>Ga0265780_10000524_pt1 | contig 59293 bp, 63 predicted proteins | sample P1T30metagenome_FD_192432 | JGI IMG/M metagenome (GOLD analysis project Ga0265780, IMG submission 192432) | Plant litter microbial communities from East Loma Ridge, Irvine, California - P1 T30 | ecosystem: Environmental > Terrestrial > Plant litter > Unclassified | place: USA: California... | reverse complement strand
TAACACTCGCTCCCGCAACTTTGCTACCGTAGATGCATGTCTCTCATAATATTTTTGGGAGTCTCGCATCTGTCCCCACGTCAAACAAAGTCGATATGTCAGGCGATAGATCAACAAGTCTTAGGCTGCATACAAAAACACTTCTCTTGTGTCGTTCCAATAGTGTAATCTGCCTGAGTGTGTCGTGAAGTCGGTTGTCCGAGTATCGACGAGTTGTTAGTGTACCAGCCAGTCCCGATCCGATAGACCATGCAAGATATCCAAGCTGCCTCATAATCCATCGTAGCATGTACGATATAGTAAGATGAGCCAAGATGAGTGCGAATATGACAGTATGACGGGATTGTCGTGCAGACGTGAAGCATGTGGTTCAGTGATGCAATGTCGGTCTAGGCAAGGTGGAAGGACTGAGCACATGTGAGCGTGTGAGGAAGGAGGGAAGGAAGGCGCTAAGGTTGGCTATCGATAGGTAGAAGCTCAAACTACCGTTTCTGGTGGCATGACGACCGTCTCAACACCATCACTCAGCTATTTCATTTCACACACACACAACCTGTCCATCCTCACACAGCTAGACTATCCCAGTAGAACCCTCGCTTCACTTCTCGCTTCACCACGCTGGCTGCAACTCTTTCAGCCGGCCGTGTCCCGCTCTTTGTGTTTGCAGGCGCCGCACGCACTCCACTCGCTTCTTGAGCACACGCCCACGCCCATGGCGACTTGATGGCATCTTCGGGCCTAGGTGAATCACATCGCGACAACCGGTACGTTCGTTCACTCTGCGCCCGATCTCCGCCTGCTTTCCGCCTGCCGTAGCGTAAGGACCGCCCTCGCACCACCGACGACGGCTCCATTACCACGGCTCAAGCCTTCTCACTCTCTCTTGCCGTGAACAGTGCTGCGACACCCACCGACGGGGCCACAGTCTGACCGAGCGCGCGAATTGCACCCTTTCTCTCTTTCCGCGCGCCATTCACCACACAGAACACCAAACTCATGTCCTCCAGAGTTACGCGCTCCGCCGCCCGGCGATCTGCAGGCGACGCCAACGAGCCTCCACCTCCACCTCCCCCTCCGCCCGCACCCTCACACGCTGCGCCCGCACCCTCTCGCAAGCGGAAGAAGCCTGCCCAGCGCGGGTCCAGCCCAGAGCAGCCCCAAGGGACGCCCGACGCAGCGCCTGCCCGCGGCAGCCGTGCTAAGCGCAGCAAGATAGAGCCACAGGACGAGCCCGCTCGCTCTAAGAAGGGCAAGGGCAAGATGTCACAAGCAGAGTCTGGCTCCAACGGCCCACCACGTGACGACCCCTCAGACGCCATGCACGAGAAGGCAAGCACGCCCCAGCCCTCCGCACGCCGCAAGACCGGACGGAAGAACGGCGACGGCAGCTCGCGGCGGCCACCGAAGACGCCTAACAACGAGAACGACCCAGACGCGCCTTCCACGTCACGGCGAAGCGCACGCAAGGCGGCCAAGCCAGAGGCGGAGGACACGGCAATGGAGGATGCACCAGAGGCGAAGCCTGAAGACGCAGCAGGCGCATTGGGGGACGACCACACGAGCGACGACGAGAACGGCGAGGACCAGGCTGGGCGCTACGATGAGGAAGAGGACGACGAGGATGATCCCTTCGCATCAGGCTTCCTCGGCCGCAACCCACACAGCCTCTCAGCTTTGCGGCAGCTCACAGGCATGATGACGGGTACCACACAGCGGCTGCGCGGCATACTGGACCAGCTGAGGTCTCAAGACATGTCGATCCAGCTCATCGCCCTGACAGAGCTTTCCGAAGTGCTCCTCATCTCCACTGAGGACAACCTGGCCGGCCACTTTGCACCCGACGCATACGTCAAGGAGCTGGTCAAGCTGATGCAGCCAAACGACTTCACCGGCGAAGAGAATCCAGAGATGATGCTTCTCGCCTGCCGATGTCTGGCCAACCTAATGGAGGCACTCCCCGCTGCGACCGCCAACGTTGTCTATGGCGGCGCTGTCCCTGTGTTGTGCTCCAAGCTGCTCGAGATTGGCTTCATAGATCTAGCCGAGCAGTCTCTGAGCACGCTGGAGAAGATCTCGGTCGAATTTCCAGCCTCCATCGTACGCGAGGGCGGCCTGACAGCCTGTCTGACGTTCCTCGACTTCTTTGAGAAGAACACACAGCGGACAGCAGTCACGACAGCCGCCAACTGCTGCCGGAATATCCCCGAAGACTCGTTTGCCACGGTCCGCGATGTCATGCCTGTTCTCGAGAACATTCTGAACAACAACAGCGATCCGAAGGTCGTCGAGCAGGGCTGCATCTGCGTCTCGCGCATCGTTCAGAGCTTCCGGCATCAGGAGTCCAAGCTGGAAGAGCTCGTCAGCACTGGTCTGCTCAAGGCCATCCTACGCCTCCTTATGCCTGGCACCACCAACCTCATTGGTCCCAACATCCACACATCTTTCCTGCAAGTTTTGGCATACACTGCGAAAGCCAGCCCGACCCTATCGGCAGAGCTGCTAAAGATGAACGTGGTCGACACGCTTTATCAGATCTTGACTGGAGTCTCACCGCCCAGTGGTATGGAGGATGTCGCAGCTAAGATCGACTCTGTAGTAATCATGCAAGCACTCATCCACCGGCCCAAGGATCAGGTGTACGAGACGCTGAACGTCATTTGCGAGCTGCTTCCGGACGTACCAAAGGACGGGCTGCTGTATCTCGATGACCTCTTCGATGCCGGCTACGCAGGCGACGATCTCCGACCCTTGTCAACAAAGACGAACCAGTCGGCCAACGACAAGCGTGTCGAGCTGCTGGAAGGCTGCAAACAAGAAGTTAGGCGCTTTGCTGTCATCCTGCTACCTACCTTGACGGATGCCTACTCCAGCACCGTGAACCTGGGCGTCCGAGAGAAGGTGCTTACAGCCCAGCTGAAGATGCTATCAAACCTCGACACCGACATCTTGGAAGAAGCTCTTCGTTCCGTCCCGTACGCATCGTACCTTGCATCGATCTTCTCGCAACAAGATCATCCCAGCCTGGTCACGTACGCACTCCAAGCAGCCGAGCTTCTTCTCAAGCGCTTGGAGCCGATCTATCGCTATCAGTTCTACCGCGAGGGTGTCATTTCTGAGATATCGCTTCTGGCAAATCGCCCGTTGAAGGCCGACGAGGTACCACCAAAGGAGCCCGCGGCGAATCTTGAGGTCGAGCCCGCACCAGAGTCAGCAGCTAGTGGTAGTTCAGCTGGCGATGCAGAGGCTGAGCCAGAGCCCGTCGATCTTGAGATTGACATGGCCTCGGAGGATGATGACGACGAAGATGATGACGAGGAGGCTCAGAACGAGAACCAGGAGAACCAAGAGGACGATGAAGATTCCGACTCGTCCTCGTCTGACGGTCAGCCAACACTCCCATCTGTACACAACGCCGAAGACGTTATTACCCTGCGAGCCAAAAAGTTCATCGAGACTTATGAGAATGACAGCGACAAGCCTGTGCGAGACAAGGCTTCTGCCGTGCTGGACGACCTCAAGTCGCTCGCTCAAGAAATTCGCGACTCCAGCGAAGGTCACTCACTGGGCAAGTGCAAAGGACTGTTCGCGCGGCTTGCGACGTACTTTGAAGGCGATGCGCTCGAGAGCATCACCAGCTACGAATTGAAGACGTCCAAGATTGTGGATGTTCTTCTCGATGTGTTCTCCACATCAACTTCATCGGGCCTCGACGCACGCTCAATCTTCTTGGAAGTCTTCATGGGCGCCAACGGTCAAGCTAACGTTAAGACTGCGAGTAGCACGTCGCCAGCAACGCCTTTCAGCGTGCTCGTCAACAAGCTGCAAGATCTGCTCAGCCGCTCAGAGCATTTTGAGGTGTTTACAGTTGGTCAGAACGCTCAGCATGGACGCGGAGGTGCCACATCAATGCTTGCGAAGCAACTCCGATTGAAGCTTGTTGCGGATGACGATTCAGGTATACCAAAGTCTTACCGCAACATCATGGTCTCTATCCATGCCATTGCGACCTTCAAGGCTCTAGACGACTATCTGCGTCCTCGTCTGAGTTTGGCAGAGCGACCTAGGGGTTCGCGAAGGGGCGATCATTTCGCTGCATATGCGCAAGCCCTTGCTGAAGGACGTGGGCCGCCACCACCTCGCACGCCGTCTGACACTGCCACCCGACCTAAGAAAGCAGCAAAGTCAAAGTCAGCCCCGATTGATCCTTCGCAGGCGGGCCCAAGCTCTGGGACGCGCGATAAGACGCGACGCTCTAGCCGTCGCCAGCAAAATCAGTTGCCTCCGCCGCCGCCACCGCCGCCAGCGGCGCCTCCAACGAACGACAGCGAAGATGCCGTAGAGTGTGCTGATGAAGAACGTCTGTCCGATCCCGATTCGATGGAAGACACTAACGCCCTGAATGCGATTGTCGATGATCTCGAGGATGACCTTGACGATGACCTTCCCGACCCCTCGGCTGTGAGCGTGGAAGTCGCTCCTACCGGCAAGGCGACGGCCCGCAAGGAAGATGGTACGCGAGTTGCAACACCCATCCAAGGCACACCAGTAGCCAAACCTCCCTCCGACACCCGTACGCCCTCTTCGCGGCTGTCTGCGCTTCTTCAAGACTCTGCCTTGTCGCGGACGCTCGGCAACGCGGCTAGCGCCCTCTCATACGCCGCTGCTGTTCAGTCAACGCCGCAGGATTGGCACATTGAGTTCAGCGTCAACGACCAGCCAATCTCGAACGATACGACCATCTATCGTGCGGTACACTTCAGCCAGACGCAACCGCCGGAGATCGCACATCGAACTGTATGGAATGGTATCCACACTATCAAGTTCAAGCGCGTGCAAGGTCCACCGCCCACTGAATCGAGCATTCTTACTCCTCCACCAGAATCAGCGTCCGAGGCTTCGGGAATGCCAGCATCCTTGAATCAGCACCCCGTCACATCGGGCATCCTCCGTCTGCTCAGCACGCTCCACGGACTCAACGCTCATCTTGACGACATTTTGTCCGACAATAAAGACCAAATCAAGCGCAATGCGGAGCCACTGTCTCAATTCGTGAACACGAAGCTGACCGCCAAGTTGAATCGTCAACTAGAAGAGCCCTTGATAGTAGCAAGCAACTGTCTACCGACATGGAGCGAGGATCTTGCTCGCTTCTACCCTTTCCTGTTCCCATTCGAGACGCGGCATCTGTTCGTACAGTCAACATCCTTTGGCTATTCTCGGTCGATGACTCGATGGCAAAACTCACAGCCTGCTGCTGATTCGCGACGCGATCGTCACCGCGACGAGCGGCCCTTCCTTGGCCGGCTCCAGCGACAAAAGGTGCGGATCTCACGTTCTCGTATCCTGGAGTCCGCGATGAAGGTTATGCAACTTTACGGACACTCAGCTAGTGTCTTGGAAGTAGAGTACTTCGAAGAGGTTGGGACTGGTCTCGGTCCGACCTTGGAGTTCTACTCCACCGTGTCCAAGGAGTTCTCCAAAAAGAAGCTGAAGCTGTGGCGCGAGAACGACTCTAGCGCTGGCGATTATGTTTTCGGCAAGCGAGGACTGTTCCCTGCCCCCATGAGCGCAGAACAAGCCAGCTCTGAGAACGGCGAGCGGATCTTGGAGCTGTTCAAGGTGCTCGGCAAGTTCGTCGCCCGATCCATGATGGACTCGCGGATCATCGATGTGTCCCTCAACCCTACGTTCTTCCGCATTGGCGACAGTAGCACGACCGTCGCTCCGTCCATGGGCGCCATTTCTTCCGTAGACCAGGGCATGGCTCAGTCGCTGAGCTTCTTAAAGCAATTTGCGGATGCGAAGAAACAAGTCGACGAGAACAACAACCTGTCCGCGGCCCAGAAGGCAGACGCTCTGAAAGATATTGTCATTCTTGATACTCGCGTCGATGACCTTGCGCTGGACTTCACGCTACCTGGCTACAGCAAGATCGAGCTCGTGCCCCAGGGCTCAGACACGCCAGTGACCATCGACAACGTCGACGTGTACGTGGAGAAGGTGCTCGACTTCACTCTTGGCTCGGGTGTACAGCGCCAGGCAGATGCATTCCGCGCAGGCTTTTCTGAGGTGTTCCCATACTCGGCACTCAAGGCCTTCACGCCGGATGAGCTGGTGATGCTGTTCGGCCGGACCGACGAGGACTGGTCGCTTGAGAGTAAGTCGAACATGGTTGCGTCGTGTAGAATGTGTGCTAATTTGCGGTAGCTCTCATGGATTCCATCAAAGCCGACCACGGCTTCAATCTAGATAGCCCGAGCGTGCGCAACTTGCTACAGACAATGAGCGAGTTCACGCCCACCCAGCGCCGCGACTTCTTGCAGTTCATCACCGGTAGCCCGAAGCTGCCGATTGGAGGTACGTACCCTCATCTAGTAGCATCATCACTTTGTACTAACACTCATCTCTAGGCTTCAAGAACCTCACGCCCATGTTCACCGTCGTGTGCAAACCCAGCGAAGCACCATACACTTCCGACGACTACCTCCCGTCCGTCATGACGTGCGTGAATTACCTCAAGATGCCGGACTACAGCACGGTGGATGTACTGCGGAAGAAATTGGGTACGGCGATCTGCGAGGGGCAGGGCGCGTTTCATCTTTCGTAGATGTGTGGAGGTTGTGTGGTGTTTGTGTGTGTGTGTGTGTGTGTGTGTGTGTGAATGATTGGAATGGGATGAGGGAGAGCAGAGGAGAGGAGAGGAGAGGGGATTGTAGCATCACAATGATGAGGCGCATGGACAACGGTGTGATTGGTAATTAGATGTGGATATGGAATATGCATTGCATGGTGCTTTAGTTTTATCCGGGAGGCGTTCTGGCGGGAAATTGGAATGTCGATATGGTAGGGATAGAATCGCATGGGTTGAAAGTTCAAATGACAATGCGTACTTTGAAAATGTACTCCGCAGAGTGTGGCTACTCTGCTTCCTATTTGCATTGCGTTAATTCTCTTGAAGATGACTAGCTGGGATTTGATGTGTTTGATACTATCGCTCCTGCTATATGTGCTCTGGCACTGTCGCTCTTGCCTTCCCAAGTCATTGATCGCGCTTAGTTTGGTCCTACCTCATTTTTACTTTCGACACTCACCTTTTCTGCTTGTCACGTCTTCGAAATACTCCCGCACTTCAGCACGATGATGACCCAAAGTCACTGAGAGCCTTCATCCCCCATCGCATACCATTTCGACGTCACTATGTTGATTAACCGCTTCTTTGACGCCGCAAAGACCACTTTCCTCACCTGCGCGCAGCTCGTCAACCCTATCTGCAATGAGTACTGCCTCTTCTGCCGTTGCGATCGGTTCCTCGGCGTCTCGAAGAGCACCTTCCTCGCTCTTCTGCGGCCCACGAGCCCCGACGATGCATTTTACAACGACAGATGCCTGTTTGCTGGGACGAGTACCATGACAGTCACGTTGCAGTCGCGACATCGCCTTGCAACCATGTTCTCGGAGCGCAGTGCGTACTTCAGCTCGTAGACCTCGAGAATGGGAATACTTGTCCGCTGTGTCGGCGGGAACTCTTCCGAGGACCATGGTCAACTCTACTCTTCCGCATCTTGGCCGCCCTCTTTGAATGCATCCGGGACCTGGTATCGTCTCACAAGTACATGGTTGCTTCCATAGCCCTTCTCGCCAACCACAATCCGTACACTTTCGCATTTAAACTGCTCGAAACTTTCACCGACGTACTAACACGCAACCTATAAATTAACAAGCGCGATATTCTCGTCTTTCTCGACGTTCGCTTTGCATACCTGGAGTACCGTAGTATATACCGAGGCTTCGAGTGTTCCGGATGGAACTCAGCCAAAATTTGGATAGCACATCGGAGTATCATCAAAGGTGTCCTGGCCACGTTATGGGCAATCGCACTCGTCATGGCTGTGGCTCTCATCTACGGGGAATATAGGAAAATTGGCACGCGTAAGGACCGCATTATGTTTATTGGGCTTATCTGGTGGGACATGCTATGAGCGCACGGGGACTTGTCTGGGAGATGGGCTGTTCTTACTTTGGTTATGGGACTTGGTGGTTCATGCCAGAGAGTGCGTGGTTTGGACCGTTGCTATGTATCCCTCTAGGGATACTTTTGGGATGGCCCAAGCTTGTGCAATGAAAGGATGGGCGCAAGATTTCGGCGGCGAGACTACATGATGGGAACAGTCACTCGAAGGACTGCGCTTTCAGGCCCTCAGCTACGACTGATCATATCTGAAGAAGTCGTTCGAGTAGCAGCAATCGGATATCTTCGTCACAGCAGCTAGCAACACCAACTACTGGAATACAACAGTGTAATTCCCTCTCCCAACCACCCTGCTTCCTCTCCCCAACTTCCTGTTCTTCTTCCTCCCTTTGCGCTTCTTCCCCTTCGCCGCCTCTGCAACTTCAACACCCTTCTTCCCATCACGCCAGCCCTCCCAGTACGTCCAACCAATCTTGGCCACATTCCAGAGCACCAAAGCCTGATGCTCAGCCTTGAGCTTAATATGCGGGATCTGCACGTACGAGAAGCGCGACGTAAACGCTGCGCTGACATACTGGTATAGCGTTGCCGGGAACGATGTTATGTGCGAGAACGTACTTGTAGTGGCGTTCATACTCGCGAGTATGAGAAGGGAGAAGAGCAGTAAGAACGTCCGAGTAGAATCCTACCTTTGTACATCCACGTAGTCCACACACACGTGCTACCCCGCATGACACCGACACCACGCCGTCCAGCAACGCAATCCACTCTCTTCACCGCACTAGCGCGTTTGTCGTCTCCACCCATGAATAACCCCAATTTCAACCGACACCACGACACACCCCAGCCACTTCGCCAACGACTTCGCATTGACAATACACTATCGTGTACCATCTCGCTAAGAAATCACCACCCAGACACCACCCTTCACACACACCATGTCCTCCAACACATCCCACCAAGATACCGCCATGTCCGCCTCCAACACACCGCCTTCCTCCAGCCCCGCACACGCTTATTCCAACGCCTTCGCCACGTTCTCCGAAGAAGACCAGGCTACTGCGCGCCGCATGGCCGACGAAATCGCGTTGCATTGGGGCGTTTTGTCGGCTGCTTCGGCGTTCCCTGCACAGTACCATCCGGATCCTGAGGTGTTGAATTGGGGCGTGGGTGTGTTGCGCGCTGTGCGGTGTTTGGCGCGGTTGACGGCGGGGAGTGGGGAGAGGGACTGGGGTGTTGGGTTGGTGGTGGGGAGTATTGAGATGAACGAGGGTACGTCTCCTTTCTTTCATTCGGAAATTGGAATTTCGACTGCTAATGATTTTTTTTTGCGACAGATGTGTCGGACCGCGTACTGAGGGTTGAGGATGTTGAGGTCGCGATTCGAAAAGTTAAGAAGGAGAGGGTGAGGCGGGAGGGGGATTTGTATAGGCCGGTTTATGGTGAGGGTGGAAGGGTGCCGAGGGAGAGCAGGCAGGTTTGGTGGGAGGGGGATGTGTTTAAGCCGGTGTATAAGGGGAAGGAGGGGGTGGAGAGGTGGAATTGAGGATGGGGGAGATGGGGACGGCCGAATATTGAGATTGGGTTGAGATTGAGACTGGAAGATTGGCGTGGCAGGCGGGCTTGGATGAACGAGAACGTCGGACTGAAACTCCAGGGAACGGCTGAGAGAGAGAGGGCGATTGGGCCCTCCGACGTCGCAGCTAAAGCATCGACGACGTTCAACAAATGAGTTCAGGAGCCTCAGAGCAGCTCGAAGGACAGGCACAAAAGACACCGCTATCAAGCTTGTCAGAACTCAAGCACACTACACAATGAAACCTGCACTCACACATTGTCCTCCCCCGACCCCTACCTCACTTCCCTACCCGGCATCTCCACCGCCCTCCCATTCCACTCCGCCCCCTTGGGAACTTCATACCCATCCAACAACACCGGCCCATCGTTCACACCACCCTGCAACTCAATCGGCACTGCAACACCTCTCCCCAGATCCCCCCTCCACATCTCATGCTCAACTCTCTGCCGCGCCAACAATCCTCGTTGCTCCGCCTCAGCGTTAAATAGCGCTTGTCGCTTGGCGAAAGCTGCTTTGCGGCGCCAGATAATTATCCCCGCGACGATACAGAAGAGTAGGCAGGGTATGGTTAGGCTGGCGGTTATGATGGCGACCCAGGACCAGTATGATAGGGGGGCGCGTTTGGTGAGCATGTTGTAGGGGGTCTAGGATGGGGATGGATGGATAGGGAGAGTTTTGGTGGTGGGAATGAATAGAGTTGAGGGACGGGGAGTGAAGTGTAGTGGGACGTTGGTGTGGAAAGCTTGGCGTTGTTGTGATTGTGTGCTGCGCCGCAGTTGTTGTTGCTTGGTGCGCTGATCTAATTAGGAGGCGTGAAACTTGTGGCTTGCATGTAGGCGGGCGGTTCCGCGTCGGTGCTTTTGGGCAAGATCATCATTGTGCGAGAACTCCAGTGCTGCTTCGTGCCTGTTGATTTGATCGCATTTCACATCCTATCTAATCGTCCTTGTAAGGCACGTTCGATATGGTCACTTTCTTGGTGTTGTGCTAAAGTCGTTCCAAACGGCCGGTTGCGGCTCAAAAGCGGGATGATGCGCAGCGCGGATCCTTCGTTCATGACGTCTGGTATCCTCAGAACCTCCAACCTTCGACAATGTCGACAGAATTCCTTCGCTTCCCACTGCTCTGTTGTCAAATGCTCGATCGTGGGTAGACTGCGCCAAGCCGAAGAACCGAGGCGCGCAATCTGTTATCCACCCTCCACGATCTCGGTACGACACGACTCTACATTAGAACCCGTGTGCATATAGCAAACAACAAATCGCAGCCTGCCTCGTCGCATTATCGTATTGGCGACGCACTCCGACACAATATTGCCCATCCCATCCTGAGTATGCCATCGCTATTCACAGCCATTCGACGACAACAGCGACAGCCCTATAAGATCAAAAATGGATGAAGATCTGCGCGTGTTAGAGGTATGTAAGGGGGAGAGTGTGTACAGTGTGGTTGCACAGCGCGTGGCTAACACCGCGACCTGCAGGACGAATACTGTCCCACGCTGGACGCAGCTTTTGTTGCTGCAATCTACTATGATTACGCGGACCAGCCCGACGGCGTCCAGCAGGCGAGACTCGTCCTCGACACGCTGAAAGCAGACGCCGTGGCCGAACAGCTCACCGACTTCGATGCCTCGGGCAACAGCGGAGGACCCCCGCACGAGAGCCCCACCAAGCGCGCTGGGGAAGACGCCGACTCGAATGCAGACACGTGGGCGACGCAGACGACTCTGACCGACCTCTCCCACCTCTCCAACGATATATCCGGGCTGAGCATAGGCGCGCGGTCAGGATCCGGGTCAGAAGGATCACCTGACGGCCGGTACTGGGGAGATGCCGGGCAATACACGACACCCAAGAAGGAGAACATACTCGCTGAGACGTTCCCCAATCTACGCGCCGAACTCATCGCATACACATTGCAGAAGTCTGGTAATGATCTGGAGAAGGCGACCGACGAGCTGCTGAATCATGTGTACTTTGAAGACTCGCGGTCCAGCCCCACCGAAGAAGGGCCCGTTGCTAAGGGCATCGATGCCTTTTCGGAAGACTACCACGTGCCGCAGCGTGGACGGAAGGGCAAGAACAAGAAGAGACAGCGCATGTCACTGAACACCCTGAGCTCTGCCAATACATCCGACTCGGACTCCGTGAAGTCTCCGACGAACCGATGGCAGAACACAAGTCGCGACGTTGAGTTCGTCACATCGCGCACGAATCTCGCATACAAAACCGTCTCTTCACTCTACAACGAAAACGGGCTGTCACTGTCAGCCACCGTCCTCGCCATTGTGCGCAAAAACGTCATCGCCCACAAGAAAGAAGCCGAAGTCGACGCAGCCCTAATCCAAGATGCACTTGGCTTGATAGAAGCCTTCCCGAACATCGACCTCGAATACGCCCTTGCACTCGTGCGCCTCACAGACCCCTCCGTCACAAAAGCACGCGACCTAGCAAAAGCCCTGACTGAGCAGCCAGCCAGCGAGACCGGAGGACGAGGCGGCATCAAGCTCGACTTACGATACGCGCCCGTCCATCTCACTGACCCTACCCCCGAGACCACTAGCCTCCCATCCCTCGCACCCTCGCTACGACAACACGACAGTACAAGCCTCGCCCACGCACGCGGCGAATACTTCACCCAAGCCTCGGCAGCCTACCGAAAAGGCGCATCCACGCCCCTCATGCGCCAAGCAGCCGCCTACTACGCGCAGGAAGGCCGCGCCCACACCGCACACATACACGCCCAATCCGCCCTCGAAGCCGACGCCCACGTATCCTCTCAATCCGGCGCTACCTATCTCGATCTCCATGGCGTCAACGTCGCCAACGCCACGCGCATCGCTCGACAGCGTACGCAAGCTTGGTGGGACGGGCTGGGAGAACGGAAGAGTGATTGGGGCAGTGCGAGGGGTGGTGTCGGCGAGGGGTATCGCATTGTGGTTGGGCTGGGGAGACATAGTGAGGGTGGGAGGGGGAAGTTGGGACCTGCGGTTTTTAAGGCGTTGAGTGGGGAGGGGTGGAGGTGTGTTAGTGGGACGGGGGAGGTTGTGGTGTTGGGGAAGAGGCGATGATGCATAATGTATGATGGTATGTGTGTGTATTTGGGGATTTGGATGTGTAGGATGTTGATAATGAGGACATATCAGAAGATTGTATAGCATATGCAGGTACGCATCTTCACAAGTTCTCACCAGTATATTTCTCAGAACATCAACGCTTTCTAGATTTGTTCGGGAATCGCTCCTCCCCCATCCTCAACTTTAACTTCCCACTAGCCCCACGCTAGCGATTTAACCTTCTTCCCACCTCTCAACCACACTCCAACGACACACCTCACCCTTCAGCACTTCTTTCTTTCTACCACCGGTACCAGCAATAAAGCCTGATTGCTTGTTGCATTGCGGAAGTGGAAACGCGGGCTTGTGGGTTTCAAAACTGGCTAGCGGCGGTTTCATGGTGGTGAAACGGGATGGGTGGCACCATTGGGGAACGAGATCAGCGCGATGGGGTTGATACTGACTTGCGAGGTGATTGGATGCGAGATCACAAGGTAGGATTTGGGCGAGGGCGTGGTGTTCGCGGTCAGGAATGTCACGCTTTGCGCATACCTCGAGACGACCCACGACCTCTCACTTCCCCAATATTCGAACACCATCTCAAATACACATGTCTCCGATCCAATCCCTTCCAAACCCCATCCCTACATCCATGCCCCATACACGACCGCGATTCCAAAAAGCGTTCAACACAAGAAACATGTGGATCCCCCGCACCACCGTCCCACAACACTCTCGGTATCAGACCTGAACGTTGCCTCAGCGCAGATCGCTCCAGAACGACGCGTCAACACTCTGAGACCGGGGAATTTGCGGTGCCATTTGCTAGCAGTCATATATATCGTGTCTGCTCAGGCTGTGAAGGAAAGGGCATCGGTTTGATACTTGAGCATCTTCTTCACATCCCTTGTTCTTGCATTCTATTCTTCCTTCTTTTCATTCAAACAAACATTACTGCAGGCAGTTCTTTACATTTCCACTCCTTCACTCCAATCCCCATACACATACACACATACACTCCTTCAATATGAAATTCGATTCCTCCCTCCTCCTCGCGACCCTAGCCGCCACCTCCATCGCCGCCCCCGCGCCCCTGCCCCACGTCAACCAGCGATGGGTCGACACAACAGACACCCAGACCTTCCCCTCTCGCGCCGTCGCCGCTGAGGTCAGGCAGATTGTTAAAGAGAAAGCTAGGACGAAGAGGCAGCTGGATCAGATCCTCGGTGGCCTTGGCGGCGCTGCGGGTGGTGGGAAAGCTGCTGCGGGTGGCGCCGGGGGTCTAGGTGCGCTTCTTGGGGGGCTGGGCGGTGGGAAGGCTGCTGCGGGTGGTGCTGCGGGTGGTGCTGGGGGGTTGGGCGCGCTTCTTGGTAAAGCTACGGGTGGGAAGGCGACGGGGACGGGTGCGGCGGCTGGGGCGAAGACTTCTGCGGCTGCTGTGAGTTTGAGTGCTGTTTGATGAGACGAGATGAGAGGGACTGACGTTTTTTAGACTGCTGGCAAAGCTAAGGCCGGGAAAGCTACGGGTGCAAATGCGGCGGCTGCGAAGGCTTCGGGTGCTGCGGGCGCTGCTGTGAGTTTTCTACGTCTATGATGAGGAGGGTGAAAGGGACTGACATCTATCAAGGCCGCTGGAAAAGCTACGGGCGCGAACGCGGCGGCTGGTGCGAAGACGTCGCCTGCTGCGGGCGCTGCTGTGAGTTCTATGAGTCTATGATGAGAAGGGACGAGAGACTGATGGATATTTAGGCCGCTGGCAAAGCCAAGACTGGCGCGAATGCGGGCGCTGGTGCTGTGCAGGCGAACAATGCGAATGCTGTAAGTCGTATTCGACTATGTTTCGGAAAAGGAGTAGACTGACACAATGCAGGCCACCGCCGCAGGAAACAACGCAAACAACGCTACCGCAGGCACACCTCCCCCACCCCCAGCCGGTGGCGCTGCTCTCCCCCCTACCCCAGGTCAGTCTCACACTTTCCAATCAGTGGATTTCATACTAACGTCGTGAAGCTGGCGGCGCGGCTCTTCCTCCTCCTCCTCCTCCTCCTCCAGCAGGTGGTCTTGCAGCTCCCGGTAAGTCTTTATATCCTCTGACCAAGGATATTGTGCTGATATCATAAAGCTGGCGGCGCATTGCCTCCCCCACCTCCCCCCGTTGGTGGCGTGGGTGCTGCTCCCCCACCACCGGGTGGTCTTGCTCCTCCTGCTCCATCGGGTAAGGAATAGTTGTCTTGATTGAGATGTTTTTGCTGACGTAGAGAAGCTGGTGGCGCACTCGCTGGTGGCGCGGCTCAGCCTGCAACTGCTGGTAAGTCATTCATCCTTGCGCTTGGCAAGTGGCTTGAGAACTAATCTGTCATAGCTGCCGCTGGTCAAGTGAACGGTGCCGCTGGTCAGAACGCTGCCGCTGCTGGCCAAAACGCTGCCGCTGCTGGTCAAGTGAACGGTGCTGCTGCGAACGGTTAGTCTTGAAAATTATAATAGTGGATAAAGGGGATGCTAATGCCTTATAGCTGCTGGAGGCAAGGCGGGTGCCAATGGTGCTGCTGGAAAAGGTAACGCCAACGGTGCTGCTGGAAAGGGTAAAGCCAACGGTGCTGCTGGAAAGGGTAACGCCAACGGTGCTGCTGGAAAGGGTAACGCAAACGGTGGTACGTCTTCCTGACTCTCGAGGACTGAAGTGAAAGACTGACTGGACTCAAAGCTGCTGGAAAGGGTAACGCCAACGGCGGTACGTTCTCTTCCCTCTCCCTTTCGCAAACCCCCCAGAATGTAAACCACATACTAACATCTCACAGCCGCCGGAAAGGGTAACGCCAACGGGGCAGCTGGCAAAGGCGGCAAAGGAAACGGCGCTGGAGCTGGTGCCGGTGGTACGTCAATTCTAAATCCTAATGTCGACGAATTGTACTAATATTCCAAAGCTGCTGGAAAGGGCCAGGGCAAGAACAACGGCGCTGGAGCTGGAGCCGGTGCAGGAAACAACGCCGCCGCGCAAGGAAACGGTGCCTCAGCTGCATGTAAGTCTACACTCTCTCTTTCCACATTCCAGATTGCATTTGCTGACATAGCAGCAGCAGCAGCAGCAAAGGGTAACGCCGACGCGGACTCCGCGCTTGCTGATTCCCAGGAGGAGGATTAGATGGTTTGCGGCTTGGGTCGTGCGAGTAGAAGATGGGTCTAATTAGGTTCTATAGTGTGAGTGTTACGCTGGTATGAAATAAGGAAATTGATACACGCTCGTTTAATGCATTTCAATCGAGTTTCCGTTTTGTTGTCGTGATTTGATTCCGACGTTGAAAATAGCGTTTTGAGGTTTGCCACCGGCTTTACTTTCCTCGTTTCGGCACTTCAGTTCTTCGACGTTGATCCACGGAACATACACGAAGCGATCTCATCATGCAATTGATATTAGCCCCGAGGCGACGTTGCGTATGTCAGAAACCCTCCCAACGTGTGGCAAACGAAGCGCCATTCCCGATATCCCAGCCCAACGAGCCAAACCATGCACATCTTGATGAAAATGCTCCTTCGCAATACTCCCAACCATCCAGATTCCCTGTAGCCTGCGCTTCCTACCAAGCCGTCCCATTCCACACATCATCCGACCCCACGGCACCCTCACTCGACCCCCGACTTCCATCCGTCGTACTCCCACTTCTCTCCGTTCCCATCTCCAACCTCCCATTCATCTTCTTCCCCTCCAGCGCCCGCTCTCTCGCGCCTGACTGCCTGACCACCACCTTCACACTCGCCAGCGGCTTGGCCTTCACAACTACCTCACCCTTACTCCTCAGTCTCTCCACCCTCTCCATCTCACTCATCTCCGGCGCCAATACATCTTCCGCCTCTTCCATCGGCCACTTGCCCTTCCAGTTCGACCTTGGATGTGACTCCGTCGGCGGCCCAGGCGGTAGTTCGTTCTTCTTGCGATGCGCGTCGAACACGCGGCGCTTCCAGGCGTTGAATTCGGCGATGTGGATGCAAAAGGGCTCGATATGCGAGGATATATGACGCTGCTTAGCGGTGGAGGGAGGAGCGGTGTCGAAGCGCTCGCATGCGTTACAGTATACGGCTGCCGTGCATTCAATGTTTGAATGTGTGCGGGAGCCGCAGCGGGTGCAGCAGAAGACGGTGCCCCATGTTGAGGAGAAGGCTGTCTGGGTGTGTGATTCGAGTGCGAGTGCGACGTCTTGCATCGTCTTCGTCGTGCTGATCGTAGTGTCTTTCTTAATGTAATTTCGCAGAGCGAGATTAACACCGCATATAATTGTTCGCGCAGCGTCATTAAGCGCCGTATGCGCATCCTCATGCGCAAACCCAAAAACCTGTTCACACAGCTTATCAAGCCCAATATCATTCCCAGGACTCTTCTTGTCTATCCAACACCCCGCCTCTTTAACCATAGCTTGCGTATCAATCTCCGCAACCACAGTGCCGTGTTTCTTGAAATTGTATTGCAGCCCGGACTTGGCCATGTTGTCTTGGTCGTGGGCGACTGCGTGGCCCATTAGGATGACTGGGCGCTTTAGGCCTGCGAGATCTGGGTCGCCGGAGATGATGGGCTGGTTTAAGATGAAGTTGAGGATGCTGCGTGCTTCGGCGAATGTGACGAAGCGCGAGGCGCCGAAACGATTGCCCTCTGCGCCGCGCATCCATTCTACGTTTCGTTTGAGATGTGCGTTTTCACAGATGCGCAGATGGTAATACCGCATCTTCTTCAGCACGTTCTCGCCGTAGTCGCCCAGGTCGCCGTTTAGTTCCTTGCCATGGTTGTACTCCGCCACGACCAGACCAATTTCCGTCATTTCGTCGGTATTTGCGGTCCATGCTTCGGTGTCTACGACTACGACAACGCTGTGCTTGACGAGGGGTGCGGCGACGTCTGAGAGCGGGTCGGCGAGGAGGCCGAGGACTTCGAGAAGGACGAGCCGCAGGGGTTTGGCGGCGTAGGTGGTGGTGAGCGCATTCCAGCGTTGCTTTGGGGTTGGAGGGGGTGGTGGGGTATTGGCGATGTAGGCCCAGTTCATGGTAAGGGAGGACGCGGCCAGGAGTATGTGGTGATGGAGGTAATGCGGTGGGAGTATGGCGTGTGTTCCGTCGTTAAGTCAAGTGGCGTTGTATGCGGTCGTGGTTAATGGAGGTGATGAGGAAGTAAGAGGTACTTATGTGCGCGATCAGGGTGCAAGGGTTTTGCGGGTATGAGCGGAAAGAGACTAGCTCGGCAAAAGTCTTGAGTGAAAGACATTTTTTTTGGTGAGAATGAATGGTGAGTACGTTGTGGGTATGCCGGTTCTTTGTCTCACGTCGCCCTAGACATTATTCTCGACCGCATCATGTTCATTTCTACTCTTTTATATCGCAGAATGAAGCACTTCGAAAGAAAACAGACTAATATTAGTAGCATCTCCATCTAACATCGAGGGGAGCGCCGGGTATCTTTCGCAACGCTATGCTAATCTTCAACAATCACTGGGTATCTTCTGGTATCGGTATGCAATACTGAAAGACGCTCGGGAAAGACACCAAAGAACGCAAAATGCGCTCAAAATCCTCACCAAAGCCAGAAATGTTATATCATCTTCCTCGTCTCATCCCACACTAACCGCGACCACTGCCACCAAAAGCCCAACGTCTACCAAATCCACCCCGGTTGTTCCCGCCACGAGGTCCAGTCGGTGCATTCGCAGGTGCATTTCCACCAGCACCAGATCCACGAGAACCTCCAGGCCCACCCGTCTTTGGCCGACCTTGACCTCCACGGGGCACGAAGCCATCACCACGAGCGTTGCCACGAGAAGCTCCACCACCACGAGGAGGCCAAGGATTCATCTGACCTGCCGGCAGGAAGTTCGTAGTCCCAGCGCCGTAGTTGCGCGGCGCACCCCAAGCCGTCAGTGGAGTGCCAGGTGGGATGATTGGATAGCCTTGCGCATTCCGAGGCGCATCGTGCGCCGCCTTTGACGGAGCACCGATTCGCTGGAGCGGGCTGTTCCCGAAGCGACGTCCATCGAAAATGAACATGTTACCCTGTGCATTCTTCGTGCCTACTTTCCAAGGTCCTTCGCCATTCGAGTAGTGTTCTAGGCGGGCGCTCACTTCAGCGTCAGACGGGAGACCAACGATAGGTGCGTTGGGCGCGTACGTCTGCAGGACGTGAACGCTGTTGTATGCCCACTTCGGCTTCCAGTCGCCGCCCTGTGGCTTGTACCATTCGAGACGCTCGGCGACGATTTCATCGCGCTTGATCGGGCAGTGAAGCGTAATATGTGGGTCTATGCTGGTGTCGCCTGTTAGACCACGCGAGGCACATTCGTTGCAGGTCAGATCGCGCTTCGTCTTTGTGCACTCGGTGTGCATGTGGCCTGCTTGGCCACAACGACAGCAGTACGTTGCGTCGCCGCCGAGGCTGTACGAAGTGTTCCGGGTGTATTGTTCGAAATCGGTGACGACTTGCATCAGGGAGCGACTTTGACCATGGCGAAGACACTGCGGGATTACCATGACGACGCCGGAGATGAATGTGCGCGCGGCGTCGTTGGAGGCGGTATGTGCGTCGGAGTGAACGAAGCCCAATTTCCCGACAAGCTTGTCGAGACCGACAACTTCCTTTTCGTCAAGCCAAAGGCCCAGTTGCTTTGCGATCCGTTGCGTGTCGATGATCTTGACTACCGTGCCGAGCGCGTCGACGTCGAGACCGAGGTCTTTACCCTTGAGATGCGCGGTATCGTGACCGATCGCGTGGCCGAGGATGATGATGGGGTGCTTGTGGCCTTGGAGAGCGGGAAGTCCTTGTATGGTCCGGTCGAGGAGGGAGCGCAGGTTCTGGCGAGCTTGTTCGAAGGTGACGAAACGTTGCTCTCCGAATCGGTTGCCTGCAGGGCCGTTGGAGTTGGGGTTCGAGGTGTGCAGGTGTGCTTTCTGAACACAAAATTAGCGTTGTTCTTGTGCTCGCTTGAAACTCATGTTACTTACCTCTCGAAGACGCAGGAAATAGTGTTTGGACTTCTGGAGAATGTTGTTGCCAAATTCACCCTCTGTACCTGTTGTTGTGAAGTCTACTACTTCAGAGCGTTTGAGAGTCGCGATGCCAATCTCGGTCATCTCGCTGCTGTTGAGGGTGTAGTGCTCGCAATCGAGCGTGATCAGAATGGTGTTTGCGGCGAGCTGTCGTGCGATCGTCTTGTCTGGGCTATCGTCGGACTTTGGTATGGTCATGCTGCTGTCGACACCGATGGCATGTAGGAGGGCCGTGACGTCGTCAATATGGCTGAAACCATCCTGAAGCATCTGAAAGGGAATGGAAGTGTTGGTCATTGGGTCGTGTAGGTAACTGCTTGATGAATGGATGGGTGCTGGAGTTGATCGAAAGCAGTAGAGTGATCAAGAGTTGATGTAACCAGGAGAATGAGAAGGAACAATATATAAAAAGCAGGATGCGACCTATCTCACTAGCGGGGAAGTCCTTTAAGTAGGCGAACGCGACTTCAGAAGCACATGGAGGTGAGTGCACGAGTGACCGTTGCTTGGGCAAACGGCGCGTCACGCATGGTGAGAAAACTCTGAGTGAGTGAGAAGCGCGAGTGATTTAGACAAACGAGATTCTAGGGCACGTTGTGCGGGCATGTGGTGGAGGTGAAGGTGGGCTTGGCGATGTAGTCAGGGGATGATGTCAGGTGGACTTTGTCGTCTGGAGTATGCGATCGCGGGGGAAGACATGTCTTTTTTTGAGAAGATCAGGTGTCTTGTATTCATCGAAACTTCAGTTTGAGCGATTTACACCGTACTATGTCACATCGAAGAATGCTTCAGCACAGTATCACCAACGCTATAGCCCTACGAGAAATGCTTGATCCTCTCCCAGCATATATGAGAGACACATCATGTTCATCAACATTAGGTTCATTGTATTCTGCAAAACTTCAAATTCGGAGATTTTGAATCGTACAATGCTACATCCAAGCGTGCTTCAGCGCATGATCAAAGACGCCATATTCGTACAAAAATTGCTTGGGTATCTCCAGCTCAACTCCAACGCTATGCAAAAAGAATTCTTCTCAACCATGTATCCTACCAAATGCACCCAAAAGAAATGAAACAAATCCAAACACACCACTTCCCTTCCATCTCACCACACACCACCCTGACTCTTCACAAACTGATAGCTTCTGAAACTCCTCCTCCAGTATACCCAATATCTCCTAGCCGCATTGGGAGGCTGCACATCATAAAAAGCCCGGCGCGAATCAACTTCCTCCGCCGAAGGCACGAACACTTGTCCTCCAGGCCGGTACGTTTTCAGACGGCTACTAAACGGTACCTTCGCACCATACGCCGGCTTGGGCTGCCCCTTGAACCACTCGCGGCGCTCTTCGCTCTCCTCCTGCGCCACAACGGGGCAGTGGATGGCTATGTGGGCCGTAGCGTCGGCGAAGAGGCCGCGAGATAGGCACTCGGTGCAAGCCAAGCCGGTCGCGGTGCAGTTGCCGGTACTGTGTGAGGTGCTGGTGCACTTCCAGCAGTAGGTTTCGACACCGTTTTCGGTGCCGGGGCCGAAGGCGCGGAAGTTGGCAACGCTGTGGAGTTCTACGGCGTCGGCGACTACCTGCATGGAACGCTTGCAGTTTTGGTGAGTGAAGGAGGGTATGGCGAGGTATATAGCCGACATCAGTGTGCGGGCGGCGTCGTTGCACGCGGTGTACGGGTTTGTGTGGGTGAAGTTGAGTTTGGCGACGAGGTGTTCGAGGCGAGGACCGTCGCTGGAGTGCCACATGTACATATCGCGGGAGATCTCTTGGGTGTTGAGAGTCTTCACGATTGTGCCGAGGGAGTCGATGTTGAAGGCGATATCCTTCCCGTTCTCGATATTCTCGAGGCCACCGCGGAGAGCGTGGCCGAGGAGGATCACTGGCTTCTTGTGTCATGGCATGCCGGGGATGTCTTGGTCTAATATGTCGTGAAGGACTGAGCGCATCTCGTTGAACGTGGCGAAGCGTGCCTCGCCGAAACAGTTTCCCTCGGCACCCAGGGAATTGGGGTTTGTACCGCGCATGTGGGCCTTCTACCGAAGACGGAAGAAGTAATACTTGGCGGCCTTCATAATGTTCTCACCATGGTCTCCGAAGTTGTTCGCCTGGACGAGAGGAAGCAGGTCTTGGCGGGCGATTGTGCAAATACCGAGTTCCGTCATCTCGAGAGAGTTGTTACTCCAGTGCTCGGCGTCTAGAGTGACGATGATGGTGTGCTCTGCGATCTGCTGCGCGAGCGGGCTGAAGTTGATGGTGGTCTGCATGCCGAGGCAGTGGCAGAGGAGGTCGAGGTTGCTGACAGACCTCATGGCGTTGCGGTCGGAGAAAAGGCGCCGAGAGGCGGTGGGATTGGATATCGCGCTCATGTTGGTGACTGAGTGTCGTTGTGGTGTGAGGTTGGTAGGTATAGTCAGGAGTTGGCAGCGTCGACTGAAAAGATGTGGTGGAGTTGAGGATGTAGTTCGCAGTAGGTGTGGGGAAGTAAAGAGAAGTATACAGTGGAAGAATTGTTCATACGTGCAAGAAGTTTCCCGTTGTGCGGTAGCAAAGGTGAGTGAGCAGAGTTTCCAATACGCGAGCCTCAAAGACAAACGCTCGCAGCGGGAGCGAGGCGTGCGGAAAGATCACACGTTTGAGGGCGAAGATGACGAAGCGCCGTTGGAGGTACGCCAAGTGAAACGCAAATGGCGGAGCCGCTGGGAAGATGCAGAGGTGGCGTTGGATATGTTGTGGGTCGAAGCTGGGATTCTGACGCCGAGAAAAGAATACTCAGAAGAACCTTCCGGAGAAAAGCACATCGTCCCCACCGCCCATTCACCCACACTTTTATCCCCAAGCCCCAACTACCCACCACTCATCACCTACACATCCCACCCCCTCCCAAATCCTCACCCACCTCACTACCCTCTCTTCCCTTGCCCAATCTCTCCTATCCGCATGCGACACATTCGACTCCTACTGCCACAACTACCCCCGCGAAAGCCACAAGTACCTAATCTACCACCAGGCCTACGACACACGGAGCCCACAACACATCCAAGAAGAGTTCCCGGAGCTCTTCGCTGAAGTAGTCGCTGAGGATCGCGCGAGGCTGGAAGACGCTAGGAGTAGGTATCTGGGTGCGTGGGATAGAGCGAGGGAAGCGGGGATCCCGGCGGGGTGTTTGGGGTATATTGAGAGTGTGGATTTGGGGAGTGAGGATGAGGGGGGTTTGGATGAGGATGGGGCGTGGGATACGAGGCTTGGGGGTGGGACGCGTGGGTCGCAGAAAGATGGGGTGGTGGGCGAGTGGTGGGATCCGAGGCGACGAGTGGATGAGTGGAGGGAGAATTTTGAATCGGATGGATCGCTGTGGGAATACGAGGACGTTCTTCCTGAAGATCCTGACGTCTCTCAGAAAATGATAGCTGAGCATCTTGATGATGGCGATTAAGTTCGTCACATGCCATCATCATAAAAAGCATGCATGCAGCGTCCTTCGCTCCACCAACACCAACCTCCCAACAATACAATCGCCAACAGCCCCATAGTCCCGTACCCAACCTTCCCGCTATCGCCAAACATAGTCCTTCGCAAGGGAAATCAAGCCAGCGCAGCGCCCATGTTAGCGAAAGAGAAGGAGTTGCCTAGCGGTCAAGATCGCACAAACCGTCCAACCATCAATCCCTTTATCACGGAGCCTGGCTTCAAAGCTGCGCCCGCGCTTCGAAACCCACCCTTGAGCATCGGAACACGACCGGCTAAAGCGAAGAGTAGCGTGGAAAAAATGGTGGAGATTCGCAAAGCGCTGGGGTATATGTCGTCGAAGGAGAAGATGGGCGGGAAGAGGATTATGCGCGTGGGAGACAGTGCGTGGAAAGCACGGGAAGGTGGTGGTTTGGCTGGAAAGACAAGGAAGCAGAGCTTGGAAACAGTTGGCGGCAAGGATAATAAGCGCAATAAGACGGAGACGAAGTACACGTAGCAGAATAGACGTGAATCGAATAGTCGATGAGATTGTCAGCCATCGTAACGTGCCGAACAATGTTTCGCAGTACTCAAAACCTCAAGCATTCTCCTCAACCTCAACCTCCACCCTCTGACAATACTCCCTCAAAACACTTGCCATCTTCGCCCTCCCCTCCTTCCTCTCAAAAACCTGCGCATGATCCACAGTCGGCCACCACACCGTCTCCACCCCACTCCCTTTCCACTCTTTCTGCATCCACTCCCTACTCTCACTTCCAAGCTCCACGCCATTAATATACTTCCCCACGGTCTCCGTGTCCACGATTAAATCCCGTCCACCCAACGACACAGTGACATCTCGGCCCCGCAGCTCTTCCAGCCACAACATGTTATGTGACCAGAAGAAATGGCGTGCGAGTGTATGTGCGACCATCATGTCCATCGACGCGAAGTAGTGTAGTTGGTGCTCGTTTGCGCCACGCGGCGTGCGCGCAACGAAGTTGTAGGCTACGTCGGGGAGGTGAAGGAGGAATGTTACGGGGTCGATCAAGAGCATGGGTCCGATTTTTGCGGCTGTTATCGGGTCCTGGAGGAGGTGCGTGGACACCACCGAGCCGTAAGAGTGACTCGCCAACACGCACTTTTCAATGTTGTGCCGCTCGAGAATCATGTTGATCTGCCGACAGATTTCCTGTTTGCCTAGAATTGGCGCGGTGATGCGAAAACTAATTGGCATGAGTTCGATGGCGAGAATGCCGATTTGTCCGTCGTTGCTGGCTTCGGGGTCAAAAGTGTTGATCTCGTCGAGCCAATTGGTGTATGGCCAGAGGCCGATGCCGATACCGTGAATGAAGACAATGGGAAGACGTGTCTTGGAGAGGTGTGGGCGGTACCAATAGCTCAGATTCGACGCGGGCGAGATCTGGCGCGTAAAGAGGTTTGCTGGACGTGGAGGGAAGATGGATAGTGCAGAGCGCCAGTGCGTGCGGTAGAGTGTGAAGCCGCTGTACCGCAGACTTGCGGCTGTAATGGAGTCGACGAGCATTACGACGACGTACCAGAACAGCGGCCGGTGGGACATGTTGACTTCGTCGACAGTGAGGCGTAGCGATTTGGCGGTGCCGCGGCCTGGCTCGACTGTACGGCCTAAGAGAGTTTCTATGCCGTCTACATAGCTTTCCAGCTCCGCGTCTTCTTCCCGGAATTCTTCCGAGTGCTCTTGCTTCCTCTTCGCCTTCTCGGCCTCTGTCTCATCTGCCCTGTTCAGCAGCGCCCACTCGTAGAACTCGCGCACATTGTCCCGCTTGATCTCGCTCGACCGCGCGCCCAAGAACCAGCGGCTCAGAAAGTACTCTGGATGCGGAATCTTAGCCCAGCACTTCCAGAAGAGCTCCTTCCTCTCCTCCTTGTCCAGCGGCGGGGGATGCTGTGCTGAGGCTTGGAGTGCGCGTTTGCGTGGGATGAATACGCCCACCCAGAAGACGACCTCGAGGATGCTCCACGTGAGCAGGAAGCGGCGGATTGGCGTGCGCGGTGGCTCGGCGATGCTGAATGATACGATGAAGACGGCGAGCGGTGTCACTGCTTTGAAACCGAAGATGATGGCGCGCATCAGGATGTACTTGGGTATCGTGTGGTCGATCATCGTCGCGGTTGATGTAGCTAATTGCTACGGATGGATCTATGTGCAATAATTAGAGCTCCACTTCAACCGTAGTCCCTCGATATAGGCAGACGCGGTGGTGGTAGTGAGATCCAGATAAGCATGTTGGTGCGTGGAGTGTTGGGGACGGCTGTGACTGCCGCAGCGTCCATGGGCGCATGACGCATGAGATGACTAAGCATTCAATTACAACCTCACTTCCTCCCTCTCCAGCCCACAACCTTACCGTGCCACCATGTCATTGCAAACAGTTTCCGCGAAAGTCACTGCAAGTAGCTTGCCTTTGCAAGCTTTGTTTTGTACCTGTGTTTGATGCTAACCATGATTATCCCCTCGTCTTCGTCTCCTCTCTTTCTCCTTGTCCCTTCGGTCTACATCTCCATTGATTTCCATCTTTTATTTCTCCTATCTCTTCTCCTGTTGTTGTCGAAATGATCAAGTCAAATAGAAATCAAACCATGTTGCAACACCTAACCGAGGCTCCGGCAGAGCAATCATTGCGAGCCAGGAAGTTTGACGCAAGATTGTTAGGACACAAAGGCCGCGATTACCTATATGACCATCGACCCACCCTTCGCAAGCACTGCATTGTGAGGAAGCCTCCTCGATCTTTTCAAGTATGCTGGTTTGGCTTGCAAATTCTTTGGTACAGCTTTCAGGCTAGCCCGAGCGCCAACCATGGTAAGATCTTTTAACACCTAGTTGGCCGCATGATGGACACCTGCCTCAAACTATGGCTACATGCTCTATCTTTCGAATTCTCGACTCCCTCTACTTGTGCTTATATACATTTCGTATTGTCGAACGCTCTCCCTCGATCTTCTCCTCGTCTGGGCGCAAGGGCCTGTGAACCCCCAATCTTCTTCTCGCCTGGGATCAAGAGCCTGGCCTGTGAAAGCCACGAACTGATTTCTTGCCCCTTCTTCACTCGTACACCTCCACGATGAATCCTCGGCATTCCGCGTTTGCGAAGCTGGCCCGGATCACGTGCAGCGCGCTTTCACGCTCTACGCATGGGGACTAGCCCAGGCTGCTGCGCCCTCTGGTAGCCCTCTCCGCATCTCATAAATAACCTCACCTCTTCGGGCCAGAGACAGAACCACAGACTCACACCCACAACCTCTACTCTCACCTTCCTCGAGATCCATCTTTCAGCTTGCCCATGAGTCCACTTTCCAGCCTCTCACACAACACCCGCTTTCTTCCATCCGAGTTATCTCAGATCAGTTTGAAGATTTCTTCTTTCACGGCCAACCCCTCTTCATCCTCAGCGAACTCCTCGGGCTCGTCATCGCCTGCTCCTACGACAGCTTTTGCCCAGCTCGAGGCCTCTCTCGCTTCCGAGTCTAGCAAGGCAGTGCTCATGCACTGTCTTGGTCTCTCCGATATCCCCAATCTCGGCCCTCCCGGCAACAAGATCATCATCGTCTGCGTCGACACGGAAGCTTGGGTCCGCGACAACTCCAAGGTGACGGGAATCGGTGTTGCGACATGTGCGCCCAGGTCGACAAGAGCGGAAAGCATACGCCCGGCCTCCATGGCGAGAATCTGCTAAAGAATGTCTACCTCTATCACGTGCGTATCGCTGAGAATGCGCACCTGATCAATATTAAGTACTGTGTCGGCAATCCCAATGAGTAAGTTCCATACCCCTATCTCTTCTCTGCCATCTACATACTAACAAAACTCATAGCAACCGCTTTGGACGCACGCGCTTTCTCTCAGCCGTTCAAGCCCGCGAGATGCTAGACTCGATCTTCCAGTGGCCGATCGACGACACCAAGCCCCACCTCGGCAACTGCCCCGTGGTCCTGATGGGCCACGCCCTCAAGAACGATCTCGGTATGCTGAGCCGCAACCTTGGTGTGCGTGGCGAAGTCTTCGATACCGTCGTTGCCACCATCGACACCCAGGACTTGTCGCGCGCTACCGGCTACTGGCCCTACGGCGGCAACCCCATCGGCCTGCAGACCTTGGTGGGGATGTGCAACTTCCAGTACCGCAATGCACACACCGCGTGCAACGACGCTGCAATGACCGTGATCTGCGGCATGACGATGGTGCTACCCAACGAGAACAAGTCCACTGAGGGTACACGTAGCCTCCAGAACGTCGTCGACAATGTCGAGACCGCGAGCCAGGGTCAGCAGTGGGATCACGACTCCGAGACGTACTGCATCCGCTGCGGTGACTGGCGTCACACCCACATGGCCTTCAAGGACCGCCCGTGCAAAGTCAAGGTCAACTGCGTCCACTGAGCGTGAATAAGTGCTCGGTGTCGGAAAGAGCTTTACGAAAGCCTTTCGGCCTTACATTTTTAAATCATGTGCATTGGCGATAGTTAGACATGGCATCACGTATTGGATAGCGCTTATCTGTTGTAAGCTGAGAGTAGTTGAGAAATTGTATACTTCGCCGTGTTACGGTATGATTGTGCCTCTCTGTGCTGAAACAATTGAGACAAGTTCGTGTAGCCAACAGGAATAACTATTCTACTTACGAATCAACAATCATCATGTATCTTGGTATCATGCAGTACTCTTGACGGTAAGCGGGCATATCTCGGCACAAGCCAGGTACTTACCGTGACGTTAACCGCTACTATTGGCAGCAAGCGCGAGTGAGACATCGTTAGTTTTACTGGCCTCTTAATATCACACCTTACTATTGCCCATGTACTTGGTGTTTGCCTTGGACAAAATCAGTACTTTTTACAGCTTGCTACCATGTTCTTCTGACGCAGCCGCCGCCGTACTTTCACACGCGCTAGTCAAACATCGTGACTTTTCCCCTGACGTCTCCTCTTGGTGAGGTCACTGATACGATCAAGAAAACGCACGAGTTTAAGCTCGCTAGATAAGAGCTCGCATCCACCTCCTAGCACTAATCATTCTTCTCGACATGTGAGGGATTTTACTCTCTTTCACCTCCGATCCATCTCCCAATCATTTTTAATTTCCCGATAATCCCGCCCCGCACACAAAGCATTCTGAATGCGAGACGCCAATTCACGAGACAGCATGATACCCAAAGCTGGACCGTGTCCATCGGATGTTTTGATCATTGCGGCATCTCGTGGGCTATATAAGTTCATTGGCTCGTACTTTCCGTTTAGTTTCCATTTGCGGAATGGGGGTGCTGGTTGGTCGATGGATCGTTTGGGCGCTGGGGTTGGTTCGTGGGCTGGCGGAGTGGCTGCTTGTGACTGGATATCGATGATGGGTGGCGCTGGGCTTGATGGAGTTGGAAGTGCTAGTGTGGGAGCTAGGATTGTTTCCGCAGGAATGATAGTCGCTGTTGGCTCGGTGGGAAGTGGTTCTGAGTGGTGGTTCTGCGGTCTTTGCAGTGGCGCTCCATCGTTCGGGTTACCAATAGAGTGGTCGTGTGCCACATGATGCAACCCTGCATTGCATTTGTTGCTGATATTGTATACATGTATGGTATTCAAATCTTCAATGAAGTTATTGATCATGTTGGAGTCTCCGCGGTCTTGATGCGATGCTGGTTCGTGGCTTGCTGGCATGTTGTTACTTGACAGAGTGAGTGTGTGGAGAAAGTCTTCGGAGTTGACAAAGAATCTGTCAGTAGTGGTTGAGGATCTGGTGTGTGAAGCTGTCGGTGAGCTATGGGAGGTTGCGCTCGCGGTCTTTGTTGGTCCTGTTCGTGCGTGAACGCAGGATTGCGGCCTGGCACTGGTGATAGTCTTGTTGTTCTCATGAACTCTTGTTCTCTTCACTGAAGATACATGTCACCTCAGCGGCGCAAAGGTAGGTACGTTCGGGTTCGAATACTCGCAAAAGGACGAGGTTCAGTCTTTCAAAGGACTGGGTGGATATAAGTCCATTTTAGTCCCTGTAGCAGCCAGCATGATCATGTCAACACAAGAAGACCATAGCCATCTTCGGTCGCAAACCCTGGTGGCCTCCCCAATGGCGAGCGTGGTGGTTATGAGATTTCGGCGTGCGAAAAGATTAGCTCCATCATGGAGACAACTTCACACAACAAAGCTACCATGAGAAGCTGTCAAGTGTGAAGTCAAATTCAAAGCAGACAAAGCTAGCCCCGACCATTCAAATGCATTAAAACCAATATTGACAGCTATGCGCTTTTGTGTTCCAAAACACCATGCAATGCGTTCCATGCTTCATAGCAGGTCATGTCGAAGAATAGGGTGATGCGCCTTTATGTTCCAGAACATTTTTCAATGCTGCTTCGGTAACCTTTCCCTAGCAGGTCAGGTCGAAGAAAGGGGTGTTGTTCTCAAGCGGCGTAAGAGCGAACGACAGTTCCGTCTGCGCAGTGTTGGCATCCTTGAGGGTATACCAGAATGTATTTCGATTTCCAAACAGCGAACAGCCGACCTCCTTCCAGTAGCGCTGGGCGTTGTTGACGCTAGCAACAGCGGAGCCAGACTGAGGACCAACTAGAGACTCAATTAGCATACATTGATCGTGGATGTGTCGTGCATGGAACTCACATCTAGGCCAGCCGGTTTCCGTAATCCATACTGGCTTTCCGCCAGAGACAGACTCAGTCTGTCCGAAGCCAGAGTAGAAGTTCTCAAACGCCTGGTCAATCGAGTTGGGCCTGGTCGTCTCGTAGTAAGGGAATGAGTTATGTCCAAGCCAGTTGACGGCGTTGGCAACACCGCGGTTCTCGGGCAGGACCCACGCAGTCCATGTATCGACGTGGCCGATGGGCTTACTTTCGAGAGCTGTGCCACGGATCCAGTCGCGCATCCATCCAATGTACCCCTCAATCTCCGCCGCGGTAGCTCCCACGCCAGCGTTGTTGGCAACTCCCTGCGGACTGCTGCGATAGAGATCCTCTGACCCGACGCTGATGCCAAGGATGCGGTCTGTGAAAGCATTGCCGAGCTCACTGGCGCCTCGAATCAAAGCGTTGAGCTCGTTCTCGTAAACGCCGCGACCTGCAGATGCCCACAGGCCAACGAGGATATTTGTCTGAGTGTCTACTGCAGCCCTGAACGCTGAGATTGGGTCCGAGGCAGTACCACATTGGATAGACGTGTAGAGGCGTGCTGTGTTGAAGCCGGGCGCGCCGTTCAGGGTCTTCGCGTCGTTGAAGAAGCGGACAAAGTCGTCATAGCTTCGACATGAACCATCCGCATTCGTAGAGCCGTAGTTGAAGCCCTTGCTTTGTGCGATGGCAGAGGTCGCCAAGGCGAGGATCGAAGCCGCTTTTGCCAACATGATGCAAGAAGATTAAGAATTACAACAAGAAGTAATTGATGTTGGCAGTTAAAGAAGAATTGGATAGGAAACTGTGAGGTGGAAGACAAGGAACCATTTTAAAATAGATTGTTTGCCCCTGCACGGTGTGCTGCGGGCATGCCAACCCTGATGACGTGGTTAAGGCTCGTACTTTCCGAGCCAAGAACTGTTGAACGAGAATCTACCGCGCACCATGCATAACGACAATGTGTCCGGCAAGCATGGCTGACGACTTCAACCGTATTCTTTGGTCACCCTGGTGGAATCAAGTTGGATGTCAAGAAGAGGTCCGGTGGAGTTCTGTGACGCTGATGCTAGACGTCAAAACAGCTGACAGCCGAAGAAACGACTGTCATCGCGTGTCATGCACACTGTCAGAAACGGCACAAAAGCGTACCAGGAATGCGGATATCGTTTTGTTCTAGGTTTTGCGAAGTGGAGTTGTGAGGCTGTGTTGGGAAGGTGTGGGTAGGGGATAGCCACGCGGCGCCGCTTCCGCACGCACGGCCCAGGTTGCATGACGGACAAATTCCTCGCCAGTTCCGAACAACTCCTTTTCATCCATGTCATACGGCTTGTCGTTGCGGTTCATACCATTGTAGTGAAGCAGTCCATCATTTACACACATTTTACATCTTGGGAGTATTGTATCACGTTCAATTCCGCTCCTCGCGTGCTCTCATCATCACGGGCTAATTCTCCTTCCGTACGTCTTTCCCTCCACCAGGTGCCGCAAGATTTCGTGATCGATACAACCAGCAAAATCCACGAACAAAAGGCAAAGTATACAACCTAAAGTACTAGCCTGTCTATCTTCAATAGTACTTTGATAGAGTAAGAAAGCTATATATAACATGTTAAGGATAGCCAGGCTCTACTTTCAACGTACTCTTAGTGTTTGGAGGTAGAGCTTCGCTGAGGTAATCGATGACGAATTCTTGCGGCACCTGGTGCCTCCTTTTCTACACTGACAAATCCAAGAGCGCATGTATGAGCGTGAGCTGCTCCTTTGCCGTCGTCTGCGCTGTCGGCTGGCGTACTGGTCGCACGGCTATGGCTGTATGTGGGATCGACGTCTGAAGGTGCATCCACTCTCATGTCCGTCCCAGAGTGCGCATGTTATACCGCGATATCTTCATTCACATCTTCTTCGTCTCGGTCGAGGCTCTGGTTGACCCCTGCAGACTCCGCCACCTCTTCCTCTTCGACCTGCGTCGGTAGGGCCACCGATCCCTCTTCTTCCAATTCTGCTCGGCTTTCCATGACGACCTGATCATCTGTTGCTTCGACCACTTCTTCTTGTCCTTGGTTGTTCAGCTCGGTCTGATGCTGCATGGCTCGGTTGTCCGCTTGGGCAGAGCGTCTAATGTTGTCCATCGCAGTCGTCGCACTCTCTGCCACTTTGATCTGTCTGCTCTGCCAGTCATACTCCTCATCAACAGCCAAGTCTCTTACCGATCGGCCTCAGACTACTCCAGAAAGATTCGTTTGCTGCTTCAGCGAGGTCTCCATGGCCGGCCTGTGTGAGCATGGCTTTCAGCGCACTCGTCAACTTCTCGTACTTACAAGGCTCGAGATCATGACATCAGACCGTACGTACCCTGGACATGGACGGGTGGTATCCCAACCCAGGATCTGTATATCAGTCAGCCAGCCAAGATGATTCGAGAATACAGGCGGATCGTCCAGAAGAGGCCGGTCTAGCGATACGACTGTTGTCTGAGCTTTCGACAGCAATACAATATCAGATCGAAGCAAGCCGGCATCATATACATCTAAAGATTGTGGTCAAGGACAGTGCTTAACAAAGATGTGAGGCGCGAGAAACGCTCACAGGCCACCAAGAAAAATCCCCGATTATTGCACATGATAGATGGGCGGGTACAAGCTGCCGATTCGCGAAAAAAGGGTCGACCTCCACACACGAACTGTACGAGCCATGCTCGTCTGGACGAAACGGTGATTGCATCATGCCAATCTCGCAAGCTTTGGGAAAGCTGCCCGCCTGCTGCCTGATGTTCGCCGTAGTAATCCTGCTCATGCCAGCAAGCTGTGGAAACTCGGCGATGCTGGCGATGCTGTGCCTGGTAGCTTCTGATGCCGCGTTCAGTCTCGCAGCGAAGCGACCTGGAGCCCCATACTGCCAGTTGCGGACCAAGTCGGTCACTTCCACATCATCCGATAGAACTTTGATACTGAGTGCTGCGTCGCCGGTCAGTCCAGAGCTCTTTTTCACGCGGGCTTCGATGTATTCGACTGGGAATCTGTCGACTTCGATTTCGTGGGGGTTGGGTTGGTATTCTTCGCGGAATGTATGGAGGTACTCGGCGGCGTGAGCGACCGTGGCAGACGAGGCTTTATCTGTGAGTGCTGCAAGGTGACCTACGTGCAGTACCCAGGTGGCCCTTGCGGCCTTGGGCTGCTGTATGACGGCTGTTGTCGCTGCCAATGCCGTCTCGTCGTTTGGGAACGCCTCGTCGCGAAACTGCAAGACTTCGTCACGGGCGGCGAAGTTGGTCGTGAACCAGCGAAACTCTGTTTCGTCAATTTCGCCGGTCTGGAGCATAGTCAATACACCCTAGATACATTAGTGTGAAATTCCATCATTTTGGGGCACGAAATGGGCCTCACCGTTACTTGTCTCCACCGTCTCTGCGCTGCTTCCTGCGCGGCTTCGGGGTTGGCAAATGGATGCCAGACAACATCATCAATGTTGACGATCGATCCTGTGTGCTTCATGTACATTGGCTGGCCCACCCTCGACCATGTGATGAGTACAGGTCTCCCTCCTCCACCTCCTCTCATTCCCCCTCTGCCTCCTCCCCGTCCTCTCCCTGTGCTTCCCTCTCTTCCTTCTCCCTGCCCCACAAGATCCCTCTCTACCTTCCCATGTATGTTCGTGATGACACCGACGGCGATGGAGTTCAGCGCGCGATTCCCGATGAGCTTATCGCGTGGGTCTTTACCAGGCCGCTGTTTGATCGCTTGAAATCCTTCGTACTCGGCACCAGGCTTTCGTGCATCGTCCTCATATCTTGTTCCCTCAGCTCTCTCATGGTAGTTCCGAGTACTGGCGTGTCGTATTTGTTCTCGTTGTACTCTGCCGTATTTACCCATATCTGGTTGAGGCGTGCGACATGGACGGAGAGTGTAGCCAAAAAGACGCTTGATATTCAGGAGGTGAATATCATAGTATATGTAGTTGCTTACAGAGAGTGCCCCAAAATATGCAGCAGTGCTGGCTCAATCGTTCCTGGTCATCTGGAAATAGTGGATACAGCCCAGCGCCCTAACATCGGCGTGGATAATCTGTCGTGTTACTCCGGCTCCAAAGGCGGGTGGGCCCTTCTTGCGACATTTTTGCCGGCGCTGATGATCTTGAAGTCTTCTTTTCGGTCTATTGTACTCAAACCCAGGCCGCCGAAGGCTTCCGTTTCTTATCCGGCTTCTTTGTCCTTCATGGCTCGCTTTTGGTCGTCTTGGGCAATGAGATCTCCAAGCTTAGTAAAACACTCACCAACTCGCTCCTTGCACCCACAGGGATTTCGGTCCAGATTAAACAAGATCTGAATACCATTGAACAGCGCATGGGAAAAGTCCAGGCAAAGACGCCGTTGGTCTGGCGACTTGTTCCGGACTTTCAAACCACCGGGCGGGTCCTTTGGTGTACGAGTCGCCATCGTCGATCGTGCTGCCCAAAAGCCAACGTTTGTCGAGTAGCTTTTGCTACTTACTCACATCTTGAGGTTCTTTCCCCCGAGGGATTATCGGAGAAGACAGCACGTGTGCTAGGGGGCCTGTGTGATTCAATAAAATGCTGCCGCTCCTCGCGGATGAGTCCGTAGATATTTCCCAGCTTGAAGTCGAGTTTGCCTTCGAAGGTACCCGGGCAGGTATTTCGGGCAACAAGCCCTCTTTACTCGGCGCTTCTAGAGGCGTAATAGTCGTGAGGTGAGTCGGGAAATCACCTGGTGCTACTGACAAAATTGGTACCGCGCGAGCTTTGCGGCTCTTTCTAACCGCCTCAGCGCTGCCAGGTTCCTCACTCATTCTATGTGTCTATATGTATACAAGGAGGGGAATGGTTATGGGTTGATGAAAACGAGGTTTTGTATTGATATCTTGACAATCACCATTTTACTAAAACAATGAAACTGTGGGTAGCCCAGGAACATGGCCGCTAGGTTCGCAGCGCCGAAGAGGATCGCCGAACGGAGCAGGATATCTCTGAACCCCCTACAATGCGAAGCATTATTTCGCAGCTGTCGGGCGTCGCTGACTTTGAATTTGACTAAGCTGGTGACAGATGCGCATACACACAGGGTAACGCGGACGTTGATTGCGACCTGAGCAATCTGACGCCCAGTCCCGAGTACGTGCCTCGTTGAATGAAAACCGAGTGACATAGTCGGAGATACAACGGACTCGATACATCCATCCAGAGGTATAGTGGATGCTAGACAAATGTTCCGCATCGCCAGGTAGGACCATACGGAGATTATGAGCCAAGCTGGACGCGGAAGACATGGAAAGATTGCGTCACATGTAGACAGTTTCATAGAAGTGAGAGACAAATGCACCTACCTGAGTGAAATGTCTTAGAAAATGAGATGTGTGTTGTGGACTTGATTGGTAGACGTGGCAGCCGATGAATCCATCTTGTCGATAAACAGATCACTGTGCTCTCGTAGACTAGCGTGAGGATTGAGCAAGTGTTTGGCGCCATTCATAGAAGCCTCACATGATCATTCTGCACCTACACCGTTAGCGGGAGGCCCATCACTTATCTTCGGCGCGCTCCCTCTACTCACGATCTCACGCTCGGTGCCCATCAACGATCTCCTGTCAACATCTCAGAAAATCTCCCAACTACCCGCCAGCGACAATGGCTTTTGCGCCAGCATTTCATAGCGCGCCGGCGGAGATCAAGGCTTTCATTGATTATGGTATCAACCAGGGGGTCACCCAATCGTCCCTCCTCCAGCATTGGCTGCGGTGCGCCACCAATCCACTTGCACCACTCCCACTGCTTTACAATCTCTGCGACGCCCGTCTGGTCTGCCTAGACCTGGAGTGATGGGAGCATGACAAGACCAAGGTCACGGAGCTCGGTGTGTCCATCATCGACCCTCATACTTTACATAACTGTAGCACTCCATGGTCAGTATTGCAGTCCATGCACACACAGCACGTACGCATCAAGGAAAACGCGCATCTCGTCAACCATGACCTCTGCGACGGACATCTCGACAAATTCCAGTTTGGTACAACGTCCTTCGCCACCATGGAAGAGGCTGCAATCATGCTACAGCGCTTATTCCTGTAGTACGACAGCTTCGGCAACCTTCGACCGGTCATCATCGTCGGCCATGCCGTAGACAACGACGTCGGGGTCATCAAGGCGCGGTTCGGCCTCGACATCGCAGCCCTCAGCGTCGTCGTTGCAACGGTCGACACCCAAGTTCTTGCGCACGAGACATGCATCGTAGCTCTCCCCAAGCCGAAGCTCGTACCTCCCCCAAAGCGGAAGCTCAAGGTCATACTCGCAACGAGTGGTATCTGCACAATGCAGGGAACGATGCTCCGTGTACTATGGTCGCGGCTCTCCTCATGGCCTTCCCCTATCCACTCTAGAACAGCATGTGGGCATACCTGATATTGAAGGAGAACGCCAAGAATGTCGCTGGGCCAATCGTATGCGACTTCGACACGTTCTGCGTCCGCTGCGATGCAACCGACCACGTCGAGGCTGCATGTCCCGCATATGTCTACTGTAGGCATTGCGGAGCCCACCGAGATCGGTTCAATCTCGCATCTAAGCACAAGACGGGAAAATGTCTGCTGGCTCTCAAGGCTGCGGCTGTGGCGTCCATGATCATGGCAGAGCCGTGGACTGCTCCGCCTCGTCAGGTTGTTCCATGTCCATTTTGCATCGTGTCCACCGATCAAAAGCGCCATAACGAATACCATGCGTACGGTCACAAGGGTGTTGACTGTGCATGGAAGTACTGAGGAAGGAGATGGACGAAACTTGGGTCGCAGATAGTGACCGCTTAAGGAAAAATAACCAAAATCTAATTATGACATATGCTTGAACAGGAATGAGACGGCATGAACTTGATGCAGTATAAACATATTGCAGTATGCACGTGATACAATATGAATGTGGTCCAATGCAGTGCACATTGAATACAATGGAGGGATGTCTTGGCAGTGAATGGCGGTGCGGCCCCAGTCACGTGATGCAAGCGCTTGACGGGTTGCTGAGCGGCGACTCTCAAGCGCGAAAGGTGGCCCATTCGCCACTTAACAAACGACTTTCGCATGAACCTATCGCTCAAGCGAACGCGCGCTCAGGCTCCTGAAGAGAATTCCGCTACACATAGGATGCGCGACAGCCAATCATCACCTTAGACATTCCCAGCCAGCGCCAAGATCATGAATGGCTGTGACAGATCTTTCGTCGAGCTGAAAGATACTGCGAGCCGTATGGCTGTGACTGTAACTGCAGTCTTCTTGTTTTACCGGTGTCGTGAACGTGAACGCACGACGTCATTGCGCATTTATGACCCTTCGATCAATTCACGACTGCAGCCCAGGTTCGATCGCACGATCGAAGATGAGACACGACAGCTTATCTCTACCATTTGCCAGAATTTCCACGTCCAATCGTGAGTCATGTCTGCCAGATCGGACCTCGCCCCAGCCAAGCGCGCACGCGATCATTCACCGTCGTACCTGAACCGGATCTGCAACACCCACGCCCAAGCCGGGTAACATTTGCAGCCTCTTACCCTGACTCCCAGGGTCTGCATTTCCAACCTTCAGAAGAAAGCTTGGTGTGTAGCCAAGTTGTTGTGGTGTGGGTAAGCTGTTGTGCAAGGCAAAGCCGGAAGTCGGCACCGCGGGTCTTGGTGATCGTAGATGTCAAGAATGTGCAAGACATGCTGTCAGGGATGCTGAGCTTGTATTGACGACAGTGCTGTAGGAGGGATCGATATTCGAGCTACGGTTTTGCGTGAGGCGAGTTTGTGGGGTTCTACGTCGTACGATCTTTGCGAGGATTGCTGGTCGCTGGACAGACGTGGAGGTCAAACTGTTCTGCCAGGTTCTAGATCTCCTCAGTTTGGTGCAGACGTGGATTTTCTTACTTTCACGTTGCTTTTGCGCTGGTCAGCCACATTTACTGGTGTAGGTAGTACTGGTGGTGTGAGTGGGGGAGGAAGTTGTCAGGTAGAGCACCAGTCTCAAAGAGAAATGCGCCTCCTCAGCCTTAATCTCACCGAGGTACCAATACGGAATCTCGGTGTCACCGCGCCATAGGCGCACTCGTGTTCCATTTCTTACATGCCGTATTGCAGCAATTTGGATATGTAATGTTCAGTGCGAGCAGGGCCCCATCCTGGCCAAGGCGCAGTGACATGCGTGAAGCGCTTAAAAAGCCCATGTACTGAGGGCTCGTGCTTGGCTTCAAGACACTTTCGTGGCCTCTATATGGAAGCACGTGTGTTCTGGTGGGCGTTAATGGCGCTGACTCGTCCCATAGACCCTGTCCACTCGCAGCGGATCATTTTTGGAGCCAGGAAAGTCTTCACTCGGAGATGACTTGGAAGTCAGGTTGTTGAGATCAAGGTGGCGCGATTCACCTTGATTGTTCCGCGCATACAGATTTGAGCATTTGGCTGATGATGCGCTATTTTGTACAATGATAATTATGGCATCAGCATTGTCGGCCGTCCCGAGATATTCCCGCCGCATTAGGTCGACCACCGCCAAGCACGTAGTTTGTCCGTGGTAATAGGCTGGCTTTCAGCATGATCATCCATGTGTGTGAAGAACAGACGGACGGCGGCCTTCCAGACGCGACTGGCGAAATGCAAATATGACAACCTGATCCTGATGGGAACCAAAACCAATCAACCCATCGTGACAAGCGCTTGCCTGCTTGCTGAAGCGGTAGACAAGTCCTGCCAGCTGATGAAACTTCGGATGGACCTACAGTGTGAGTGCCTTGCGCAGCCTCACACCACAGATGCTCTGATTCATCTCGGGTATGAACGTCCGGAAGTACTGGATATCCAGGGTCTCTGGTAGTACTGCAGTTCAGGTTAACAGGTGTTTCTTGAAGATCGAAAGGTCCAGTACCGACAACCAGATCACGAGAGCGTTCGCTCATCGTAAAAACCGCGCTGACCACTTCCGGGACCATGTTGTCGGTTCGCGTACTACAATCGGTCCACTATGGGTGCCTCGGTCTTGGTTACAAGCACGTGTGCGGCGATGCAGCGAATTGCGCCTCATACAACACCACTCACGGCGCATCCCGGGGCGAGGCAGGCGCCAACATGGTCAGCGTGGTACTACCATGCTGCTGGGCTCTATTCCTCCTCCGTAGGGTCTGGTTCGCTTCTCCAAGCGATTGATAATTCTCTCATGCCTGGAGAAATCGCTAGAATTGGCCAATATCGAGATAGCGCTTCTGGAAGGAGGATGACTGCGAACTAGTGCGTGGAGGAGATGGCATCGAAGAATTGAAGTAAGGTGCATGGCGGGCGTATTGGAGAGGGTAGAACGTGGACGTCGTCCAGTCTTATGGATTTTCGGACCACGTTCTCTGCTACCCCGCTCTGATTGGCCGGCGAAGCTACATATGTCCAGCCCCAACTTGAACCAAAACAGACTCCGCCGAGTGCCAAGAATGCAGAAGGCGTCGCCGAGACATATAGTGCCCGAAGCTAGCCTTGGAGTTGTCTTCCCATTAAGCTTGTCAAGCTTACAGTCGCTCCATCGCGCGGTGAATCTGTCTGGGCGGCATGCACCTATCACAGCCCTCAAATGGCTCTCTCACGAGCACACGTGGGCTACACGTGGGCTCTGCGATTGGTCAAGCTGTACGATGGGTAGGCGCGAACGGGTTATGCCCCTTCGAAGGGTCTGGCCCGTGTCCACGGCGAGACTCGAGACTCTACATGCACGCTCAACGCCGACACGAGCAGCCTTACTGCACGCAAATTGCACATATATAGACGTCTCACAGCCGCCCCTACGTTTCCTGCATCCCAGCTCAACCTCTAAGCGGACCACCACTCATTACACGGAAGCTTTCCTGCAGCCAGCAGTGAACATCAAGCAAGATGCCTAAGCTCGTCCAGTACAATTATGTCTTCGCCATAGGCACCTTCTTCGCTCTGCTCGATGCCTACAACAACGGTGCTAGTAAGTCGAGCCTAGTTTTGCTCTAAGCCCAAGGTACTAACAGCTTCAAGACGATGTCGCCAACGCCTGGGCTACCTCCGTCTCCTCGCGCTCGGTGTCTTACCGCCAGGCCATGATTCTCGGTACCATCTTCGAGATGGTCGGTGCTATCACTGTCGGTGCTCGTACCGCGGACACCATCAAGAACGGTATCATTCCACCAACCGCTTTCAAGGGCGATGCCGGTGTCCAAATGCTTGCATTCACCTGCGCTCTGGCCGGTGCTTCTATCTGGGTCATGTGGTGCACCAAGCACTCTGCTCACGTCTCTTCGTCATACTCGCTCATCTCCTCGGTTGCTGGTGTCGGTTGTGCCGTCGCTGGTGCAAAGAACGTTCAGTGGGGATGGAACAAGGGCAAGGGTCTCGGTGCCATCTTCGCTGGTCTTGGAATGGCTCCCGCTGCCTCTGCTTGCTTCGGTGCCATTATCTTCATGTTGATCAAGGTCACTGTCCATCTTCGCAAGAACCCAATCCCATGGGCCATCTGGACCGCGCCTTTCTTCTTCCTCGTCGCCGGTACCATTTGCACGCTTTCGATCGTCTACAAAGGATCGCCCAACCTCGGTCTCAACAAGAAGGCACCTTGGTATGTCGCTACCGTCACCGTCTCCTGCGGTGTTGGCCTCGCTCTACTCTCATTCCTGTTCTTCGTGCCATACCTCCACACCATTGTTGTCAAGCGTGATCACTCCATTCGCTGGTACCACGCTTTCCAGGGCCCTCTCCTCTTCAAGAGGCCCGTTGCTGAGGGTGCTGAGGCTGCCAACGTTCGCGACTACGCTGTTGTCCAGCACGACGAGGACATGAAGCCCGCGTCCATCAGCGATTCTGACAACGGTGTCATGACAGGCGAGATCGAGAAAGGTGCCGTCGTCGCCGAGGTCGCCGAGCACCGCCAGCTCTCCTACAAGGAGCTTGTCGACCAGGGTCAGGAGCGCTTCCACAACAAGCTCCGCCAGAAGAAGGGTCCCCTCGGCTGGGCCATGCGCTACCTCCACGCAAACAAGATTCAAAGCGGTGAGATTTACGAGAGGAAGAACATGATGATCACTCTTAAGCGCATCCCTGCCATGGTCGTCGTTGGCTGTCTCTACGGTATCAACTACGACATCCACGCTGCTCAGACTGGTATCCACGGTACGCCCGAGGGCAAGCGTATGGAGCGCGTCTATAGCCACGCTAAGAAGTACTCCAACGAGGTCGAGCACACCTACTCGTTCGTCCAAGTCTTGACTGCCTGCACTGCCTCATTCGCTCACGGCGCCAACGATATTGGCAACGCTGTCGGTCCTTGGGCTGTCATTTACTCGGCCTGGAGCACCGGTAACGCCGCCAAGTCAAAGGCCACCGTCCCCGTCTGGCAACTCGCTGTCCTGTCCGCTACTCTTTCTCTGGGTCTTGTCACCTACGGATACAACATCATGAAGGTTATGGGCAACAAGATCACTTACCACTCGCCTAGCAGAGGTATGTTCCACTGTCATACTCACAACATGACTCACATGCTAATTCATCCCAGGTTGCTCCATGGAAATGGGTGCCGCGCTTACTGTCCTCATCTTCTCGCAATACTCTCTCCCCGTTTCCACATCCATGTGCATCACTGGTGCCACCGTCGGTGTCGGTCTCTGCAACGGTACCATCAAGGCTGTCAATTGGCAGCGAGTCGGTCTTCTCGTCTTCTCGTGGATCATGACTATTCCCATCGCCGGTACCATCGGTGGTGTCTCCATGGCCATCATCCTCAATGCGCCTCACTTTGGCAAGAAATAAGCGCTCATGGATTCTTAGATTCTCAGTGCATATTTCTCAAAACGTTCGCACGGCTATACCCACTTTCGTTCGCGCGCACTCAAACTTTTGGATTTGGATTCGCATAGATCAGGCATGCATTGTATATGAGCGATGGCGATGGAATGAGCTGTAGATTTTACGACTGAATACATTTTCACTAATACTTCTCAATATCTGATGAACATTTGCTCTGTGATGCAAGATGCCTTTTGCGATTATTCGTGCAAGAATCGTTTGCAATCTATTCTTCAGCCGGTCCGCACTTTGAACCACGTCCGCACTAGGTACAGCGGAACCACCATCTCCGTCAACTAGGATAGGACCTTCCTCCACGCGCGGAGCCCTCGCCACTTTCATGTCGCAACCAAGCAAGATAATTGGCCAACAGCACTTGCAACGGAGCTATGTAGCATGCGAAACGGATTGATTGACGCTTAGATTTGGGTACCTTGAAAGTCTGCCTAACCGCAGCGTCCCTTCGCCAGTGTACCACCAGCTGATTTCGTGGTGATACAGCTCTGAAAGCCCCCGTCTTGGATTCTACGCGAAAATGCACACACGGGCGGCTAGTATGGTTTCGGTCTTGATACTAAGTAGTGCTGGGTTCGTGAACAATATGACCTGATGAGGTGAGAAAGTGGGCGAAATGGTGATAGATTCGTGAGGCTACGGAAGCTCATATGAGAAGCACAAACACGCTAGTCTAAGCTAAGGTAGCGCTAGGCCCGTGCGGGCCAGGCACCTGCGAACACAATTTCCGCACGCATCCAAAGTTTCCGTGCCATACGGGAGCAGAAAACACAGCACACGTGATGTTGGATAAGTCAATTTTGTAACTTCGTTATTGTCATGTCAACATCTTTGTTATTCATACTGAACGATTGCCTAAGTTAGTTCATTGCAATTCACGCAAGTATCATGAACATGGATGTTGTCACTTACTCTTGCATGGCTTTCTCGCACGCGCGATCATCTTTGTAGATATCGACGAAGCTTGAACTATGATAGAACTTTCGTCGAAATGCGAATAACCACTATGCCCACGACTTCCCGCCACGACATCAAGCTTCATTGTCGTACGATACGAACCTCGGAACAACATCGCACCGCTCATCCTCTAGATCGTACCCACAAGTTGATCTCCACGCAGCATGCAGAAACGCATCACGAAGTCGGCTACCCTGATACCCGTGATTCTCGCGATGATCATGATGGGGAGGCTGGACCAGATCTACCTGGTTGTGTAGGTTACTGTATCATAAGCTTATCGGGCGCGAACATTAGTAGAGCGGCACAGTCTTGGCTCCAGCGCCATCGACACATCTAGACCAGTAGAGCGTAAACACATAGGAGGCGTTCAGGTAGAGCTGTTGTTCTGCCAACTAGCTGCTATGCCCCGGGTTCTGGGGATGTGATACGTCCGAAAGGAAAACGATGATCGCCAACGCCAACAACAGCATAGAATACGAATCTGGATTTTGCAACATGACAGGATTCTCTAGTAGATCAGCCCGGTCCGGCGGCGGAGAGAGTGTTCTATGAAATCCGTCTGGATCAGGGATATGATGGGCGTGGCTTGTTTACAGGAAGCGATGCTGATTTTTTTACTATCGTGAAGGTCTAACTGCTATAAATCGACAGCTTCCCAATAGTAAGAGAAGGCCGAGATAGCTCCGTGACGAACATCATGCCACGTGGCTCGAGAATTCCAATATTTAGCCTCGCAAAAATCAATCTGGAAATTGGACACGATAGATCGGGTCGTGGGTAGGCCGGTCCTCGCGTTGTTACAGTATCAGCATGTTCAGAAGATTGGAGAATTACATGTCCGCCGTGTTTATATTTTCTGTCCGTGACTAATACCCGCTACCTATAGAATTTTGCCGAACATCTCAAGTCCTATAGTGTGATCAACGCTTGCTCCACCCACGTGCAACCACTACCATAAATACAGCCTTCGTCAGTGACTAACGATCGCTATGTCTTAAAGTCTGCAATGAGCTTTCAAGCCTCCGCCAGTCACTATCGACGCTTGGCGTGTTTCTGCTTTGGCTGTAAGGAGACTTCTCGATGATCGGTCTCGGATAAGGTGCGCTTCAGGACCTTCGACGGCATGGCCTACTCGACTGTGACAGTAGCTATCAGACTGGCGACCAACGTTCTGTTGACGGGAACATGGTGCTCCTTGATCTCATTGGGGTGCTGCTCTGCGGCGAGTATGAAGGTGAACTGGATCAGTGCGGCAAGTTGAGCTCAGCTCTTCACGCCGTTGAAAAAGCGGTAGAATAGAAGAGCATCGCACAAGTCATTGTTGCCTTCCGGTTCAATCTTGATGTCGGCAGTCCCTTGCAGACAGACAAACACATGCAACTCAAGAAATTTGTCTACGCACTTCCGGTTGACCATCGCGACGATGACTTCGCCTCCATGAAGCTCTTCTTGGGTACCTTTATAGATACCAACATGGACGGCACCAGGCATGTAGTCGGTAAGTGGGTCCTAATAAGGTGTGAAAATCAAGTTATCAATACCGGCGCGTTCGAAAAGCATGTTCTGGAGTGCAGATTGGCCCTTCACAGCGTTCAGCGATACAGTTGCAGGAGTTGATGGGGTGACGAGTTGGGTCGTTTGTTGTGAAAGCAGTTTGGCTTTTTCAAGCTTTTCGTCGGTGTTCGTGGGGTTTTTCCGTCTCCGTGCTTTCCTGGTGGGACGCAGCTTGATCTTCCGCTCTACCTCCACGAGATTTTGGTGTGGGATGTCAGCGGGATCAGCGGACGAAGTTGCAGGAGCATTGGCGCAGGAGGCTTTGTGAGAATGAACAAAGAAGCCGTTAGTTTTTGATGCTGTAGCACCGGGTTTGGGTGGCTGGGATTGCTGAGTCCCAGCCCCGGGTGAGCTGTCGGGGCTATGGTCCCCGGACGCATTGGTGCCGAACGCCGTGTATGTTGCGGGCTGTATCGCAGAAGTGTGGATTCTTCGTGGATGCATGTTGGTGTAGATGTAAATTGCTCGGGTGCCCACGGAGTTGACTGAATTGGTTGGGGTAAGCAGAGGTGATGATATTTGACAGCGAGAGGGTGCGCGGGAATCTTTGGGAAGAAGGGTCTCGCCTGTTTACACTTAGCACAGGCGGCAGTTCTTGTAACTCTCAGGCGTCAGCGCAAGTATCGTGCGTATGTTTGGTCACTCCGCAACGGGAGAGTGACGCGACGCGGTGAAAGTACAGTCGCGACCATTCCTCAAGCGCTCTAGCGGCATCGCTCGGATCGGCCACCACAATTTCACGCACATCTGACAATGGTCTGACATAGTTAAACATGGGCCCATACTTTTTGAACCTATCTTTGGTTTCAAATCAAATAACTATCGGTTGTTTCACCGAAACTCACAGCAAGCGTCTCCGGAGACGAGCGAGTCATGCGGAAACGGCTGGACCGTTGGATTAAGGCAGTCACAACATCTGACATCGTGAAAGTCGTTCATGACGCTTCTGCAGTTGCTGATCTTGGAGCTACTAGAGACTCACTGATAGAAATGTACCAAAACAACATCTTTCTGCGTTCAAAACTGGAAGCTGGCGTTCAGGAGGCGAACGAAGCCGGAAATCATGATTACTCGGCCACCGCAGCAGAGCTTCAGGCACATATAGACTGGGGTGAATTATTCGAGAACATCCTCCCCATCTTCCAGGGTTGTTTCGCAGAAGCCACGAATATCATTACTGCAAAAGTAGAAAGTAACGGCGGAGATTTGAGGCAAGTTGTTCAAACCATCAAGGATTTTTACGTGGAGTACGAATGGGATAAGGCTCATTGCCTACTCGATAACATCATTGAAGCTAGATTACATGCCGTAAAATTTGAAAAGCGAAGCACCTGGGTCGCACTTCAGCAGTGGGCATTTGCATTCAGGATAGCGCAGGACTGGAAGCGTAAGCTTGACGTCAGGTAACTTAACTACAGATTCTGGAACATCGACGTGTCATCCTACGCACCAGGACTGGAGTGGTCCAAGCAGCAGCTGATCGAGAAGACATAGAAGGACACGGTTTGGTTCCGTCACGAACTATTGGCACATATACAGGACACTCTACCAAGTTGCGTCAACGTGGAGGAGAAGTCTAGGTGAACAGCTTTGGAATCCGCACTCCGCGAATCATCGAAAAGACAGGCTACACAGATCAAAACCAAAATATGGCGGAGCTTTGACGATGGTGTGCAAGCCATTCAAGACATACAAGAGTTGTTCAAAAAAGAACACGAAGAGTTTTGGTGGGATCAGGTTGTCAAAGACGCTCTTAAGACCTTTATTCACGAATGGCAAACGCGAAACATTAACAACCACGCGATCACAGAGTGGACCTTGTACCATGACCAAGAGTGCAATACTTTGGCAACAATAGGACATTTTCAAGCTCAGCTTGACGAGTGCGAAGGTGACTTTGAAAAAGAGGTTCGCTTGTTCAAAAAACCGTGAACCAGCGTTGCGCACGGCGAACTTCTGCCCAACGCGGACGTAGATCTTCTGCCATTTCCGGACGAACTCAAGCTGCAGCACAGCCGCAGTTCAACGAGCCAAGGCAGCGAAGAAGAAAAGGCAAGCAAGAAAGCTGCATACGACGAGCTCAAGCAATGGCTCACTTCGTCAAGCAAGACTTTCAAACGAGCAGACGCCATTGTAAAACTTGGTAGGGGAAAGCACAGCCACGCAAAGGATCGTGCCATCACGAAGAACTGTGCGAAATCTACCTCGCCAATCCAGAACTTCGCCAACGCCTTCTCCGCGACCCTATGAAAGAATGGTCAAGTGTTCTCTTAAACTACTCGAGTGAATCCACGCAACCCACCGATATCGAGCCACTTGATCTTGAGATCATCAAGGTGTTGCGCAGGATCGACGAGGGCGAGGAGCCAGATAGCGCACTACTTAAAGCCCGGTTCTTCACACCCTTCTCCAGCCTACTTCCGGAGAACAGAGATAGTATAACGGCTCGTCTGGCCGACATGGCCACGCGCTTTGATCTTCTCTCCGCCATTGAACTCGTACCAGCCGCATGCGTACCGCACCGTGTGGGCATACCGATCCAGCATCGTAGCGCTTTTCACGCCGCAAATCTACGCAACTGAGGAGGAAGGTTTATCTACGCGCTTTATGAGCTGGGTTCCTGGCCAGGCGTGCCACTGGAACGATTTCATCGCGCGATCGAACGCGCAGTCGCTAATCGCGTCCGGGTAATGAAGAAATGGAACCATGTCATACCGGAAAATATTGAAGAGGCTTTCTTGGCGATTGGGGATGAACCTGACGAGAATGGTGATAATGATGATGGAGGATACGGTGGTGGAGATGAAACGAAAAAGGCGGATAAAGGGAAAGATCGTGCGGATCCGAAGAACGGGAAGGCCGCATCACCACCAGAGCGCCCATCCCCAAAGAACAACAACGACGCAACAACAACGACGCCGGATCGCCACCAAAGCGCCCACGCGGTACAACACGAAACAATACTGTTGCTCGCAAAGAAAGTAAACCGAGCCCCTCCATCTCCCTACCAAGTTACAACTCCGACGACTTCAATTCCCAACTCCCAATCGCAAGTCGAACGCATAGCAAATTCCCAGCCCAACCGCCACATATCCAGCCGTCACACATCCAGTCGCCACACATCCAGCCCGCAATGCCCCCCGGCTCCCCCAGCAAGGCATGCGACTGCCTCCACCTCCAAAAGCACCACGCCAGGAACCGAAGGGTCAGGTTTATAACATCATTGCTGGTGGGCGGCCGCAGGGAAAGCAAATGGGTGGAAGTGGATATGTGAGGGAGGTGGAAGGGGGATGGGAAGTTGTGTTGTATCCTGGAGTTAGGATTGGGATTGAATGTCGGGAGGCACCGGTTGAGGAGGAGGGAGATGGAGTTGGTGAGTAAGGGGAGGAGGGTAGATCCGGAATCGGTCACTGCCAGTGAGAGCCGTAGTAGTGATGCGGTTTTGTTGTTTGAACATCAATAGTCGTTTTGCGAATACACGTTTTCCATGTCGGGCTATTTCAACTCTCCGTCTCCCTATCCACGCTACTCCATCCGTGCCCTCTTCTCCCGACCCTGCTCCTCCAGCTCCTCATCGTCCACATCATCTTCCTCCTCGTCCTCGATAGCCGCCATCTTGCGCTTGACACCGAACATGTCGAGGCGTAGACTTGCGCGATCGATTTGTATTGTTAGTGCCTGCAAGTCGATCCGCAGATCCCGGAGCGCGCGTGAGCGGAGGATCTGGCGACGACGGAGGGGCAGGATAGGGCGAGGTTGTGTCGGCTGAACAGAAGTGGGCTGCAACTGTGCTGATGGTGGCTGTGTTGGCTGGTGTTGTGGATGGGTTGGCATTAGATAAGGCAGGACTGGCTGAGCTTGAGTCGAGTGTTGTGGGTGATTTTGCATCGACATTTGTTGTCCCTGCATTGGCATCGCCCGCTGCGCACCTTCGCTGCATTGCTCCCGCTGAGCATATGGCGGAAAACCAGCTTGAAACCGGTAGCCATTACCGCTTGGTACGAGTAGATTTGACGGCTGTTGGGCTTCGGGGTGCTGCTCGATACCAAGATCTTGGGCTGCGACTAGCTTAGGTACAGGCTGTTGCACTTGAGGCGGAGACGATTGAACTTCTCTTCGCTGAGCTTGAAGTTCCTGCGTAGCAGGATCATGTGCAGCAGCTTTGAAGACCGGGATATGATTCGTATCGGATGCCAGAAAAGGATCCATTGGCATAGGCATCGATGGCTTTGGCACACCTGAGTATTCGTCCCCACAGACATCGCCACCCAGCGTTGGTGCTGATTCTGCCGGCGCCGTATTCGCAATCGTGGAGCTGGCCGGTCCAGCCGCAACGCTCACCCGCGGACTCGCCTCCTCAGTGTCTGTAGGAGTGGGTAGTGTCTTCTCTACATCCTTCGTGCTTCCTGCCTTCTGCTGCGGCCTCTTCAGCGTCTTCTTCAGCGGCGCCTCCACCGCCTTCACCGCCTCCACCCCATCTACCTCTTTCCTCCCTCCCATCCGCCGAATAACCTCCTCGACCACCCCAACACACAGGTGCGCCGACTCGGTATGATTCGAACGCTCGGCACGCCCCATACAAAGCTCATTCAGCCAATCGCGCGCGCAGCGGAGCTCCGGTGAGTCGCCCGTGTCTGGATTGGCCTTGGTGATGTGCGACAGGTCAGCGAGTGCCGCAAGTAGAGGCACATCCCATTCGTCTGCGTTGTCGGAAGGCAGGATCTAGGCGTCGAGGAGCAATTCCATGGGCTCGACCCAGTTGTCGAGGATGATGTCGTTGAGCTCGGCGGCGGTGTAGTGGTAGGCCATGTCGCTGTAGGAGGACATGTCGGAACTAGTGGACATGGCCAGAAAGTTGGGCTGAATTGGTCGGCTTCCTTGTTCAGGTGTTATAGTGATTTTGCCGGATTAGGCTAAGGGTGTTGTAGGTAGGATAATGCTGCAGCTCTTTGTTCTAGCGCTCCCCCGAGCGAAATTGTTCGGGCGTCAAAGCGGAATTGATTGAGAGAAGTTGAGGTGCGTGATTGTGCGCTTAGGAGATCGCTGGGTGAGCAATTTGTAAATACGGTTCGAGCGTAGCCTTGGCATTGTGAACTGCTGATATTCTTTGTGGCGCGACAGTGAAAGTCGTGTCATGTGCCGTCCGTCAGGAGCTTCGGCGGCGATCCTCGATTATGCGCAGTCCACGAATAGAATATGAGAAAGATCCAATCGAGCAACTGGGCATACAACTCATGTCTTCCCATCCAAAGACCCCCCCTGAACGCCATCAAAACTTCGCACCCCTTCTCTCCTTACTCCTATCTATCCCGTCTCATCGCGTCGGCAACTCTCTAAACACGCTCTTGAAAATCGCCTTACTATTGAAAAGATTTACTAGCCTCAATCTTTCATTATCCAAATGCGCTGAGTCACTCGCCTGCCCGCAAGGAAGATGTGCAGCAGGCGCATTGAATTCCTTCTCGAGAAACCTGATGCTTGGGATCGATCCACCTTCGCGGATATAAAGAGGCTTCATGTGAGAGGTGGTCGTAGCGGCAGACGACTCGGAGGACTGGGCGAGGGTGCTGGACGTCGTAGGAGAAATTGGTGTCGCAGGTGGTGATGCAACATGGCCGAGAGCTTTGGACGTCGGGATATTCTCACGTCGCTGGCCAAGTTTAGAGCCCCAGACAGACATGATAGCCGCCTCGAGGGTTTGGAAAATCTTGTTGTTGAAGTCACCGAGCCAAGGTTCGGCCTGATGATCAATCGTGACCGTGAGCTTGTTCTTCGAGTCGAGGTCTTCAAACTCAGATTCCAAATACCTAATCAGTGACTGCGCAACATCTGATGCCTCTTGGTTGGGCACAAGGCGTATCGATAATGCTGCCTTGGCGAGGCGCGGGATGATGGTTGAGTTCTCCGGTCCAGATGTTTGGAAGCGATGGATCGTCAGAGATGCCTCGCGCCATCGTCTCATAAGCGATTGCGCGAGCTCTTCCGGGTCACCAAGGTCTGGATTGCTTCGTAAAAGCGTTCGTGTGATCTCAGCGTATAGTTGGCTCTCTTCGTCGGTGAGTGGTAGAATGGGGTCGTAGAAGCCGGGTATTTGGACTTTGCCGTGTCGTCCAGTGAGCTTCGACAAGACCATGACGAGGTCTTTTAGGGGTTCATCAAGCAATGCACTTCCGTCAACACCACTGTGCAGGTCAGGATGTTTGCTCTCGACCTGGACCGTGGCGTGTATGACACCTCGCAGACCGTAGGTAAGGCACGGCACATGGTCATCCAGCCAGTAGCTGTTCGCAAGCAGAATCCAGTCAACGTCGCCAATGAGGTCTTTCCTCGCCTGAACAGCCTTCTCGAAGCCTCGCGAGCCACTCTCCTCTTCCCCTTCGATCAAGAAAATGATGTCAGAGTCGAGCTTTTGCTCCTTCGCCAGTTCATGTGCAGCGTAGATGGCAGCCATGATCGGGCCCTTGTTATCGGAGACACCACGACCATACAAATAGCCGTCCTCGCCAGTCAGTGCGAACGGGTCGTGTTTCCACTTCCCATGCTCATTCTCGGCGGGTATAACATCGTAGTGGCCGTAAAACAGGATTTTCTTTCTCGAAGCTGCGGTTGCAGGGTTGCCTCTGAACTTCGCAAAGACGATGGGGTTATATGGCTTGGCTGTGTTGATCATCTCGGTGACGGCGCCGAAGTTCTGGAATACAGAGCGAAGAAACGATGCTCCTCTACGGCAATCCACGCTGTATCTGGGTAGAGATGATACTGTTCGGAAGGAGATGAACTCGTTCAACGATTCAACCATGAGATCTGGAAACGACATTAACCAAGCCACGCGCAACAACATACTCGTACTGACCATTATTGTTCTTCCTTATGACAGTATTGGATTCTGCGCAATCTGTAACCTCCCATATGACGATGGTGTTGTCGTTGCCACCAGTGACCAATGTCGGTTTGTTGTTGTATCGAGTAAAGGCTGAAGCAAGAATCAGTCCATCATGCGCTTTGAAGCTGGTGATGGTCTCGTAGTGCTCGTTGAATTTCTGAGAAGCAGTCAGTAATAGAGCATACCATGCTTTGTTATTCATACCTGAACGCGCCCAGATTTTCCGCCAGCGTACAATACATTCGATCCAAGCGTAAGCGTATGGACATCACCAGTGCTAGCCGTCAGACTTCTGACAAGCTGCTTCGTCTCAAGGTCCCAGACATTGACTTCGCCATCGAAGCGCCCACTATAAAGGAACGTGCCATCTCGAGCAAGTGAGAATATCGACTCGCCCTCTTCTCGTCCATCTTCCAGCGCGCAGATGGTCGATATCGCGCCTCCTTTGGTAGGGTCTATCCGCCAGAGCAATATTCGACCATCACCTCCTCCAGACACTAGCACTTCTTCTTCTGGCTTCTCTGAAAGTATACCCTCGCCTAACAGCATGCAGTGTACGTAGCCATAGTGTGCGAACTGGCGAAGGTCATGGTTGTCGATCTGCAACTCTTGACCACCGATCGCATCTTTCGACCTGCTATCTAAGCTACTGGGTTTTGGTGTCTGTACACCGCCAGGGCCAAGCGAGTCGAAGAAGCGGTTTTTACGTGCGGAGGGGTGGGACGTGTGGGCTGGTGGTGGTCGCGTGTCCTTCTGCTTCAAGTCATACCACTATTCCGGTCAGCTTCGCCACTTCCATTCTGCTGCGTTCCTCACCTGTATACTAGTATTTTGTGCTCCGAGGTAGACTGTGCGGTGGATGGACGAGTATGCGACGCAGAAGATGTCTCCGATATCGTAGGGCGACCACAACGCGTAGAGATGCTGGAAGGTGGATGTGCACCAGACCTGTCACTTCAGCATACGTTCTGACCATGTGATGAGCTTCATACATTGACGATGGGGTCTGTGGCGCTCGAAAAGAGCAGCTTCTGATCTTGCGACAGGCAAAATCCAAGGACGCTGCCTTTGTGCGCGTGGATGACTCTTCGGCGCTCATACGTGTCGAGGCTATAGACCTGCCTTATTTAGCTTCAAAGCCATTTCCTATATGCATTTTAAACCTCACGAGTATCTCGCCTCCTTGTGTTCCCGCAAAGATGTACTGCGACGAGACTGCAAGCGCGAGGATGCTCTTGTCGTGCTTCATGCGATGCGCCAACAATGGCACCCTCTTCGCAGAAGCCGCCCGAATTCCTTCATTCGTACCGTCCAAAGCGCCCTCATACTGCGCAGGAGCTGTCATTAGCGATGTTAGCCTGCTTCATCCAAGTGCGGTAGAAATTGTCTCCGCATGTCGCGTGCGTGTGGATGGTAGGAACAGCTGGCTCCGAGAAATGATGCAATTCAGGGTCCAAAGTTGAGTTGTGGGGGCTCTTTCCCCACGCCAGCCCAACTTCGACGTACCTTTGATCCCAACCCTCCTCTGCACTTCATGCGAGGTGATTGCCCTGGAATACTGGCACATGATGCTTTCCGCCGTACTGCAGCCTGAGATGAGATGGTGTGGGAAGAAGATGGACCTGGCTGTGCCGTTGTAATCACCGCCCGGCGAGGTCAGCGAGTCTCGACGATGCGGACTATGGTAGGAGGCATCCTCGAGCGTGTTGTCGGAGGAAGAGTTGCTCGCTGAGTCCACTTCTTCGGATTCTCCTGAGTACAGTATCATGTCTCACCGCTCAGGCAGCACGAGGACAGTATTGGATGGTGAGCGAACTCTGTGCGATGACGCAATTCGCTGTTCTTTTTGCTGCTGCATTGCATGGCAGCCGCGATGCTGCTCTTTATGAAGCGCTGCATCGATTGCGTCTTCGTGGGTAGTCACAGCATGGCAATCAACCATCGACTCGTTCGTCAATTCCTTGGACGCGCATCTCCTCTAATTCTTTCGACATCACACCATCAGTGACCATCGAAATCGTTGCTCTTTCATTGGCTGCATATGTTCCTAAGGCATTTCGATATTTGCGTACGATACGTGTTCACTCTTCCATGCGACAACATCGAGCTTCTAAGCACAGGCGCCTCTAGTCTGGACCAAGAAGACCGCTCGTGGACCCACGCTGTTTGACAGACTCATCTGACACGATTCCGGCGCACACGAATCACTTATCTCGCCGTCAATGAAGCGGGAACTTGCCGATGTGAGGTTTTATTGCAAGACCAACCGATCGTTGACGATCAAGAGTTGAGTACTGGGTAGGTGCTCACTGCTATCATTGGTTGACATTGCAGCCTCATGCCCGATGCGTCCAAGATGCGGCTGAGCCTCGACTGCAGCCTTCCCCACTGCCCCACTCTCCATGATACCCCATCTCTACACAACAGAAGTAGATTCGAGTCTTTCCAAGCAGGATGTCCAAGCTGATCCCTTCGTTTTTGAAGTCCGGTCGTCGTCAGAAAAGGCGAGCTTACCAGTACGACCCGCTACCATGCAAGGACTCTTTGCGGATCTTGTCACTAAAGCCTGTAGAGGGTTGGGGACCGTTGGTCGTCACTCTGGAGATCGTCCAGGGACAAGCCATGCGCGAACGATTAGCAAACACACGCGCCCTATCCTACGTCTGGGGCGATTCTGATAGGACTGAGATCATCATCTGCAACGAGCGGACTCTCAAGATCACGTCCAACCTCAGGAAGGCGCTGGAAGCAATACGCGACCCGAATGACGAAATCTCTGTATGGGCTGATGCCGTGTGCATTAACCAAGAAGATTTGCTGGAGAGAGGCCATCAGATAAAACTGATGACACAGATATACAGCGGAGCTGGTGAAGTGCTCGTCTGGCTCGGCTCGGACGCTGGACACGATGGTAGCCAGGCTTTCCAGGCCGTACAAATCCTAGCGACGGATCCATTGTCTGGAGACAATCTGGTCCGCGATGCGCAAGGAGGTGTAACGATACAGCTCCTCAACAAAATCATTCGATGTCCGTGGTTCCATCGCATGTGGACTATTCAGGAGCTGGGCCTTGCTAAGAGTGCTACACTCATATGGGACGAGTCCCGGACCAGCTGGGCAAACCTCACGCATGCATTTATGACGCTAGAACGCGTTTTGAGTAAGAAGAACATGGAGAGATGGGGACTTGACGTTGGTCGCTTGACCACTCTCTATCAGTGGCAATCGCCCACGAAGCGTCAGACATTCCTCGAGCTTCTGGATATGTCAACAAAGCAAAAGACTTCGGACCCGCGAGATCGCGTATTTGCGCTCTTGAGCCATCCTTCTGCACAAGTTCAAGAGACGGCAAATGGGCCGGTCATTCCGTTGATGGAGGCGGACTACACGATGCCGGAGACGGAAGTCTATACGGAAATTGCAGCGAATATCATAATATCGACTAAGCGCCTGGATGTGTTGTCGTACAAGCACATAAATGCGGCGTCGTACTGGCGTGATCATAACGACGGACTGCCGAGCTGGGCTCCTTACTGGACTTTCGCTTCGAATGCTCGCTCTTACGACGTACCAAAGTGCCTCCTGCGATGCCACCAAGTGTTCCACGCTGCCGGCCTAGATAGATTCAGCTGTTGGAATGGCGAGGTGACCAAATCAACCGGACGTGACCAATCTGGAGTCCCAGCATCATCTCAGAGGTCCTTACGAGTCAAAGCGGCAGTCGTCGGCAACATAGAAATCGTGTACCGACAGATGTGGGACACAAACTCTACGCCCCAAGACCAATTGGAAGCGTTCGAAAAGATGACCGCAAGAATGGAGCGGCTCAAAACCATTAGCGAAGAAGCCTGTTACTGCATGTATCGCGCTGCCAGCACTTGTCTCTGGATGAATTCGCAGGACCTCAAAGTGGAGTGGATGGCATATTGGCAAGGCGTTTGGAACAGCTTACCAGCTTCCACACATGGTTATGAGAAGACTGTTGACTATGCCGAGAAAGCGCGTAGATTTTTTGTTACTGATACGGGGTATATTGGACTCTGTCCTGAGATTGCTCAGACAGGGGACGAAGTGTGCATCCTTCAAGGTGGTCGGGTTCCATATGTGATTAGACAGTTCGGGGTAGGCGAGTGGGAGCTAATTGGAGAATGCTATGTTTCTGGAACTATGCACGGCGAGTTCGTTGAACGAACTGAAGGGAATGGGGTTGAGTGGGAGGCGAGAACGTTAGTATGAGAGCGATCTTATGTACGATGCCTGTGTTGGATTATGGCCGAGTTGAAAGACCTTCACGGAGTGCGCTGTTGTTTCAACATGTACAAAATGCGTGAACCGCAACGTAGTAGCTCTATGCTCTACGGTGCTTTCCGCTTCAATTCTCATAAATTTGCGAGGAATTTCGAAATCACTTTGGTGGGGAAGCCGGAGCAGGAACAACCCACTCAAATCCACATTCGTCAACTCACCGCCCAAACCGACGTCAAACATCACGAATCGACGCCACAAATGTCTGGAACCATCAAGGCCCAGACTACTCTCAATGACGACGTGCGCCACAAGTTGTGGCGGTGCTCACTTACACACCAGCTGAAGCACAACGTCGGGACCTCCATGCCAGCTGGCCGTCTGATCTCATCTGCGACATTTGGGCATCAGCAAAAATTTCTCGCATGCACGCTCTATGCGCCATTGCATCAGCATGCGCGATATTGAGGCTGCTTTGAAGAGTCGGCCACTCCCACGCACGACACGTTCGCGAGGGCTGCACGCCAAATGAAGTAGGCTGCGGCGATACGCTGCCCGCATACTCGGCCAGCTCGCCTAGCGCACCTTGGAACGAAAGGATGCCCTGTAAGCTGGCGACACGCCATCAGTCGCTGCGTTGCCGCCTTCCCCGAGCGGGCGCGAATTGCCAGCGCTCAGCGTCGCAAGTCACGATAGAGCGAGCGCGGGCAGGGAGTTGACTGGTACGTTTCGGTCCTTCAGCGAACCACTCACGGCAGCCCCCGCGCGCCATTCCATGGCGGCTTGTACCTTGAATTCATGTAAAATCGCCTCACTCCGCGACACACTGTGACACACACAGCCCGCAGTCCGCTATTCTGATCCTCAATAAAGACTGTCTGAGCGTCGCGATCGTGGGCGATCAAGTGGAACCGCTGTGGAGAAACCGGCCTGCCTACTGTTCCGAGCATTGACGACTCCTGACCGCCTCAACGACGTGCACGTCAAGTAGCACGCCGCGCCCGCCGCTGCGGTTGCACGACCTCTCAACAACGCGCTGTGCAGCTGCAGGCCCAGCATCCGACATCTGCAATGGGCGTGGGCGAGACAATCACCGTCATCAATAAGAGCGGGAAGGTTGTGAGTAGCGTGAGTCGTCCCGTCTGATAAGAGACCTTGCGCGATACGAGGTTGACTGACGTTCCTACTTCCCACAGAGCAAGCACATCGTCTCCGTCTTCAAGGAAGCCAAAGCCGCCTACCGCGAACGCAAAGCCGAAATCAAAGCGGAAAAAGAGGCCGCATACCACGCCAAGAAACTCCATGAGAGCGTAAAGACATTGCGCATCGACGATGATGCTCGTTCGCGCGCATCTTCGCGCCATTCCCAATCAAAACATCACTCCTCTAAACCGCATAAACATGCACACCGCGACCGGCCCACCATGGAACGCGGCTACACCGACAGCTTCTACGCCAACGACAGTCCCCGAACGAGTCCGCGTACCAGCCGCCATCGCTTCGAGCAGGATCTCGCAGGAGATGGGCGAGACGCACATAGAATGGAGATAGCGCGCCGCAACTCAGACCAGCACGTCCATCGCTCGTCCACGACTATCGACAAGCGCCGCAAGTCAGAGCCGTACGTCGACATGGACCTCGCGTACGGCGATATACCACCTCCATTACCATCAAGAAAATACGACGACGGCGAACTGAAAGAGAAAGCGAGCAAGATAACCATGTTACTCGAGGAAGCAAATTGTCTCCAATACAGCGTAACCCAAACCATCGAGAACCTACAAAAGAACCCCGAAGCACTCGCCGCCGTATCCCTCACCCTCGCCGAAATCTCCGCTATCGTCGGAAAAATGGGCCCGGGGGTATTACTGACACTAAAAGGCAGTTTCCCCGCCGTCGCCGCACTCCTACTCAGCCCCCAATTCATGATCGCAGGCGGCGTCGCAGTCGGCGTCACAATCGTCGCACTAGGCGGCTACAAAATTATCAAGAAGATACAAGCCGACAACAAGGAAAAAGCCGAAGCTATCGCTATGGAGAACGTAATGCCAGGCCGCAGCACGCGTGTCGACGAAGGCGTCGAAATGAATCAACTGGACGAACTCGAGCCCGAAGAGTTATCGCGCGTGGAACTCTGGCGACGAGGCATCGCGGACGTGGAGGCTAATAGCGCGGGTACGAGTGTCGATGGCGAATTCGTTACGCCGGGTGCTTCCAGGCATTTGGTTGCTGCTGGTGTTTTGGATGAGGATGATTTGAAGTCTCGACGCAGTGGGAAGACTGGAGGTGATAAAAGACCCAAAGCACATCGCGCACGCAGTACTACTAGCAAGACCGAGACGCGTAGCACGACTGGTAAAGCTGAAGGTACGCGGCGTAGCAAGACGGTGAAAGAGGGGCGGAAGAAGGAGAAGGAGCCGAGTGGGTTGAAGATGTTGTTTAGGTCACACACGACCAACTGATCTAATGCGGGGAGGGCGTGAGTGTCGTTCAGTCATAGCATTTGGCGTTGCACATTAGTCATGATGGTTTAGCGTTGACATTTTCTTTGTATTGTATATACCACATAGACACGGCCATTCGTCGCGCGAACATTATCGCCGTCGTTTCGCATAGGAGTTCTGGGAGTAGGAAGAGGGGTTCTGACTGGGTATCTTATCATTTTTCATCATATTGCTGATAACTATCTCTTCGCTACTCTTTTCGTCACGTTTGCTGTCTTCGCATGCTGTCTTCGCATGCTTTCATCTCAACACCACGCCATGTCCTCTCCGCTCCCACCTCTGCCAAGCCATACTCGCTACGCCGACCTGCGGGCGCGATTGTTAAACTCTCATCTCAATACCCCATTCACCCCATCCCCTCCCTCTCCCACTCCCTCGCAATCTCCCCCCTCAACCCCTCCACCCTCTCAACCAATTTCCCATACTGCTCCACCACAATGTCCAGCCTGCGCTGCGTATCCCACACCTCCCTGCCTTTACGATCGACAGCTGCGAGTTGGGCGTCGAGATTGGATTGCGGTCTGGGGTGGATTTTTGGGAGGCGGTGGAAGGGTGGGGGTTTGGATACTGTTAGGGGCTTGGGGAGGAAGGGAGGGTAGGGGAAGAGGGGATGGATTTTGGGGAGAATGGATGAGCGAGGAAATACTCGGGACATGAGTGTTGAGTGTCAACTCTGGCGTCTTTTGTCCCTTTGCCGCATTCTCATCTCCCTCTCCCTACCCAACCAACTCATCCCTGATCGAATACTTCCTCTTCTCTCCATCCCCCTTCTCCAATTCCCTCCCCGCAACCATCTTCCTAACATTCTCACACGCTTTACGCACATTCTCTACATCCAGCGCCGCGTAAATATTCGTATTTGTACCCGTGTAGCTAGCCTCGCGTATGCGCGCTTGGAAATACGTGTTTAAAAGACTGTACGCGCGTGAGGATTGGTTGGGTGTGAGGTCTGAGAGGTCGACTAGGGACTGGACGAGTGCGAGGGGCCATGATGGGGGGTCGAGGTGGGGGCGTATAGATGCTGGGAGTACATCAGAGGTAATTGCTAGAGACCAATTGAACGTGGTTTGAGAGAGAAGAGAGTGTGTGGTGTCTTGCTCGGGCATGATGGATGCTAGGCGGGTTGGGGATGTCATATTTACATTTACCAATTGATGAAAAGTGAAATTGGTGCGTTTCCGAGCGTGTGGGTTGTGAGGTTGCGTGGCGTACGGGCGTTAATGAGACTGAGTGGATGGGACAAAGCATTGTTGGGGACAAGGGATTAGTTGAGGGCGTTGGCTTTGTCGAGGGGCGCAGGCGTGGTGCTGCCTTTGTCGAGCGGCCAATGCATTGTCTCGGATATTGAAGAAGGCATGAGATCGACATTGTGAGTTGAAAAAAAAGTCAGCAACAAGTCTAAGGATGCAGGAACGCCTGGAAAGTTTCAGGCGGATTCAATGGGTATTACATGCATCAAGCCATTGCCTCCCAAGAATGAGCCTACTATATTCTACGACATCAATCAAGACAGTTTTTCTACGTGCAGGCGTCCTAGAGGAGGGGATAGATGCGATAAGGAAGAGGCTGCACGGGTTGCTCAGAGTG
>Ga0265780_10000523_pt1 | contig 59295 bp, 47 predicted proteins | sample P1T30metagenome_FD_192432 | JGI IMG/M metagenome (GOLD analysis project Ga0265780, IMG submission 192432) | Plant litter microbial communities from East Loma Ridge, Irvine, California - P1 T30 | ecosystem: Environmental > Terrestrial > Plant litter > Unclassified | place: USA: California... | reverse complement strand
ATCCCTTGGACAAATCAGGGGAAACAAGCCTTCGCATCGTCACTCTCCATGAGTTACCTCGACGATACGTCAGACCCTGGCAACGCCATTTCAGTTCACCTAGCTAACGCGAACACAGCCAAAAAAAAAGCCAGCCCGCAGGCTGGCCTTTCATCGCAGCGCATCGCATCGCAGCGCTGCCGCGGCTTACCAGAAGATCACACGCTCTTCCGGCGCCAGGTACATCTTGTCGCCCTGCTTGACGCCGAAGGCTTCGTAATAGCCAGGGTGGTTGCGCAGGCTGCCGTTGATGCGGAATTCCGACGGCGAGTGCGGGTCCGATTTCACTTGCGCGATCAGGGCGGCGTCGCGGGCCTTGCCGCGGCGCGCCTGGGCCATGCCCATGAAGATGCGCTGCTCGGCGGTGTAGCCGTCGATCACCGGTGCCGGCTTGCCCTTCAGCGAGATGTGATAGGCGCGGCTGGCCATGATGGCGCCGGCGTTGTCGGCGATGTTCTCGCCCAGCGTCAGCTCGCCGTTCAGGTGGTAGCCTTCGACCGGGCTGTAGCCGTTGTACTGCGCCACCAGCACCTTGGCCTTGGCGGCGAACTTCTCGCCGTCTTCCTTCGTCCACCAGTTGCGCAGGTTGCCGTCGCCGTCGTACTGCGAACCCTGGTCGTCGAAGGCGTGGCTCATCTCGTGGCCGATCGAGATGCCGACCGCGCCGTAGTTGATGGCCGGTTCGGCGCTGGCATCGTACAGCGGCGACTGCAGGCGCGCGGCCGGGAACACGATCTCGTTCAGGGTCGGGCTGTAGTAGGCGTTCACGGTCTGCGGCGTCATGCCCCATTCGGTGCGGTCGACCGGCTTGCCCAGCTTGTCGACGCCGCGCTGGTGCTCGAACTCGCGGGTGCGCATCACGTTGCCGACCAGGTCGTCGCGCTTGATGGTGAGCGAGGAGTAATCGCGCCACTTGTCCGGATAGCCGACCTTGACTGCGATCTTGGCCAGTTTGGCCTGGGCCGCCTTCTTGGTGTCCGGGCTCATCCAGTCCAGGGTCTCGATGCGTTCCTGGTAGGCCAGCTTGAAGTTGTCGACCATCTCGCGCACCTGCTGCTTGCGCTCGGCCGGGAAGTAGTTCTGCACGTAGACCTTGCCGACCACTTCGCCCAGGCCGCGGTTGACTTCGGCCACGCCGCGCGTCGCCAGCGGACGGTTGACCTTGGTACCGCTCAGCACGGCGCCGCGGAAGGCAAAGCTTTCGTCGTCGAAGGCTTGCGTCAGGTAGGTGCCGTAGGCGCTGAGCAGGCGGAAGGTGTAGTAGGACTTCCAGGTCTCGAGCGGGGTCGCGGCGATGATCTTGTCCAGGCCTTGCAGGTAGGACGGCTGGCTGACCACCACCTCGTTTGCTTTACTGCCCACGCCGCAATCCCTGAGGTAGGTGCTCCAGTCGAAGCCGGGCGCCAGGGCGGCCAGTCCGGTTACCGTCATCTTGTTGTAGCGCTTGATCGGGTCGCGGTTCTGGACGGCGCTCCATTGCACCTTGGCGATCTCGGTTTCCAGTGCAACGATGGTCTTGGCCTCGGCGGCGGCGTTTGCATGGCCGGCCAGGGTCAGCATTTTCTCGACGTGGGCCAGGTATTTGGCGCGGGTGTCCGCCAGGCGGGCTTCGTCCTGCAGGTAGAAGTCGCGGTTGGGCATGCCGAGGCCGCCCTGCGAGATGCCGACGATGTAACGGGTCGAATCGCGGTTGTCCTGGCGTACGCCCATGTTGACCGGCGAGCCGGCGCCGATGCGCTCGAAGCGCGCGGCCAGCGCCGCCATCGACGCCTTGTCCTTCAGCGCGGCGATGCGCGCCAGGTCGCCTTTCAGCGGCGCCAGGCCGAGCGTGTCGCGGCGTTCCAGGTCGACGTAGCTGGCATAGAAGTCGCCCATCTTCTGGGTGTCCGAGCCGGCCTTGGCGCGCTTGTCCTGAGCCGCACCCTCGATGATGGTGCGGATCTGCTTCTCGACCGTTTCCTGGGCAACGTTGAAGGCACCCCAGCTGGCGCGGTCGGCCGGGATGTCGACGTCCTTCAGCCAGGTGCCCTGGGTGTAGCGGAAGAAGTCGTCCTGCGGACGCACGGAGGGATCGAAGGCGGCCTTGTCGACGCCGGAGGCGGAACGGGCCGCGGACGTGCTGGAAGCTGCGGTGGATTTGGCTGGGGCCGCGTGGGCCGCGCCGGCAAACAGGCCTGCGATCAGGGCGCTGCACAGGATGCGCTTCATGGTGTCTCCATCGTCGGTGAAGACATGATCCTAATTTAAACTTTGCCTAATGCCAAGGTTTGAAAGCGATGCAGGGTGAATAAATCGCATGCTGGAATTTCGGCCGGCTGCCCCCATCTGTCCGCCATGTCGAATTCCCTGCACTTGCCTTCGCTGACGGCCGCCCTCCTCCTCGGCTGCGCCGTTGTACTGGCCCTGCCTGCCGCAGCCCGGGCCGACGAGCTGGCCGATCTGATCAATGCCTACCGCAGCGCGCCCGCCGACTGTGGCGGCCGTCCCGCCGCAGCGCCCTTCACGCCGGAAGCGGCGCTGGCGCGGGTCGAGATCCGTGCCGGCACCTTCCTCGAATCGGCGCTGAAGAACCTGGGCTACCGTGCCGACCGCGCCCAGGCGATCTTCGTCACCGGTCCCGAGGATGCGCCGGCGGCGATGGAAGTCTTGCGCGAGAAGTACTGCGCCACGTTGCTGGCCCCCGATTTCAGCGCGGTCGGCACCGCGCGCCACGGCGACGCCTGGCAGGTGGTGCTGGCCCACCCGATGCCAATGCCCGACCTGCCCGGCTGGGAAGAGGCCGGGGCGCAGGTCCTGGCCGAGGTCAACCGTGCGCGCGCGCAGGCGCGCAGTTGCGGCACGCAAGCCTTTGCGCCGGCGCCGCCGGTGGCCTGGAACCAGCAACTGGGCCTGGCCGCGCTGGGGCACAGCACGCGCATGGCCGAGGGCCGTTATTTCGCCCACCAGGAAAAGGACGGCAGCCAACCGGCCGACCGCGCCACCCGCGCCGGGTATGCCTGGCGCGCCGTCGGCGAGAACATCGCCTCCGGGGATCTGACACCGCAAGGCGTCGTCAATTCCTGGCTCAACAGCCCGGGCCATTGCGCCAACCTGATGAACCCTGTGTTCACCGAGATGGGCGCCGCCTATGCCATCAACCCCGCCAACGAAAACCGCACGCCTTACTGGACGCAGCTGTTTGCCCGGCCTCGATAAACGGGATTAACGTTCGCTATCGTTGCCATCTAAAATAATAAATAGCGCACTATCGAATTGCGCGCTATAGTTCTACCCATGGAAGCGCAACGCAGCAAACATCATCTTGTAGCCACTCATTGAAAGGGAATGCCATGACCACCAAGCTCGACAAAGTCCTGTACACCGCCAAAGCCCACACCACCGGCGGCCGCGAAGGCCGTGCCACCACCGATGACGGCCTGCTGGACGTGACCCTGCAACCGCCGAAGGAAATGGGCGGCAAGGGTGGCGCCACCAACCCGGAACAACTGTTCGCGGCCGGCTACTCGGCTTGCTTCATCGGCGCGCTGAAATTCGCGGCCGGCCAGAAGAAAATCGCCGTCCCGGCCGACACCGCCGTCGACGCCAGCGTCTCGATCGGCCCGATCCCCAACGGTTTCGGCCTGGCCGTGGAACTGGCAGTGAGCCTGCCGGGCATGGACCGCGCCGCTGCCCAGGAACTGGTGGAAGCCGCCCACGTCGTCTGCCCCTACTCGAACGCGACCCGCGGCAACATCGACGTTACCCTGACCGTGGTGTAAGCCGGCACGGCGATCGAAGACAAGTCATAAAAAAAGGCGCCGCCCTGGCAAGGGCGGCGCCTTTTTTTTGGTCTATTGCTTACTCTTCTAGCTTTTATTCATTCAAGCCGCTTCCGGGAAGGGCACCCGCTCCACCGCCCGCACCAGCGCCTCGAAGCAGTCGGCATCGAGCGCCGTGCCGACCGTCTTGCGCATGATCGCCAGCGCCTGCGGAATCGGGATCGCCCCGCGGTAGGGACGCTCGGCCGTGATGGCATCGAAAATGTCGGCGGTGGTGATGATGCGCGTCTCGATGGAAATCTGGTCGCCGCTCAGGCCGCGCGGATAACCGGTACCGTCCAGCTTTTCGTGGTGGGAGCCGGCGATGGCCGCCAGCTCGCGGAAGGCGCCGATGCTGCCGAGGATGGCTTCCGTATAGTGCGCGTGTTCCTTGACGGCTGCCCACTCGGCGGCATCGAGGGCGCCGGCCTTGTCCAGCACGCTGTTGCTGACGCCCAGCTTGCCGACGTCGTGCAGCAGCGCGCCGCGCTTGAGCCAGCGGCGCCGTTCAGCCGACAAGCCGAGCGCTTCGGCAATCATGTCGGTGTACAGCGCCACCCGCGCGCTGTGGCCGCTCGTGTACGGGCTCTTGGCATCGACTACCTGGCCGAAGGCGGTGGCGATGTCGTCGAGGTAATCGTCGTCCAGCACGTACTGGCGGTCCAGTGCGGCCGCCGGCAGGCTGGTGACGGCGCGTTCGATGTCCGGCTCGCCCAGGGTGCGCCAGAATGCTTCCGAGGCGGCGACCTGTTCGAAGGCGGCGACCAGGCGCGGGTCGAACCACTGGCCGGCGCGCGCGCGCACTTCCTTCATGGCGGCCTCGCGCCCGCTTTCGGTATGAAACACGTCGACCACCTGCGCCATCAGCGCGATGCGCGAATACACGGGAATGGCTTCGCCCTTCAACTGTTCCGGCTTGCCGTTGCCGTTGAAATGTTCGTCCAGGCTGTAAATGCCGCGCGATACGGCGTCCGGGAAGCGCAGCAGGCGCGCGATCTCGGCGCCGCGCTGGCAGCGCGTGGACACGAATTCATCCTGCAATTCGCGGCCGTCGCGCACGATGCGCATCACGTTGCGGAAGCGCTCGGCCAGGCCGGCTTTCAGGCCGGTGTGCTTGAGCACGAAACCCAGCACCTGCGGCAGGCTGTCGCCGACCAGCATCCAGTCGCGCTTGAAGTTGCGGTCGTCGGTCAGGTACATCTCGCAGATGCGCGCGGCGTTGCTGCTGCAGCCCAGGTCCTTCAGCAGGACAACGTAATACAGCTCCCACAATTCCTTGTCGCTGAGGCCAGCCTGGCGTCCGATGTGCATGCCGACCCAGCAGCAGCGCAGGCAATGGCCGGGCGACTGGCCCTCGGTGATGTCGAGGGCGTAGCTGAGGGAAGCGATCAGTTCCGACAGTTTCAGGGTGGCCGAGGATGACGGGGATAGGGTCATAGGAATTGCGAAACCTGCCTGAACAGCAAAATTTGATGAATTAAAGCAATAGCATACTATTGAAACGATGCTGCACGGCATCAATTATTGCAAAATCATGCATCTGGCGCATCACTAATTTAACAATTGTGGCGTCGACGCCTCAGGCTGCCCGTGCGAACGGTAGCTGCTCCACCGCGCGCACCAGGGCATCGAAACACTCCGGATCGAGCGCGCTGCCCACCGTCTTGCGCATCATCTCGAGCGCCTGCGGAATCGGGATCGCGCCGCGGTAGGGTCGCGCCGCCGTGATCGCGTCGAAAATGTCGGCGGTGGTGATGATGCGCGTCTCGATGCGGATTTCCTCGGCCGCCAGGCCGCGCGGGTAGCCGCTGCCGTCCAGGCGCTCGTGGTGGGCGCCGGCGATGGCGGCCAGTTCGCGGAAGGCGTCGATGCGGCCCAGGATGGTTTCGGTGAATTCGGCATGCAGTTTCACCGCATCCCATTCGGCGCGGTCGAGGGCGCCGGCCTTGTCCAGCACGCTGTTGCTGACGCCCAGCTTGCCGACGTCGTGCAGCAGCGCCCCGCGCTTGAGCCAGCGGCGGCGCTGGCTGGAAAAGCCGAGCGCCTCGGCGATCATGTCGGTGTACAAGGCCACGCGTGTGCTATGGCCGCTGGTATACGGGCTCTTGGCATCGACCACCTGGCCGAAGGCGGCGGCGATGTCGTCCAGGTAATCTTCGTCGAGTGCGTGTTCCCTGCCCTGCCCGTCCGGCTGCAGTGAGGCCACGGCGGCGTCGATGCCGGGGCCGGCCAGCACCGTCCAGAAATCATCCGAGCGCCCCACCTGTTCGAAGGCGTCCACCAGTTGCGGATCGAACCACTGGCCGCTGCGGGTACGGGCCTCGCTCAGCGCCGCCGCCCGCCCGCCCTGGGTGTGGAAGACGTCGATCACCTGGGCCAGCAGGGCAATGCGCGAATACACGGGAATCGCTTCGCCGGCCAGGCGCGCCGGTTTGCCATTGCCGTTGAAATGCTCGTCCAGCGAATAGATACCGCTTGAAACGCCTTCTGGAAAGCGCAGCAGGCTGGCGATTTCGGCGCCGCGCTGGCAGCGCGTGGCCACCAGGTCGCGCGCAATTTCCGGGCCGTCGCGCAGGATCGTCATCACGCTGCGGAAGCGCTCGGCCAGTCCCGCCTTCAGGCCGGTGTGCTTGAGCACGAAGCCCAGCACTTGCGGCAGGCTGTCGCCAACCGTTTTGTAATCGCGCTTGAAGTCGAGGTCGTCGGTGAGATACAGCTCGCAAATGCGCGCCGCGTTGCTGCTGCAACCCAGGTCTTTCAACAACAAAGTGTAGTAAAGCTCCCACAATTGCGCCTCGGGCAAGCCGATCCGGCGGCCGATGTGGATGCCGATCCAGCAGCAGCGCACGCAGTGGCCGGCGGGTTGGCCCTCGGTGATATCGAGCGCGTAGCTGAGCGAAGCCATCAGTTCCGACAGTTTGAGGGCATTGGCAGGGGCTGGAAGGGCATCCATGATGTTTATATATGTCAATTTATGATGAATTTGAGCAATAGAGTATCTTTATTCATGCCCTCGGTAAATTAATTCTAGCTATCTCGTCCATATAAATTGATTGATTGATTAGATCCACAGGAAGCTCTACCATGGCTACATAGATCGCAGCTATCGACAATTAAAATTTGATAGCCAACAAACCAGCCCTAGAAAGAGACAGCATGAACAAGCTCACCACCGCCTCCGGCATCCCCGTCGTCGATAACCAGAATTCGATCACCGCCGGTCCGCGCGGCCCGGTCCTGCTGCAGGATTTCCACCTGATCGAAAAGCTGCAGCACTTCAATCGCGAGCGCATTCCCGAGCGCGTGGTGCACGCCAAGGGTTCGGGCGCATATGGCGTCTTCACGGTGACCCATGACATCAGCCGCTACAGCAGCGCCAAATTATTCAATGCAGTCGCCAAGCAGACCGAGACCTTCCTGCGCTTCTCGACCGTGGGCGGCGAAAAGGGCTCGGCCGACACCGAGCGCGATCCGCGCGGCTTTGCCCTGCGCTTTTATACGGAAGACGGCAACTGGGACCTGGTCGGCAACAACACCCCGACCTTCTTCCTGAAGGACGGCATCAAGTTCCCGGACTTCATCCACACCCAGAAACGCGATCCGCAGACCAATCTGAAATCGGCGCAGATGATGTGGGACTTCTGGAGCCGCGCCCCGGAAAGCCTGCAGCAGGTGACCATCCTGTTTTCGGACCGCGGCACCCCGGATGGCTACCGCCACATGGACGGTTTCGGCAGCCATACCTACAGCCTGATCAATGAAAAGGGAGAGCGTCACTGGGTAAAGTGGCACTTCAAGACCCAGCAGGGCATCAAGAACCTGAGCGCGGCGGAAGCGGTGCGCCTGGCCGGCACCGACCCGGACTATGCCCAGCGCGACCTGTTCGGTGCGATTGCCCGCGGCGACTTCCCGCGCTGGAGCGTCGAGATGCAGGTGATGAACGACGAGCAGCGCGCCGCCTGGGAAGCCAGGACCGGCTGGGACGCGTTCGATCTGACCAAGGTATGGCCGCAGGGCGAGTTCCCGCGCATCCCGGTCGGCATCCTGGAACTGAACCGCAATCCGGACAATTACCACCAGGACGTCGAGCAGGCCGCGCTGTCGCCTTCGAACATCGTGCCCGGCATGGGCTACAGCCCGGACAAGATGCTGCAGGCGCGCCTGTTCGCCTACCACGATGCCCAGCTGTACCGCGTCGGTACCAACCACCAGCACTTGCCGGTGAACCGTCCACGCTGCCCCTTCCACAACCAGCAGCGCGATGGCGGCATGGCGATCGCCAACGGCGGCGCGGCCCAGAACTATGACCCGGTGCAGAACGGCGCCATGCCGTTTGCCGGCGGCTTTGGCCACGGGGACGCCGGCTGGCAGGTGGAAGGCGTGGCGGGCCGCTACGATACCCGCGCCCTGGATGACCATTACACCCAGGCCGGCAATCTGTTCCGCCTGCTGACGGATGAGGGCAAGCGCAACCTGATCGAGAACATTGCCGGGGCGCTGAGCCAGGCCGATGCGGCGGTGCAGGAGCGGCAGATCGGGCACTTCATGAAGGCGGATCCGGCTTATGGTCAGGGTGTGGCGGAGGCGATTGATCGCCTGCTGAAATGACCGTAGGGTGGGCACACCGTGCCCACCCTAGGTGCCAGCTGCGTGTTCAGCCAGCCACGGCACAAGCAGCTCAAGCAGCCGCTGCGGCGCCTCGATCGGGATCATGTGCCCGGACTCTTCAACAACGACCAGGCTGGCATCCGGGATGCCGGCCTGGAGTTCCTCTGCCTCTTCCAAACTGCGCAATTGGTCCTGGGCCGCCGCGACCACCAGCGTCGGGCAAGCGATCTCGCCCAAGCGGTCGATGTCGCCGGGACGCTCCAGCACCGACTGGCGCCGGAACACCTCCCCACCCAGGCGCACGCCCATGGCGCGCACGCGCTCGATCATCGCCTCGTTATGCTTTTCCTTCGGATGCAGCGAACTGGCCACCGCGATGCGGCTCAAGCCGCTGAATGCGATCGTCGGCGCCGCGTTTCCGACCGCGCCCTTGCGCTGGCGCATGGCCGGCGTATCGGGCCGCGTAGACGTCGCGATCAGCACCAGCGCTTCCACGCGCTTGCCGTAGGCGGGCGCCAGGCGGGCAATGTCGCGCGCGACGTAGCCGCCCATCGAAAAGGCGATCAGCAGGAAGGAAGCCGGCGCGGCCGCGAGCGAGCGCCGCGCCATCGCTTCGACCGAGCGGTCGTGGCGCAGGTCGGCATGCTGGACCGGGCCGAAGCGCGCGAGTGCCGGCGTCATGTCATTCCACAGGGTTTCATCGGCCATGAAGCCGGGGACAAGTAAGAGAGCCATGGCCGGATGTTAACAGAAGCCGCCCAGGGTCATCGCCACTAAACTTGTAGCAGATTTGTACTATATATTGCATTTTAGAACTATTCTGTTCAAAATGATTAGCTATCGAGCCGATTCGGGCTCATCTCGCCATATTTACAAGGAATCGCAGTGTCCTCCTCCACGACTTACAGCGTCCGCAAGCAGCTGAGGCTGACGTTCGCCATCATTATCATTCTCTCCTTCGTCTCGACCGCCATCGCCATCTGGCGCCTGCAGGTGCTGGCTACGGACACGCAAGCCCTGACGGAACGTCCACTGGTCAAGGAGCGCCTGATTTCCAGCTGGATGCTGAATACCTCGGTGGGCGTCAAGCGCACCGCGGTGATCACGCGCGCCAACGATCCGGACCTGGCCAAGGCCTATGCCGGTGAAGCCAGGGAATCCAGTGCGCGCGGCAGCGAATTGATCAAGAAGGTAAGCGCCCTGCTCGACACCCCGGAAGAAAAGGCGATGCTCGAGCAGATCAACGCCGTGCGCAAGGACTACACCGACGCGCGCAACCGCGTGGCGGCGCTCAAGGCCGAAGGCAAGAACGACGAGGCGCTCGAGCTGTTCAACAAGGGCTACATGCCGGCGGCCGACGCCTATGTCGGCAAATCGAATGAACTGCTGGCACTGCAGCAGCGCGCGATCGACACCCAGGTGAAGTCCGTGCTGACCAGTGCCGAGCACAGCAGCACCATCCTGATTGCCCTGTGCCTGGCGACCCTGGTGTTCAGCATCCTGGCCGGCGTACTGCTGGTCCGCTCGCTGTTCCGGCGCCTGGGCGGCGAACCGGCCGCCGCCGCACTGGTGGCCAGCGAGATCGCGGCCGGCAACCTGCGCGTGGCGGTGCCGCTGCGCAGCGGCGACAGCGACAGCCTGATGGCGGCGCTGGAACGCATGCGCGCCAGCCTGGCCGATATCGTCGGCCAGGTGCGCCACGGCGCCACCAGCATCGGCAGCTCGATCGCCAACATGGCCAATGAAACCCAGGACCTGTCGCAGCGCACCGAGAGCCAGGCCTCGGCCCTGGAAGAAACCGCCTCCTCGATGGAAGAACTGACCCAGACGATAGCCCACAGCGCCTCCAGCGCCGAGCAGGCCAACCAGCTGGCGGCCGATGCCGCAGCAGTGGCGCGCCAGGGCGGCGCCATGGTCGGCGAACTGGTCGAAACCATGGGCGCGATCGACGCCTCGTCGAGCCGCATCGTCGACATCATCGCGGTCATCGACGGCATCGCCTTCCAGACCAATATCCTGGCGCTGAACGCCGCGGTGGAAGCCGCCCGCGCCGGCGAACAGGGCCGCGGCTTCGCCGTGGTCGCCGCCGAAGTGCGCGCGCTGGCCCAGCGCTCGGCCGGCGCCGCCAAGGAAATCAAGGGCTTGATCGACGCCTCCACCCAGCGCGTCGAGCAGGGTTCCACGCTGGCCGGCAAGGCCGGCGACACCATGCAGGGCATCGTCGAGGGCATCGCGCGCGTGTCAGGCATCATGAACGAAATCGTCAGCTCCAGCCGCGAGCAGGCCAGCGGCATCGCCCAGGTCAACCAGGCAATCGTGCAGATGGATGGCAGCACCCAGCAGAACGCCGCGCTGGTCGAGGAATCGGCCGCCGCCACCCGTTCGATGCAGGAGCAGGCAGCCCAGCTGACGCAGGTGGTGTCGCTGTTCCAGATCGACGTCGCCGCGGCTGCGGTCGGGACGCCGGCACGCGCCCCGGTCAAGGCGGCGGCGCGGGCCTTGCCGGCGCTGCGCCCTGCCCCGGCCGCCAAAAAAGCACCGGTGGCGGCGCCAGCACCGGTGCGCAAGGAGCCGGTGGTGAGTAGCACAGGCAGCGACTGGGAAGAGTTCTGACGCGGGAGGGACGCGACGGGTTAGACTGTCGATTCTTTCCACACATAATTGTTTTGACGAGCCTGCCATGAATCTGCCCTCCCACCAACTCACGATGACGGTCCTGATGACGCCGGACACCGCGAACTTTTCCGGCAACGTCCACGGCGGCCACATCCTGAAACTGCTGGACCAGGTGGCCTACGCCTGCGCCAGCCGCTACGCCGGCACCTACGTCGTCACCATGAGCGTCGACCAGGTCACCTTCCGCCAGCCTATCCTGGTGGGCGAGCTGGTCACCTTCATGGCGGCCGTCAACTACACCGGCCGCACCTCGATGGAAATCGGCATCAAGGTCCTGGCCGAAAACATCCGCACCCAGGAAGTGCGCCACGTGAACAGCTGCTTCTTCACGATGGTGGCGGTGGGCGACGACAAGCAGCCGGCCCCGGTGCCGCCGCTGCGCCCTTTCACGCCGGACGAGCAGCGCCGCCACGAAGAAGCCCGCGAGCGCAAGGAAGCGCGCCTGGCGCTGGACCGCGAGCACGCCGAGCGCACCAAGGCACGCCCCACCACCTAGGTCCGCCCATGGCGGATGCGGCCGGCGCTGACCGCCAGCGCCATCACGGTCGCCGCCACTGCCACCAGCAGGCACAGCCGGATCGCATGCATGCCGGCCGCGCCGCCCGCCAGGTCGCTGTCGAAGGTCGACAACACAATCCCCACCACCGCGGTGCCGAGGCACTGCCCGAAAGTCCGCATGATGGCCAGGATGCCCGATGCGCTGCCGCTGCGCTCGCGCGTCACGTTGGACAGCATCTCGCGGTTGTTCGGGCTCTGGAACAGGCCGAAGCCGATGCCGCACAACAAATTGCGCCAGGCGATGTCCCAGGCCTGCGCCTCCATCGGCAACAGCGCCAGGCACACCAGGCCGGTGGCCAGCAGCGCCAGTCCCGCCGACGACAGGATCGCCGCCGGATAGCGGTCGGCCAGCCGGCCCGCATGCGGCGCCGCCAGCATGATCCCGATCGGCCAGGGCGTGAACAGCAGCGCCGAGTGCAGGGCGGAATCGCCGTACACGGTCTGGAACAGGAAGGGCAAGGCGACCAGGGTGATGCCCTGGCCGACGAAGGACGCCAGCGAGGTCAGCGCCGCCAGCGAAAAGCGCCTGGACGCGAACATGTCCAGCGGGACCAGGGGCGTGGCGGCGCGCCGCTGGCGCCAGACGAAGGCCCAGCCGGCGGCGACGGCCACCACCCCATACAGCGCCGCGCTGCGGCCGGCATCGGGCGCCGTGCCCAGGCGCGCGCAGGCATCCGCCGCCATGATGAATGCGCCCATCGCCACCGCCGACAACACGGCGCCGGCACCATCGAAACCCTTGCGCGCCGCATCCGGGTTGTCGGGCACCACGCGCCATCCGAGCGTGACGGCCACCAGGCCTAGCGGCACATTGATCGCGAACAGCCAGGGCCAGCCGAGCCAGGCCAGCAAGCTGCCGCCCAGCGTCGGCCCCAGCGCCGTGCAGGCCGCCACCATCAGCGCGTTCACACCCAGGATGCGCCCCAGCAGGCGGTTGGGGAAGATGGTGCGCAGGATGGCCGGCGAAATCGCCAGGCAGGCCGCCCCGCCGACACCCTGCAGCACCCGCAGCGCCGTCAGCATCTCGGCCGACGAGGACAAGGCGCAGCCCAGCGAGGCCAGCGTGAACACGACCAGGCCGCCGGCGAACAGCCGGCGAAAACCGGCGCGCACCGCCAGCGCCGCAAAGATCGCCAGCGTCATGGCCACCGCCAGCAGATAGGCATTCGCCACCCACAGCACGGCGCCGGCCGGCGCATCCAGCGCGCGGGCGATCTGCGGTAGCGCGACGTTGACCATGGTGCCGTCCAGCACCGTCATCGCCGTCGCCGTCATGACGGCCATCATCGCCAGCCGGCGCTGATGGCCGGGCAAGCCTTCGTCGCCTGGCAAGTCGGAGAACAATTCCATAGGGTCTTTCCAGCGCTGCCGCGCCTCCTTTGATCGAGGTATCGACTATAGCGACCCCTGCCGCATGGCGGAAGACGCACGCATTGCAGGGATATGCTGCGCGCCGCGCCATGGTTTGCCTGGCGGCATGCGTGCTAGCATCGTTCCATGTCTGACCTCGATTTGAACCTGCTCATCGCCCTCGACCACCTGCTGACGGAAGCCAGCGTGGCCGGCGCCGCGCGCCGCCTCGGCCTGAGCGCCTCGGCGATGAGCCGCACGCTGGCACGCCTGCGCGACGCGACCGGCGACCCCTTGCTGGTCCGCGCCGGACGGCAGATGGTGTTGACGCCGCACGCCGAAGCCTTGCGCGAACCGGCGCGCCAGGCGCTGCTGGACGCCAGCGCGGTGCTGCGTCCGTCGGCGGACTCGCTGGACCCGGCCACCATGGCCCGCACCTTCACGATTCGCGCCAACGACGGTTTCGTGGAGGTGCTGGGGGCGCGCCTGATCGCCGCGGTCGCAGCCGCGGCGCCGCAGGTGCGCCTGCGCTTCGCACCGAAACCGGACAAGACCGCGCTGCACTTGCGCGACGGCAGTGTCGACCTCGAGATCGGCGTGCTGGGCGAGATGGCGCCGGAAGTGCGGCTGCAAGCCCTGTTCCGCGATCATTTTATCGGCGCGGTCCGCCAGGGCCACCCGCTTGTGTCCGACGCCGGGATCGACGCCGCGCAGTATGCCGCGCTCGGGCACGTGGTCGCCTCGCGCCGCGGACGCCACCACGGCCCGGTCGACGACGCCCTGGCCGCGCTGGGGCTGGAACGGCGCATCGTCGCCGTCGTGCCGAGCTTCCCGGCGGCGCTGGCGGTGGCGCGCGCCTCCGACCTCGCCGCGCTGTTGCCGGCCTCGTTCTACGCCAGCCACTACACAGGCATGCACATGTTTGCGTTGCCGGTGGCCACGGCGCCGATCACGATCTCGCAGATGTGGCATCCGCGGCTGGATGCCGATCCCGCGCACCGCTGGCTGCGCCAGCTCGTGCTGTCGGTGTGCCGCGAAGCCGTCCCGGATGGCGCTGCCGCTGGTGCGGCCAGTGTTGCAGGGAACAAAATTATGGACAGATCATAGCTTTGTGCTACAATTCTCCGCCTTGGCCTGGTAGCTCAGTTGGTAGAGCAGAGGATTGAAAATCCTTGTGTCGGTGGTTCGATTCCGCCCCGGGCCACCAAGAACATACCTCACGCAACGCCCACTCATGCAAGTGGGCGTTTTTGTTTCCGAACGTCAAAGTCCTCTTGCCGTTGGACTTGCGAGTGGACAAGCTCAAAGCGAGCTCTCAGTCTTTTCCCTGAATTCACCATCAATCACCCTGTCGTCGGTGCTATTGCGAGGGTGTCGGCCAGCGAATTTGAAGACAGGCGATAACATTCGATCGAACATTGTTCTCTGCAACCACGGGTAGATGAGAAGAAAAGCCGTGGTGAAACCTGTAAACACCGCGGGCAGGTAGTCGCTTCGCAGCAGAAAACTCAACAAGCAAAGTGTGAGCAAGCCCACCATGAGTGGTCGGCGCACGGGTTTGGGCAATAGACCACGAATGCGCAGCTTACCTTTGCTTATCCACGGAAATCTTGCAAACAGACCGCCAAGAAGCAGTCCTGCGATGAACCGGCTGGTGCCGAGGCGATCGGCCAACACGCCGACGACGAGGAAACCGGTGTAGGTCATCGTGCTGGCCAAAGCTGCCAGTACTACCAACGCAACAGCGATCGTCAGCTTTGGCTTACGTATAGCGGTAATGACTAAAAAACGTAGGATTTGTGTACTCCTGCAAATGGGCGGCCGAAGGCTATCCCAAATTTTAACAGTAGCGTGTAAAGCGCGGCGCAAGTGGGGATGCCCGGTCTGGCGGTCCGGTTGCGAAAGCGGAGGATTCAAAATCCTGGTGCCGGTGCTTCGATTCCACCCCGTCCCACCAAGATTCCTTGAACGACAACGCCAACCGATGCAGGTTGGCGTTGTCGTTTCTGGCGCACGTAGTCCTTGTGTCCGGTCCATTGCCGGACATGGCCGATCCTGGCGTCGGGCCGGACGGTCCTTAAAACGCCGGCGGGGCGAAAATCGCCTGCAGGTCGTCCGGACCGATCGTGGGCGCGAAACCGCCTTCGGCGTCCAGCAACGCGTTCGCCAGCTCAGCTTTGCGACCTTGCATTGCCTGGATTTTTTCCTCGAGCGTGCCGCGGGCAATCAGCCTATAGACAAACACGGGCTGCTCCTGGCCGATGCGCCAGGCGCGATCGGTGGCCTGGTTTTCACTGGCGGGGTTCCACCATGGGTCGTAATGGATGACCGTGTCCGCTGCGGTGAGGTTGAGTCCGACGCCGCCGGCCTTCAGGCTGATCAGGAATACCCCGGCCTGGCCCTGCTGGAACGCCGCGATCGGCGTGGCGCGGTCGCTTGTGTCGCCGGTCAACACGACAAAGTCGACGCTGCGCGCGCGCAATTGGTCCGCAATCAGGGCAAGCATGCTGGTGAACTGCGAAAAGACCAGGATCTTGCGGCCCTCGCTCAACAAGGTTTCCAGCAATTCCATCAGCGTGTCCAGCTTGGCCGATCCGGCGGCGCCTGCCGACGACTTGAGCAGGCGTGGATCGCAGCATACCTGGCGCAGCTTGAGCAAGGCGTCGAGGATCACGATCTGGCTGCGCGCCAGGCCCTTGCGGTCGATCTCGGCGCGCACCTTGCGTTCCATTGCCAGGCGCACGGTCTCATACAAGTCGCGCTGGGCGGCACCGAATTCGACCGGAAGCACGATTTCCGTCTTGGGCGGCAGTTCGGTCGCTACTTTGTCCTTGGTGCGCCTCAACATGAAGGGCTTCACGCGCCGCGCCAGCAAATCCTTGCGCACACTGTCGCCCTGCTGCTCGATGGGCTTGCGGAACCCGGTGTTGAACGCCTTCTCTTCGCCCAGCAGTCCCGGCATCAGGAAATGGAACTGCGACCACAACTCGCCAAGATGATTCTGCACCGGCGTACCAGTCAAGCACAGGCGATGGGGGGCATCAAGCAGGCGGACGACCTGGGCTGCCTTCGCGCGGCTGTTCTTGATGTACTGCGCCTCGTCCAGAATCAGCAGGTGGAAGCGATGCTTGCGCAGGGCCGATTCGTCGCGTCCGAGCAAGGCGTAGGTGGTCAGCACCAGGTCGGCCCCATCGATCTTGTCGAACAGCGCCGCCCGCTCTTTACCGTGCAAGAGCAACACGCGCAAGTCCGGCGCAAAACGGGCGGCCTCTGCCTGCCAATTGCCCATCAGGCTGGTCGGCGCGACCACCAGCGCCGGCGCATCGAGCCGCCCAGCCTCCTTTTCAACCAGGATATGGGCGAGCGTCTGAACGGTTTTTCCGAGGCCCATGTCGTCGGCCAGGATGCCACCAAACTCATATTCGCGTAGAAATTGCATCCAGGCCAAGCCAGTCAGCTGGTAGGCCCGCAAGCTCGCCTTCAAACCTGCCGGAACCTCGACTTCGAGGATGCGGTCGAACCCGTCCAGCTTCCTGCCCAGCTCGCGCAGGCGTTCGCCTCCCATCCAGCGCAGCTGAGCCGCCTGCTCCAGTTCCGCCAGGCGCGCGGCATCGGTAACAGGCAGGCGCAAGGCGCTGCCTATGCGTTCGCTGAAGTACAGCTCCCTCAGCGTGGCCAAGATTGGCTTGATGCGCCTCCATGGCAAGGCAACACGCGTTGCATCGGGCAAATCGACGATGATCTCGCCATCGTCGTCGCAGGCTGCCAGGGCTGCGGCATCGAAGTCCTGCGGCGCATTCCGGATCATTTCCAGCAGCAATGGAAGCAGGGAATAGCGGCGGCCATCCACCAGAATTCCGAGCTCGAGCTCGAACCAGGCATTCGCGCCCTCATCTTCCTCGTTCAGTTCGGCATACCAGTCTTGCGCCTCCGTGAAATCGTAGCGGTAATCGGCTTCGATCTCGATATGCCAGCCGGCGGCGCGCAGGCGCGGCAGCTCATGGCGTGCAAATGCCAGCCAGGCTGCCTGGGTCGGCAACTGCAAGGCATCGGGCAAGTCATCCAGTGGAGAATCCGCTTCCGGCGCGCCGAAGCCAAGCCCGCCGAGGATGGCGACGGCGGCGTCTTCGGCATGCAGGTCCCGCTCGACCAGTTCGACCGTGCCGCCGACTATCCTGCGCAGCACCGGGCCGTCGATGCCTTCGGTCGACATGCCGTCATAGTCGAAGTACAGCAGCGCATAATCATGCTTTCTTATTTCGCCGCGCACGTACGCAGAAAAACTGTCGAGCAACAAGTGCGGGGTCGGCGCAATATCGTGCCGTTGGCGCATCGGCAGTGCCTGTGGCGGCGGCAGTATACTGTCCAGGCCTTGGGCCACCAGGCGCTCCGCCATGCTGGCGCACTGCCCGGACTCCAGACGCGGGGCCTGGTCCACCATGCCCAGCAAAGCAACCGGCGGGATCGCCGCGAGCTGCTCCGGCATCGTCAGCTCGCCGAGCACGTCCCCGTCCAGGTAACACATCGGCTCAGTAGGCAGTACATGGCCGACCCGCGCTCCATCGTCGAAGCGCCAGCACAAACCAAGCGACTCGCTTCCCGCGACATCCGCGTGCCAGCCGAGCACCGCATGCCGCCGCGGTCCCCGGCGCACCCGCACCAGGCCACCGCGCTTCAGGTCCGCGAGCGCTCCGGCCCACCATAGCCGGCCGTCGGCGCACGATTGGTCCAGCAGCCGGGCACCGAGCCGGCCTGCCGGCTTGATGGCATCGGCATACATGCTGCCGGCACGCAGCGAGGCCACCAGGCGGATCAGCTCTTCGTCAGCCGGCTCGACGTAGGCCGGCTTCGAGGCCAGCAAATTGTAGATATCGTTCTGGACAGTGGCAGCCCCAATGCTGCCGTCCTTGCGCAGACGTGCCTTGCAAAGATGCAGGCGCGGCGCCCCATCGCGCCGATCGGGCGCCAGCACATAGGCGAGCCGATGTCCGGGTCCGGGCACTGTGGCCGCACCGCTTCGCAAACCCATCTGCACCAGCGCCAATTGCTGAAGCCAGCGTTCGGCCACCGCCGGCAAGGCGCTTGTTGCCGCCGGCGCGTCCTCGCCCTGTTCCAGGCTGGCCAGCAGTACGGCCACGACATGCTTGCAGTTGTGGTCCATGGGGCAGCTGCAATCGCCATGGAACTCGACACCACGACGGCCGGCCTTGAGATGGATTGTCTGCAGGTAAACCCGGTCGCCACTGCCCCCGACTTCGCCATCGATCCTGTCCCCATGCCGGTCGACACCGAAGACATTACCGTTGCGGGCATAAGCTTCGCCGCGGGCAAAGGTGGCCGGATTGAACTGGCGCACGATATCGTCGAGAGTAAACTTCATGAGTGGCGCAAGCAGGAACATGGGATCCGTCATTATCGCAGGTAGCCCCGGCCCAACCCAGCTCACGGTGCTGGACATTGCATGCAGCGCGCGAGCTTGTGATTGAAAATCCTTGTATCGGTGGTTCGATTCAGCCCCGGGCCACCAAGAACATGCATTGCGAAACGCCCACTCATGCAAGTGGGCGTTTTCGTTTCCGGGAACGCAGTCCTTGTGTCCTGTCTATCTCCGGTTACATTGGTCCGCAACGTTTGTGGCCGAAGCGGCCAGATTTCAATGTCCAGTGCAGACGTGCGCGCAGTGCAGCGAACCGCCAACAGGCTTCACATTTCCGAATGACAGCAATCGGAAGCCGATAATGCCGGTCGCAATAATTCCTTCTTAAGCACATGTTGCCAGGCAGAATTGCCCTGCAGTCGATCCGTCGGCGATCGATACAGATGTAGAGTGCATACTTCTTATCGATCGAGAGCGTGGAAACATGAGCAAACCCTATATCGTCTCGGCAATTCCTGCAAACCAGCTGGCAGAATTGACGCGTCTGATGATTGAAGAAGTCAAGGAAGCTGCCGTATTTTTTCTCGATGTGAATGGAATCATTGAAAGCTGGAATGGCGCAGCCGAGGAAATGAAAGGATTTACCGCGGAAGATGCCATCGGCAAGCACCTCTCACTGCTATACACAGACGAGGATAAGGCATCGGGATGGGCAGAGCATAATCTGGAGGAGGCGAAAAAGAACGGATTTTTCCGGGAAGAGCGCTGGCGACAACGCAAGGACGGCAGCCTGTTTTGGGCAAGAATTTTGCTGACCGCCTTGCGCAATGATTCTGGCAAGCATGTCGGATACTCCAAGATCACCGTCGATTTGACTGACCATAAACTGCTCGAACGCTGTGTCAAGGAAAAGGAAGAGACGCGGCGCGTGTTATTCGCCGCTAACGCGGGAACCTGGACCTGGCACCCGGCGACCGGACAGATCGATATCTGCAAGAACTTCATCGCCTTGCTGGGTTACCGTGGCGACGATACGAGTATATCCATCAGCCAGTGGTTGGACCTCATTCATCCGGATGAACAGGCCTTGGTGAAGACGGAGTTCGAGCGCGCTTGCGCCGCTTGTCCCAGTAACTCCGTGCACCTGGAAATGCGGATGAAACAGAAAGAAGGCGGATATCGCTGGTTTTCCGCGCGTGCATTCTGGTATCAGGAATCGGCCGGCGCCCAGTATTCACTCCAGGGGGTGAATATCGATATTCAAGAGTTGAAGACGCTTGGCGAGGAACGCCAGCAGGCCATCGAAAAACTAAAGGCTGAGGATCGTCGAAAGAATGAATTTCTGGCGATGCTGGCGCACGAACTGAGAAATCCGCTTGCACCCATCAGCGCCGGGGCGGAACTGCTGAAGGTTGCCCGGGGCGATCAAGAGCGCGTACGGCAGACTAGTGAAATCATCAGTCGACAAGTCAGCCATATGACCAATCTGATTGATGATTTGCTGGATGTGTCACGGGTGACACGGGGCCTGGTTGAACTGGACAACCGCGCACTGGACATGCGTCGTGTCGTGGCCGATGCGGTCGAGCAGGCCAACCCGGTGATCCAGTCGAGGCACCATCATCTGGCCTTGCATATGCCAGCTGATATGCCGATGATCTTCGGGGACGAAATGCGCCTGGTGCAGGTCGTTGCAAACCTGCTTAACAATGCTGCCAAATACACACCCGAAGGCGGCAATATTTCCTTGAAAATTGAAGTGCAGGTAACGCATCTCTTGTTGGAGGTCGAGGATAGCGGCATCGGCATGGCGCCAGAGCTGGTCAAGCAGGTGTTCGATCTGTTCACGCAGGCCGAACGCACCTCGGACCGCGCCTCGGGCGGTTTGGGACTGGGTCTTGCGCTGGTCAGAAGCCTGGTTGAACTGCATGGAGGAAGTGTTGGCGCTGCCAGCGAAGGGATAGGCAAGGGCAGCCGATTCACCGTCGTCCTGCCACGCATGCATGAGGATCCGGTTCACGCCGAGCAGCGCCATGATGTGCACAGCGGGCCGAAACCCTTGAAAATCCTGGTAGTCGACGATAATGCGGATGCGGCAGAAATGTTAGGCATGCTTCTGGAAGCATCCGGCCACCAGGTGCTTGTCGAGCATGAAGCACAGGGGGCACTCGCACGGGCCGGCATTGAATTGCCCGATGTGTGCCTGCTTGATATCGGCTTACCTGACATGGACGGGCACGAGTTGGCACGGCGGCTGCGCGCACGCCCTGGTACTGCCAATGCGGTCCTGATTGCAGTCACCGGCTATGGCCAGGAAAACGATAAACAAAATTCCCTGGCCGCTGGCTTCAACCATCATCTGACCAAGCCGGTGGATATCGAGAAGCTCACTTCCCTTCTTTCCGAACTCAGCCCATCCCGCTGAGCGATGACGAGCAATGCGCAGCAGGGACTAAACCTTGTGCGCATTGATGACGCGGGCGACTGGCACGATGATTGAAAATCCTTGTGTCGTGGTTCGATTCCGCCCCGGGCCGCCAAAGAATGCAGCTGCACAGCAAAACGCCACCTTCGGGTGGCGTTTTTGTTTCCGGCTCCTGCACTGCATACGCCTTCCCCCTTCAGCTTTCTCGCAACAACATCGTCCTTACAATCGGTCTTGCCGTTAAATTTCCTTGTAGAATTATTTTTCGGCGATCAAGGGAGTCATGAAACATGGACGAAGAGCAGTTCGGCTGGCTGGTAGAGCGCATGGAAACCCAGGCGGCGAATGCCCCACGCGCGTTCCGCATCAAGGTCTTCCTGATCAGTATCGCCGCCTATGCGGTGCTCGCGCTCAGCCTGCTTCTCGTCGCGCTGGCGCTTGCCTGGGCCGTGGCGCATGGTCGCGAGCGCGGCATCACGCGGGCGGCCATCGCGGTCGGTCTGCCGGCGCTGATGACGCTGCCTGTGTTCTGGGTCACGCTGCGCACCCTGTGCACGCGCTGGCCGGCGCCGGCGGGACGCACCGTCACGCGCAAGGAAGCGCCCGTGCTGTTCGACCTGATCGACAAGATGCGCGCGCGGCTGGCCGGCCCACCGATCCACCACGTGTTGCTGGATGACGGTTACAACGCCTGCATTGCCCAGCGTCCGCGCTGGGGCCTGGTCGGACCGAGCGTCAACTATCTCGTGCTCGGCCTGCCCTTGATGCTGGGTTTGAGCACGTCGGAAATGCTGGCGGTCATCGGCCACGAATATGGCCACCTGTGCGGCGCCCATGGCCGTTTCAGCGCGTGGATCTACCGCCAGCGCCTGATCTTCGAGCAGGTGTCGGCGCGCATCGAGGCGACCGCCAACGCATCGCTCTGGCACCTGGCAATGACCAAGGCCATGCGTGCCTTCGCGCCCTACTTCTACGCTCATACCTTCGTGCTGGCACGCCAGGACGAATATGAAGCCGACCGCACCGGCGCCGGCGTGACCAGCGCGCAAGCGGCCGCCTCCGGCCTGGTCCGCATCCACCTGCTGGGCGAGTGGCTGCGCGACGCCTTCTGGCCGACGCTGCTGCGCCAGGCCGACACGCGCGAGCGCCCGACCTTCCTGCCCTACCAGGCGATGGCGACGGCCTTCCGCATGAGCCACGCCGAATGGGCGACGGCCGCCGGCTTGCGCAGCGCCTTGCGCCAGGAATCGAATGTCGCCGACACCCATCCCTGCCTGCGCGCGCGTCTGGATGCTCTGGGCCAGCAGCCGGCTTTGCCGACGCCGCTGCAGCGGCATGCGGCCGCGTCCTTGCTAGGCTCGTTCGGCGAGCGCCTGGCCGGCGAGTTGGACCAGGCCTGGTGGCGCGCCCAGTCGAAGGGCTGGGGCGAGCGCCACCGCCACGTCGTGCGCGCGCAGGCGCGCCTGCGCGAGCTGGCCGGACAGGCGTTGGCGGCCTTGCAGCCACACGAACTGCAAGAGCTGGCACGGCTGCAATCCGAACTCGAATCGGCGCAAGCCGCCAAACCGGTGCTGGAGCACCTGTTGCGCCGGCCGGGCGGGCCCTACCCGCTGGCCTCCCACGTGTATGGCCAGATCCTGCTGGACGAGCGCAATCGCGACGGTCTCGATTACCTTGCCACGGCCGCGCGCCATGACCGCCGCCTGGCCGACGATGCCCTGCGCATCGGCTTCACTTACCTGTGCGAGCACCATGACGAACAGCGGGCGCAGCAATGGGCGGAATCGGTGCTGGATGCCTTGCCGGCGTAATTGCGCCGCCGGGTGCAGGCGCGCCGCGTTTTTCCTGGGCGGTCGGACGTACAATCGCGGGCATGAAGATGCGAAAGAAATCCGACCTGCCGACCACGCAATGCGAACACTGCAACTTACCCTTCACTTGGCGCAAGAAATGGGAGCGCGACTGGGATCAGGTCAGATACTGCTCGGAACGGTGCCGGCGTGCCGGCAAACCTGCCGCTACGAGCCTTGCTTGGAAATGAAAACGCCACCTGTCGAGGTGGCGTTTTGCTTTTGCGCTGCATCAGATCAATGGAAGAAGAAATAAATCAGTACCAGGACGATTGCCGGCACACCCATAATCCAAGCCAGGAAATATTTACCCATGATGTTCTCCTTCTGGTTCGTTAGTGATGACGATTCCAGAATGCCAGCGGCGAGCGAGGTCTTCCGTTAGTTACCCCACGCTGGGTAAAATTTCTTAGCAAAACTGCATTTTTTTACGAGACCACCTGCGCCTGATCAAGCCGGGCATCAGGCCTTCTTCAGTGCGCTTGCCTTGTGCGCCGCCTCGGCGCCGGTCTTGTCGCTGACCACCAGGTATTCCGGATTGTCCTTCGAGGCCGCTGCCTCGTGGCCCTTGATGGTGGTGTGCGCCGTCAGCTTTTTCTTGACCGTGCCGTGCACCGTGCCCTGCGGCGCATGCCATTGCACCTTGTCGCCGGCCTTGAACGTGTCCGTCATCGCTTGCTCTCCTGAAGTGGGGTCGTGGCGGACTATTTGAACATGGATCGCCGGAATCAGCTTGAACCCGGTGCACCGCCATGGTTCATCGCATCGCAATCCCCACCGGTTCCGGCACGCTGCGGACGCAAAAAAGCGCCTCATGGGCGCTGGTGGATTCAGTGCTGTCTTGCGATATGAGGGGGCCGCGTCCATTGCTTGCACGCCGTAGCGGCCCCGTGCACTGCTGACAGTATGACCACTCGCGTAAACATGCAACAGGGCGCGCCAGTGATATGATTTATTCCTGACAGGAATAGATAAGCCCGCATGGACCGATTGCGTTTGATGGAAACCTTTTGCCGAGTGGTGGAACGGGGCAGCTTCTCGGCGGTAGCGCGCGAGGAGATGACGACCCAGTCGGCCATCAGCAAGCAGGTGCAGGCACTCGAAACGCAGCTCGGCAGCACCCTGCTGGTGCGCTCGACGCGCAGCCATTCGCTCACCGAAGCCGGCCAGCTGTACTACGAACGCTGCCGCCAGGTGCTCGACACGCTGGAAGAAGCGCGCGTCGAAGTGCAGCGCGCCGAACACGACATATCGGGCCTGCTGCGGGTGGCGGCGCCGGTCGCCTTCGGGCGCCAGCACATCGTGCCGCGCCTGCAGGATTTCTATGCGCGCTACCCCAACATGAAGATCGACCTGCAGCTCGACGACAGCTTCGTCGACCTGGTCGCGGCCGGGGTCGACGTCGCCTTCCGCGTCGGCGAGCTGAAGGACAGCCGCCTGGTGGCGCGCCGCATCGGCACCGCCCACCGCGCCGCCCTGGCCTCGCCGGCCTACCTGGCGCGCCATGGCGAACCCCAGCATCCGGCCGACCTGGCCGGGCACCAGTGCGTGGTCTACACCGGCCTGGCATCGCCCAATGAATGGACCTTCGTGGACGAGCGCGGGACGCCGCTCACGGTGAAAGTCAACGGCCGCTTCCAGTCCAACAGCTCGGAAGCGATGCGCCAGGCGGTGTGCGAAGGGCTCGGCATCAGCTATTCGACGCTGTGGATCTACGGTACCGAGATCCGCGCCGGCAGCGTCAAGCCGGTCCTGACGCGCTTCCGCCCGCCGCCACTACCGCTGAACGTGGTGTTCCAGCCGGCGCGGCGGCCCTCGCTCAAGGTGAATCACTTCGTCAACTACTTTGCCGAGGCCTTTGCCCAGGATCCGGATATCGCCGAGATGCTGGAAGCTGGCGGCAGCCCCTGAGGAATACCCCGATGCGTTCACGCACAATACTGTTTTTAATCGCCCTGGCCGGCGCGGCCGCTCCCGTCCTGGGCGCCGGCCAGCCGCCCGTTGCCCCGATCGCGTCGCTCGACGTGCCGCGTTACATGGGCACCTGGTACGAAATCGCCAAATACCCGAACCGCTTCCAGAAGCAATGTGCAAGCTCGACCACCGCGTCCTATCGCCTGCAGCCGGACAAGACCGTGGAAGTCGTCAACCGCTGCCGCCGCGCCGACGGCCGTGTCGACCAGGCCATGGGAACGGCGCGCCAGGTCGGCGGCCCGGATGCGCCGACGCTGAAGGTGCGTTTCGCGCCCGCCTGGCTATCCTTCCTGCCGATGGTCTGGGGCGATTACTGGGTGATCGACCTCGATCCGGATTACCGCCTGGCTGCGGTCGGCGAGCCCAAACGCGAATACCTGTGGATCCTGGCGCGTACCCCGGCCGTGCCCGAGGCCAGCTACCGGGCGCTGCTCGAGCGCCTGGCCAGCCGCGGCTTCGACCTGGACAAGCTGCAGAGAACGCCCCAGCCCGACGGGCGATAAACGCTTGCCAAGCCTGGCCGATTTACGGACACTAGCTCTTTCAAATATGTAATTATTTGACTTGATGAAGCCGACCACGCGCGTGTCGCGCCTGTATGAAGTGATGGACCTGATGCTCGATTCGGTCGGCGATCCGCCGGCGCTGAAATCGCTGGCGGCCTCGGCCTCCTACTCATCCTTCCACTTCGACCGCATCTTCCGCCAGCTGACCGGCTTTTCGGCGGTGGAGTACCAGCGCAAGCGGCGCCTGCGCCGCGCCGCCCACCTGCTGCGCCACGAGCCCGACGTGCCGATCGTGCGCATCGCCCAGGACTGCGGCTTTCCCTCCAACGCCGCCTTCGCCAAGGCCTTCAAGCAGCAATTCGCGATGCCGGCCCGGGCCTGGCGCGACGGCGGCTGGCGCGATTACATGGACCGCCAGGTCGGGCGCGAGAGCGACCTCAGTTTCCTGGTGGCCGAGCCAGGCGACCTGGCAGCGATCCTGGCGCCCTACCGCCCTCCGCCGCCCGGCACGGTGGCTGCCCGCATCGCCGTGCGCAGCCTGCCGGCCATCCGCTTTCACTACCGGCGCTTCTTCGGCCAGTCGGGCGTGGCGCTGGCGGCTGCCTGCAATGGCTTCATGTGCGAACGCGAACAAATGGCCGATACCGGCGCGCTGCCCTGGTACGGCGTGTTCGACGAAGACCCGGGTTTTACCGGCGCGCGCGAATACTGTTATGACTTCGGTTTTGCGCGCAGCGGTGCGGATGGCGACGATTCCCACCTCGGCCTGCGCCTGCTGCCGGCCGGCAGCTACGCCTGCCTCGACTTCCACGACGAATGGCCGCGCTTCCGTTCGATGTACGAGGATTGGCTCGACCGCCAGGCGGGCTGGCGCCTGGACGCCACCCGCCCGCACATCCAGAAAGTGGAGCGCACGCCCGAGGGGCGCTGGTGCGGCTGGCTGGCGCTGCCGGTCAAGAAGCGCTAGGGCTTCACCAGGTAAAGTCGTCCGGGATCTTGAAGTCCGCGTACGGATCGTCCGCATCGACTTCGGTGCTGACCTTGTTCACCCGCACCACGCTCTCGGGCGCGCGTTCGGCGATCTTGTCGGCGATGACCTTGGGCACCAGCTCGAAGCCGCCGTTGTGGGCGGCGATCGCCAGGCGGCCGGCCACCAGGTGGCCGCGCACTTTTTCCGAGACGTGGATGCGCTCGATTTTCGTGCCCAGCGTGAAGTTGTAGGGGATGTCGCCATTGCCCTTGGGCTGGCGGTTCTGCTGGATCATCTGGGCGATCTGGGCGGCCAGCGCCTTTTGCGCGGCGGCGGCATCGCGCTCGGCGTTCAGCTGGCGCGCGCGTTCGGCCTGCTGGCGCTGGGCTTCGAGCACGGCTTCTTTCGTCTCGTTGACGCTCTGCACACCGGTGCGGCGCTCGATCTTCTGCTGCTTGCTCTTTTCCTGGTTGGCCACCTTGACCTTTTTCTTGTCGACCAGGCCAGCCTTCATCAGCTGCTCTTGCAGGGAAACCATGTTCATAACTCCGTTGATTAGATTGCGGGGGTGCGCCGCCAGGCGGCGGCGCAGTGCGCGGCATCCGCTAGCATAGCAAACCTGGCGGCCCGGCTGGAAGGCGCAGCCCCCACGATTCAGCCGCGCTGGGCCAGGAAGAAGCGCAGCATCTCGCGCGATGCGTTCGGACCGCCCGCCTCGGCATACGAGCCCGCCGTGCTGCCGCCGGACCAGGCGTGACCGGCGCCGTGCAGCACCCAGTACTCGGCCACCGTGCGACCGCCGGCATCCACCAGCGTCGTCCTGGTGTGGCTGCGGCCCTTGTCGTCGTGGCCGCGCTCTTCCACTTCGCGCAACTTGTCGCCGGATGCGAACTGGCGCAGCACGGCCTCGCCATTCGACGCGTGCACGGTGCTGTCGCAATCGCCGTGGAAGACGATCGCCGGCACGCGCTTGCCTCCACCAGACGCGGCACTGCGCTTTTTCCTGCCGCGCGTGCCTTTCATGGCGTTCAGCGCAGACATCAAGTCGTGGGCGCAGCCGGCCGGCAGGCCGGAATGCACGCCGACCGCGGCGTACAGCTCCGGATGCGTCCCGCCCAGGATCGCCGCCATCGCACCGCCCGCGGAGAGCCCGGCCACGAACACGCGCGCCGGGTCGCCGCCATGTTCGCGCAAGACCTCGCGCGTCATGCCGGCCAGGATCGCCGGTTCGCCTCCGTCGCGGTCCTGGTGGGCACCCTCGAACCAGTTCCAGCAGGCATTCGCATTCGCACTGCTGGGTTGCTCGGGATACAGCACCAGGCAGCCGTGTTCCTCGGCCAGCGCGTTCATCGTGGTGCCGGCGGCGAAGTCGTCCGGGTTCTGCTTGCAGCCATGCAGCATCACGACCAGCGGACGCGGGCCCGAGGCCGGGCGCGCCGGCACGTACAAGCGGTAGCGGCGCGACCCGGCCGCATTGCTGAAGCTGCCTTCCAGGAATTCGCCGGGCTCCTGCGATGTATCGCGCGGCGTGCGTGCACCGGCGTGGCCGGACTGAAAGGCCTGGAATTGCGCGGCCCAGTCGGGCATGGCCCCGCCACCGCTGAAGCTGGAGAAACTGGCGCCGAAGCCGGTGGCGGCAGGCGCGTCTTCACTGCCTTCGGATGCCGGCTTGCGGGCCCAGGCCGGGGCCGCGTTCAGGTCGACGAAGCCCGGGCGGTCGGCCGGCGGCGAGGCTTGCGATGAGGATGGCACGCCCGGCATCAGCCCGGCGCTCTTGAGTGCGTCCTGTACCAGGCCGGTCACGCCGGACGGGTCGGTGCGGGCGGTGCCGGCCGCGCGCAGGATGTTGGCAACAAATTGTTCGTAGGGTTTCATGATTTTTTTTTCATCAAATGTGGATGCGGTCCGCGAGGGCGGCTTTGACCGCGTTGGAAGCGACGAAGGCGCCGAGGACCCAGAGCGAGGCAATCGCCGCTGTGGCCAGTTCGGGGGACACGTCGTCATCGATGGAGGCCAGGCCGAGCACATGGATCTCGAGGCGCTCGCCGGCGGCGACGCTGCGTTCGAGTTCCGCTTTCGTATAGCGTTGGAGGCCGACCACGAAGCGCTTGCGCACCACGGTCTGACGGATGTCTTCGCCATGCCGTTCCAGCTGGTTGCGGATGGCGGTGCGCACGAAGTCGGTGCGGTTGGTATAGAAACCTTCTTCGATCAGCAAGTCCATCTGGGCAAGGTCGACCAGGCCCAGGTTGATGGTGACTTTTTCGGTTTCCGGTAGTTTCTGTTTGATATTGATAACGTTCATGACGCTCGGCCTTTCAGATTTATACTCCCCTTATACTCCAATTGGAGTATATACGGAGGATAAACAAGGCCTGGTGCGCAAAAAAGACAAAACTTCAGGAGGCGGCTTCCAAGCGGACCAAGCGCGTCAGCAACAGTACCGGCAGCGCGGCCACCAGTACCCACAGGAAGAAATGCTGGTAGCCCAGCCATTGCTGGAGGTCGCCGCTGATCACCTTGAACAGCACGAAGCCCAGCTGCATGAAACCGGTGCCCAGCGCATAGTGGGCGGTTTGATAAGGCCCGCTGGCGATCACCTGCATGATGAACAGAATGATGCCGACGAAGCCGAAGCCATAGCCGAACATCTCCAGCGCCAGGGCCGCCGTGATCGTGGCGACGGCATCCGGTTGCGCGACGCTGAGGTAATAAAAGACCAGGTTCGGCAGGTTCATGGCCAGGATCAGCAGCGGCATCGCCCGCTTCAGCCCGGTCCACGAGGTGAAATAGCCGCCCAGTACGCTGCCGGCCAGGAAGGCGGCGGTGCCGGCAGTGCCGTAGATGGCGCCCACCTCCTGCGTCGACAGCCCGAGGCCCCCGACCGCGCGCGCATCGCGCAGGAACAGCGGGCCGATGGTCTGGATCTGCCCTTCCCCGGCGCGGAACAGGATGATGAACAGGATGCCCAGCCAGATGCCGCGCTTGGCGAAGAAGGCTTTCAGGACATCCACCAGCAAGGCCGCGGTGCCGCGCATGGATGCGGCCGCCTGGCCCGTGCGAGTATCCGGCAGCGCCCAGGCGTGATACAGCCCGAGCCCCGCTACCAGCGCACCCAGCAGGCCGAACACGGTGGCCCAGGCCGGCTGGGCGCCGAAGCGCCCTTCCAGGTGGCCGGCCAGGATCACCAGCCCGCCCAGGGACAGGAATTTGGCGCCGTTGAAAAACGCGCCCTGCCAGCCGGCATAGGCGGCCTGCTGGCGCGCGCTCAGGCTGGCGATGTACAAACCGTCGGCGGCGATGTCGTGGGTGCTGGATGCAAGCGAGACCAGCGCCAGCAGCGCGATCGACAGCGCGAACCAGGCCGGCAGCTGCAAGACCAGTGCAAGGGCGCCGAGGGCGGCGCCGCCCAGCAGCTGGAAAGCCACCACCACCGTCTTCTTGCTGGGCGCCAGCTCCAGGAAGGGACTCCACAAGGCCTTGAACACCCAGGCCAGGCCTAGCAGCCCGGTCCAGTGCCCGATCTGGTCGTTGGGCACGCCCATGCTCTTGAACATCAGGCCGGCCACCAGCGCCACGCTATAGAAGGGCAAGCCCTGCGCCAGATACAAGGTGGGCACCCAGGCGAGAGGATGCGGAGTGCGGGCGATCTGCTCGGGCTTGGCCTTGTCCATCCGGGCATGATGGCCTTGAATGCCTGCCCGTGTTTGTCAAATCTTGCTATCGCGAACGAAGAAGCGGCGGCTCGGCGGCGATTCAGCGGCAACTTAGAGGCAACTTAGCGGCAACTTAGCGTCGAAATAGCCAGAGCAGCAGGGAGATCAGGATCGAGACGACAATACAGGTAACGATGGGAAAACTGAAGCTGAATCCTTCCCGGACGACGTGGATGTCTCCGGGGAGGTGACCAACAAGCGGCCCAGCGGCAGGCGCCGCAGCCAGGGCCAGGCCAGGCCGGCGCCGAGCAGCACCAGGCCGGTGACGATCAGGAATTTTTGCATGCGCTGCATTCGACCCGGACAAAAATCCATTCTGCCCAAGTCGATGCGGACGGGGCGCGCCGTTCGCGTCGGAAGCGCGTCAGAAGGCTTCCCAGCCATCTTCCCCGGCCACCGTGGCCGGGGTGCGGGCCGGGGTGCGGGCCGGGGTGCGGGCTGCACTGGTGCCCGCAGCGGCACCGGCCGGGCGGCGCAGCGCAGGCGCCGGGGCCGCCTTGATCGCGCGCACCGCCGCCTTGACTGGAGGACGCGCCACCGGGGCCGCCGCCGGCGCAACCGGGGCGCCGCCCTGGGCCAGCTTGAACACGCTGACCGCCTCGGCCAGGCTGTGCGCCTGCTCCTGCATCGATTCGGTAGCCGCGGCCGCCTGCTCGACCAGCGCGGCGTTTTGCTGGGTCACCTGGTCCATCTGGGTGATGGCATCGTTGACCTGGGCGATACCGGCGCTCTGTTCGTTCGACGCCGCCGAGATCTCGGCCATGATCGCCGTCACCTGGCGCACGCTGGCCACCACTTCCTGCATGGTGGTACCGGCCTCGTCGACCAGGCGCGAGCCGGCGCCGACCTTCTCGACCGAGTCGTCGATCAAGACCTTGATTTCCTTGGCCGCCGCGGCCGAGCGCTGGGCCAGCGTGCGCACTTCGCCCGCCACCACGGCAAAGCCGCGTCCCTGCTCGCCGGCGCGCGCCGCTTCCACCGCCGCATTCAGGGCCAGGATATTGGTCTGGAAAGCGATGCCATCGATAACCGTGATGATGTCGACGATCTTGTTGGCCGAGGCATTGATCGCGCCCATGGTGTCGACCACCTGGGACACCACTTCGCCGCCGCGGCTGGCGATGTTCGATGCCGAAGTGGCCATGCGGTTGCCTTCCTTGGCATTGTCCGCGTTCTGCCTGACGGTGCTGGTCAGCTCTTCCATCGAGGAGGCGCTTTCTTCCAGCGAGCCGGCCTGCTGCTCGGTGCGGCTCGACAGGTCCTGATTGCCGGCCGCGACTTCGCCGGCGGCGGTGGCGATGCTGTCGGCGCCGCTGCGCACACGCTTTACCAGGCCGTTCAGGTTCTCGTTCATGGTCTTCAGGGCGGCCATCAGTTCGCCGGTTTCGTCGCGCGAGCTCACCTCGACCCGGGACGACAAATCGCCGCCGGCCACGGCATTGGCCACCTCGAGGGCGCGGCGCAGCGGACGGGTGATGCTGCGGGTGAGCATCCAGGCCAGTGCCGCGCCCAGCGCGATGGCCAGCAAGCCGAAGGTCCACATCAGGCGTACGCCGGTCGAGATGGCTGCTTTTACCAGCTCGCGTTCCTCGTCGGCGCGCCGGTTCTGGCGCTCGGCCAGGGACGCCACCTGTGCTTCATACCCGGCCAAGGCGGGACTGGTCTCGGCTTCCAGCATGCGTGCGAGGGTGGCCGGATCGGCCCCGCCGTCCTGCAGCGCGAACAGCTTGTCGCGCGAGGCAGTGTATACCTTGCGTTTTTCCGCGATGGCAGCCATCAGCGCCTTGCCTTCGGGACGGATCACGGTCTCGTTCAGTTCTTTCTGGATGCGCGAGGTGTCGACTGCGACCTCGGCCATCTTGCCGGCAATAAGCTTGACGTCCGCGGCATCGCGCGCACGCAGGCGCGCTTCCATATAGGCACGATTGGTCCGCATATTGCTGCGCCAGGCATCGGCCAGATCGGATTTGTGGCCGGCACTGTCCATTGCATGGACCGCTTCGGTCACGTCGTTCATGCGCAGGATGCCGACTACCGCCAGCAGCGTGGCCAATACCAGGACAGCGGCAAACGCCAGGCCCAGGCGGGTGCCGATTTTCAGGTTCTTCATATGTGTTCTTCTTGACGTACAAACGTAATAGGCGTGCCCGGGCGAATAGGCCGCGATGCGGTGTTCGGGGGCGTGGGAAGGACTGAAGGCGGGGGTTTGGCCTGACGGAAACGATGGGTTTCTGTGTCGTATGGAAATTTTAACTGCGTTTCGTGGCAAGCGACATGAAAGGTTGCGCATATGCAACGATCTACCCTCTATTCGAATCGTGTGCGCGGAACCGATATTGCCACGATGCAGCTAAAATGGCGGGTTGCCTATATTTAACAAGATCGCCATGACCCACCTTCTCATGCGCCGCGCCGCGTGCTGGACGCGCCGCACTTTTGTCTGCTCGCTGCTGCTGGGTGGACTGGTGCAGGCGGCCCCGGTACCGTCCGCTGTGCAGCCCGCCGTAAAGCCGGCCGGGCAGCCGGTCCTGCTGGGCATCGATGGCGAATTCGGCCTCGACAACAGCACCTCGGCCCAGGCGGTGGAACTGGGCATGCGCGCGGCGCTCCATGAAATCAATGCGGCCGGCGGCGTCCTGCACGGGCGTCCGCTGCAGCTGGTAATCAAGGACCACCGTTCGATTCCCGCGCGCGGCATCCGCAACATCCAGGAATTCGCCCGGATGCCGGACCTGGTGGCGGTGTTCGGCGGACGTTTCAGCCCGGTCGTGATCGAGGAACTGCCGACCGTGAAGGCAACCCGCATGCTGTTCATGGCGCCCTGGTCCTCGGCCGACGACATCGTCGACAATGAAATGCGCCCGAATTACGTGTACCGCCTGTCGCTGCGCGATTCGCTGGCAATGCCGAAACTGCTGGCGGCGGCCAAGCGCCGCCAGCTGAACCACGTCGGCCTGCTGCTGACGAATACCTCCTGGGGCCGCAGCAATGCCGCCGCCGCCGAACACGCGCTGCCGAAGCTGGCCGGCATGAAGATCGTCGGCACCTCCTGGTACAACTGGCGCGACGCCAGCCTGCTCGACAAGTACCGCCAGCTGCGCGCGGCCGGCGCGGCCGCCATCGTGCTGGTCGCCAACGACGACGAAGCCGCGGTACTGGTGCGCGAAGTCGCCGCCCTGCCAAAGGCGCAGCGCCTGCCGATCCTGAGCCACTGGGGCGTGACCGGCGGCGAATTCATCGCCCAGGCCGGCCCGGCACTGCAGCAGGTCGACTTTTCCGTGATCCAGACCTTCAGCTTCTACAAGGCCGATCCGGCGCGCGTGAAGCGTTTCATGGCCAGCGCCGCCCAGGTGGCGAAAGTGAGCCGCATCGAAGACATCCAGGGCGCGGTCGGCGTCGCCCACGCCTACGATCTGACCCATATCCTGGCGCGCGCGATCGACCTGGCCGGCAGCACCGATCGCCGCGCCGTGCGCGATGCGCTGGAACGGGTCGGCAACTACCACGGCCTGGTCAAGGATTACGCGCCGCCCTTCACCCCGGCGCGCCACGAAGCCCTGGGTGCCGAACAGCTGCTGATGGCGCGCTACCGCGCCGACGGTACGCTGGTGCCGGCGCAGGACTGAACCCGATGCGCCAGTTCGACCCCAAGCATTTGCATACGTCCCTGGCAGCGCCGGCCAGCCTGTCGCGCCGCTTTGCCATCGCCGCAGCGATCCTGACCGCAGCCGCGGTGCTGCTCATTTCCATCGTTTCGTTCTGGCTGATCGAGCGCCAGCGCGAGCAGGCCAACGTGCTGCTGCAGCAGCGCGAAGTCGCCTTTCACGCAAGCACCGTCGGCACCAACCTGGAAGCGCTGACCACGCGCCTGGCCGAGGTGGCGAACAGCCCGATCCTGGCCAACGCGCTGGTCGACAGCGCCGGCAAGGAGACCTATCTGCGGCCCTACCTGCACGGCATGCGCCAGATCAACGGCATCCCGCTGCAGCTGATGTTCACCGACTTCGAGGGCGGCGCGATATCCGACAACGGCACCGCCAGCTTCACGCCGTCCGACCTGGCCTGGCTGCGCGGCCGCATCGACAGCGGCGACGAGCGCCCCGCCCTGCGCACCGGACCGCAGGGCAAAGAGCTGATCGGCGTGAACTTGCTGCGCTACTCGCGCACGCGCACGCCGGAAGGGGCACTGGTCTATAAAGTGCGGCTGGCCGACCTGAAGCCGGTGCCGTGGGCCGTGTTCGGCCGCAGCGGCGGTCAAGGTGGCGCCAGGACAAGCGGCATCGGCAGCGTGGTACCGGTGCCGGCGAGCCTGGGCCACCTGGGGCTGGTGCTGCGCGAGGACCCGCGCAAGCTGGCCGCGCCGATGGTGGCGGCGGGTCCGCAATATCTGGCGATCCTGGCGATCACCGGCCTGCTGGCGCTGGTGGTATTCCTGCTGGCCTCGCGCCTGGCGCACGGCCTGACCGGCGACCTGCGCGGCCTGGAAGCCTTTTCCAGCCGCCTGGGCGACGGCGACACCGGCATCGAGCAGCGCGCGCCGCTGGCCGGCAGCCGCGAAGTGGTCAGCCTGGCCGGCGCCATCAACCGCATGCTGGACCGCCTGTACGACCAGCACGCACGCCTGGAGGCCGAGCGCCAGCGCTTTCTGCAGCTGTCCAACAACATCCCGCAACTGGTGTGGATCGCCGCCCCGGACGGCAGCATCACCTGGTTCAACGCGCGCTGGCACGAATTCACCGGGACCGACCCGGCAACCCTGCGGCCACAGGACTGGCGCCGCTTCCACGATCCCGCCATCCTGCCGCAGGTGGCGCAGCGCTGGAAAGAAGCGCTGGCCAGCGGCAAGATGGCGCAGATGACCTTCCCGCTGCGCGGCGCCGACGGCGCATACCGCAGCATCTTCGCCTCGGTGGCGCCGCTCCGCGATGGCGCCGGCAAGATCGTCCAGTGGTTCGGCACCGGCACCGACGTCAGCGAGCTGGAACGCGCCGAACGCGCGCTGCGCTATAGCGAGGCGCGCCTGCAGCAAGGCCTGGTGGCGGGCCGCATGGCGGTGTGGGAACGCGATCCGGTCGCAGGCCAGGTCAGCTTCTCGGCCAACCTGCACAGCGTGTTCGGCAAGACCTGGCACAACATCGACGAATTCTGGGAACTGGTGCATCCGGACGAGGTGGACGAGCTGCGCGCCGATCTCGAACGTGCCCTGGGCCGCGACAGCGCCGAGGGCAGCGAATACCGCGCCACCCCGCGCATCATCCGCGCCGACGACGGCAGCACCGCCTGGATCGACGTCCGCGGCCGCCTCGGTCCCGGCGCCGACGGCCGCAGCAACGTGGTGCACGCGGTGGCGATCGACATCACCGAGCGCAAGCGCGCCGAGGAAGCGCTGCGCCTGGCCGACCGCCGCAAGGACGAATTCCTGGCGATGCTGGCGCACGAACTGCGCAACCCGCTGGCGCCGATCGCCAGCGCGGCCGACATGCTGCGCCTGGCCTACGCCGGCGAAGCGCGCATCAGGCAGATCAGCGACATCGTCGCGCGCCAGGTGACCCACATGCGGCACCTGGTCGACGATCTGCTGGACGTGTCGCGCGTGACGCGCGGCCTGGTCACCGTGGCGCGCAAGCCGCTCGACCTGCGCCGCGTGCTGAACGAAGCGGTCGAGCAATCGCGCCCCCTGGTCGATGCGCGCCGCCACAGCCTGGCCGTCGACACGGCCGCCGACGCCTTGACGGTCGACGGCGACCACACGCGCCTGGTGCAGATCGTCACCAACCTGCTCACCAACGCCGCCAAGTACACGCCGGACGGCGGCCGCATCGCGGTGGAACTGGGTGCGCGCGATGGCCAGGGCGTCTTGAGCGTGCGCGACAACGGCAGCGGCATCGGCCCCGACCTGCTGCCGGTGATCTTCGACCTGTTCACCCAGGGCTCGCGCTCCCTCGACCGCGCCCAGGGCGGCCTCGGCCTCGGCCTGGCACTGGTGCGCAAACTGGTCGAACTGCACGGCGGCACCGTCTGCGCCGCCAGCCCCGGCCCCGGCCAGGGCAGCACCTTCACCGTCAAGCTGCCCCTGCTCCCCGCCTGAGCTGCCTCAAAACCCTTGATCAAGAATTTCTGGTGATTCATGATCTACTGGCATGGGTATTGCATATTAGAAATACCCTTTACCCACCATCGAGACCATGAGCACCGAGCACAATGCGCTGCAGGACGTGTTTTTACCGTATATGCCGGACGTCGCCCGCTGCCAGGGTGCCCTGCGCGAGCTGCACCAGACCTGGCGCCTGATCGAGGCCTCGGCCAAGATGAATTGCCCGTCCGAGGCGCGCCTGCTGCTGCCGGCGGTGATTGCCACGCGCACCAATCTGGGGCAACTGGAGGAGGCACTGGTGTGCAAGCTCGTCACCGAAAAAGTGCGCCAGGTGCTGGGAGAAGCGTCCACGCGCGCCCAGTACGCCCTCGACCTGCTGGTGCGTAACCTGTTCGAGCGCACCGCCGATGTCGGCTTCCTGGCGGCCGACGTCGATTTGTGCCGCTTCGCCGCCGGCAGCGAGGACGCGCGCGCGGCGGCCCGCGAGGACGCGCGCGCGCGCCTGGCCGCCTACCGCGACAAGTACACGGTCTACGACGACATCCTGCTGCTGGCCCCGGACGGCCGCGTGCTGGTACAAGCCGACGCCGCCGCACAGCTCACGCACAGCAGCGATCCGCTGATCGCACAGACGCTGGCCGCCCCGGGCTACCTCGAAACCTTCCGCGCCACCGACCTGCGCCCCGGCCGGCCGTGCGCCCTGCTGTACACCCAGGCGATGCGCGATCCGGACAACGGCGAAGCGGTTGCCGTGCTATGCCTGAGCTTCCGCTTCGAGCACGAGATGGCCGCCATCTTCGCCGCCTACAGCGACAAGGAGGGCCGCGCCAACATGCTGCTGCTCGACGCCGCCGGCCGGGTGATCAGCAGCGCCGACCCGCAGTGGATCGCGCCCGGCGCGCGCGTCCCCGTCAACGGCGGCGACGCGTCGCAAGTGCTGCGCTTCGCCGGACGCGAATACCTGGTCGCCACCTTCGCCTCGAACGGCTACCAGGGCTACCCCGGACCGCAGGGCTGGCGCAGCCAGGTGATGGTGCCGCTCGACCTGGCCTTCCGCGGCATCGGCCCCGGGGCCATCGACGCCGTCGAGCCGCAGCTGCTGCAAGGCTTGCTGTCGCACGCGAGTACCTTCAGCCCGACCCTGCACCAGCTGCTGTCCTCGGTAACCGGCGCCACCCATGCGATCAAGCGCATCGTCTGGAACGGCAAGGTGACCACGGCCGCCGAAGATGCCGGTGACACAACCAGCGACGGTACCGGCGCCGGCCGCCTCGGCACCGTCCTCGACCAGATCACCGAAACCGGCGAACGCAGCGACGCCGTGTTCTCGCACTCGATCCGCGACCTGTACCGCACCGTGCTTGCCTCCGGCATGCGCGCCGCCGAATTCACTTCGCAGCTGCTGGTCGACATGCTCGACCGCAGCCTGTACGAGCGCGCCAACGATTGCCGCTGGTGGGCGCTGGCCAGCCAGCTGCGCCACGGCCTGCTCGATGCCGGCAAGGCCGGGGAAATCGGCGCCCTCCTGCAGCACATCAACAGCCTGTACACGGTGTACAGCCGCCTGTTCGTGTACGACCGCAGCGGCACGATCGTCGCCGCCACCGGTTCGCAGGACGTGGTCGGCACCCGCATCGGGCAGGACACCCTGAGCGCCGTGTGCGGCCTGCGCAGCGAACGCGATCACCACGTCGAGCCCTTTGCCCCGTCGGACCTGTACGATGGCCGCCCGACCTTCATCTACCACGCCGCAATCCGCCATCCGGAACGCGAGGCCACGTTGGTGGGCGGCATCGGCATCGTGTTCGACGGTGCCGTCGAACTGCGCAACATGCTGGCCAGCGGCGTTGCCGAGCGCGCCGGCATGCAAGCCTTCTTCGTCACGCCGGAAGGCCGCGTCCTGTGCGGCACCGATCCGGCAGTGGCAGCGGGCAGCGCGCTGGGGCTGGAGCGTGCCTTGCTGGATGCCGCCAGCGCCGCCGGCGGCAGTGAAAGCATCTCGCGCATCGTCGCCCACGACGGCCAGTACTGCGTGGCCGCCTGCAGCGCCGCCAGCGGCTACCGCGAATTCCGCGACGGCGCCAGGCACGGCGAGGAACCGGTGATCGCCGTGCTGCTGCAATCCTTCGGCGCCTTGCGCCAACCCAGCGAACTGCGCGGCCAGGAAGCGCCGGGGCGCATCCAGTCGCTGCGCGAAGGCGGACGCGATTGCGCGATGTTTCATGCCGCCGGCGCGCTGCTGGCCATCCGTGCCGACAGCGTGGTCGAAGCCCTGCCCTACGCCCAGGCCAAGCGCGCGCCCGCCAGCGCCGATGCGCGCGTGGCCATGCTCGACGTCGACCTGCCCGGCCAGGCACGCGCCTTTGTCTGGGTGTTCGACCTGGCGCGCCTGCTGGGCGGCCCCGCCACGGTCGCCGGTCCGCACAGCCAGGTGGTGCTGGTGCGCCACGGCGGCCGCTGCGTCGGGCTGCTGGTCGACGACGTGCATTCGGTCCAGCAATTCGACACGCGCGACTTCACGCCGCTGGCGCTCGGCAGCAGCGACGGCCTGGCCTGCGGCCTGATCCAGGCCAACGAGGGCAGCCTGCTGATCCAGGAACTCAGCCCGGAGCGCATCCTGGCGCGCGTCTGCGGCGTGGCGATACCGGTGGGATAACAGTCGAGCTTGCAACGCGGCATTGCTTTTGACGGTGAACCGGATTCGTTGGAACATGGCATCCAAGCCAACGAATCCCATATCCCATGTCTCCCGAGCTCGGCCTGGTCTGCATCACCGTGTCCAAGGACATCCGCTACCGCACCGTCACCCGCAAGCGCCTGCTGGAGCAATCCGACGCTGGCCAGCGCAAGATCCTGGACGAAATCTACCGCGACAACCTCCAGACCCTGGACGGTGCCCTCGCCTATTGCCAGCGCGAAGGCATCCGCCTGTACCGCATGCCGTCCTCGATCTTTCCCTTCTTCGACGAAGACATCGGCCGCGAAGTGATGGAGGCGCTCAGGCCGGCGCTGGCCCGCACCGGCGCGCGCGCGACGCAGCTGGGCCTGCGCCTGGTGATGCACCCGGACCAGTTCGTGGTGCTCAGCTCGGATTCGCCGGACGTGGTCGCCAACAGCGTCAAGATCCTGCAAATGCACGCCGACATCATGGAAGCGCTGCAGCAGCCACGCTCGCCCTGGTCGCTGCTCGAGATCCATGGCGGCAAATCCAAGCGCAGCGACGCCCTTGTGGAACGCATCGCCGGGCTGCCCGACCCGATCCGCCTGCGCCTGTGCCTGGAGAACGACGAATACAGCTACAGCGCGGCCGAGATCCACGACGTGTGCATGCGGAGCGGCGTGCCGATGATCTTCGACGCCCACCACCACATCGTGCACGAAAAGCTGTCCAGCTACGACGACCCTAGCGTGGCCGAGATGCTGGCCAGGGCGCGCGACACCTGGGCCGAGCCAGGCCACCAGGTGGTCCACATCTCGAACGGCCGCGAAGACTTCAACGACCGCCAGCATTCGGACCTGATCGCCACCATGCCGGCCGCCTACGCCGGCGCGCCCTGGATCGAGATCGAGGCCAAGCTGAAGGAGGAGGCAATTGCCGGCCTGCGCGGCTGGCAGGCGGTGCAGGCCGGGCAGGCGGCGGTGGTGGGTTAACGCTGGTGCTTACCTATTGACCGTCCCCATCTGCGCCTCCGGATAACGCGTCCCCGCCGCCGCCCCGCGCGGGAAGATCGCTTCCAGCTCGGTCAGCTGCGACGGTCCGATATCCAGGTCGACCGCTTCCACGTTCTCTTCCAGGTACTTGCGGCGCTTGGTGCCCGGAATCGGCACGATGTCCGGCCCCTGCGCCAGCACCCAGGCCAGCGCCAGCTGCCCCGGCGTGCAGCCGGCTTCCCTGGCCAGCTCGCCCACCTTGTCGACCAGCGCGATGTTCTGCGCGAAGTTCTCGCCCTGGAAGCGCGGGTTGTTGCGGCGCCAGTCGTCGGGCGCGAAATCCTCGGGCGTGCGGATCTCGCCGGTGAGGAAGCCGCGGCCCAGCGGGCTGTAAGGCACGAAGCCGATGCCGTGGCGGCGGCAGGTGTCCAGCACGCCATCCTCGGGGTCGCGCGTCCACAGCGAGTATTCGCTTTGCAGCGCCGTCACCGGATGCACCTTCACGGCGCGCTCGATGGTTTCGCTGGACGCTTCGGACAGCCCGATGTAGCGGATCTTGCCGGCGCGGACCAGGTCAGCCAGCGCGCCCATGGTGTCCTCGATCGGCGTGGCCGGGTCGACGCGGTGCTGGTAGTACAAATCGATGGCCTCGATGCCGAGGCGCTTCAGGCTGCCCTCCACCGCCTGGCGGATGTAGTCCGGGCTGCCGTTGACGCGGTAATCGGTGGGGTTTGCCGGCGTGCGCATGATGCCGAACTTGGTGGCGATGATGAGGCCCTCGCGGCGTCCGCGGATCGCGCGGCCCAGCAATTCTTCGTTGGCATGCGGGCCGTACATGTCGGATGTGTCGAACAAGGTCACGCCGAGATCGATGGCGCGCTGGATGGTGGCGATCGATTCCTGCTCATCGCGGTTGGCGTAGAAGTCGCTCATGCCCATGCAGCCCAGGCCGATGCTCGAGACCTGCAATCCGGTGTTGCCCAACTGGCGTATTTTCATTTACTGCTCCGTGTTTGATATCGTGGCACCACCATAACGCGCGCCGCCGAATCCCGTCACACGGCTCACGCCACGCAGCCTAAACTGGCAGAATGTGGCGCCGACTTTTTTTATGAGCTACGAACGATGAGCAAACCCTGCATGCCTGGCCCGATCTTCTTCCCGCACCTGCAAGCACGGCGGCAACGAGAACAGGCGCGGGCATGATCGTCCGCGACCGCCCTACCGGCCTGCGCCTGTTCCTGGTGATGCGCGGCTCGATCCTGCCGAACATCTGGAAAAGCCTCGCCTTCACCACCCTGCTGGCCGTCGCGGTCACCCTGCTGGATGGCACCATCGAGGGTGTCAAGATCACGGTCAGCGCGATTCCGTTCACGCTGATGGGATTGCCGCTGGCGATCTTCCTCGGCTTTCGCAACAACGCCGCCTACGACCGTTACTGGGAAGGCCGCAAGCAGTGGGGCGAGCTGGTGCTGAGCAGCCGTACGCTGGCGCGCCAGTGCCTGTCCCTGGTCGATGAACACGCGGCGCGCGAACGCATGATCCGGCGCGCCATCGCCTACGCCCACGCGCTGCGCCACCACCTGCGCAAGACCGATCCGTCGCGGGAGGTCCAGGCCTGGCTGGCGCCGGAGGAATGGGAACGCGTCAAAGACCTGCCCAATTTGCCGCACGCGCTGATGCTGGACATGGGCGCCGACCTGGCGCTTTGCCTGCGCGAAGGCCGCCTGCAGCCGATGCTGGCACCGGCCATCGATGCCAGCCTGTCGAGCATGACCGGCGTGGCCGCCGCCTGCGAACGCATCCGCGGCACGCCGATCCCGTTTTCGTACACCCTGCTGCTGCACCGCACGGCCCACCTGTACTGCATTTTCCTGCCGTTTGGCCTGGTCGACACCATCGGCTACCTGACGCCGCTGGTGGCCGCCATCGTCGCCTACACCTTCTTCGGCCTGGACGCCCTCGGCGACGAGATCGAGGAACCCTTCGGCCACGCCGACAACGACCTGCCGCTCGACGCCATCTGCCGTACCATCGAGATCGACCTGCGCACGGCGCTGGGCGAACGGGACTTGCCCCCACCGCTGATGCCTGTTAACTACCAGCTCAGCTGAGACAGGCGCTACGCCGTATCGCGAGACCGGCTGCGGCACATGGCGACAGCCTGTAAACAAACAGCGGCACCGGCCATCGACCGGTGTCGCTGTTTAATTGCTCTGCTTTCAAGCCGCTTCTGGAAGCGGCCCGCGATCAGTAGCCGCGGCTGCCGGTGCCGGCGCCACCGCTGGTGGTGCTGGAGCCGGTGCTGCCGGTACCGGTGCTGCCGGTGCCGGTGGCGCCGCTACCCGTCGATCCGCTCATGCCGCTCGATCCGGACGAACCGCTGCCCATCGAACCGCCCGAACCCGAGGAGCCCGACGAACCGCTGCCCATCGAACCGCTCGAACCCGAGGAGCCCGACGAACCGCTGCCCATCGAGCCGCTCGAACCGGAGGAGCCCGACGAGCCAGTGCCCATCGAACCGCTCGAACCCGAGGAGCCCGAGGATCCGGTGCCGCTGGAACCGGACGAACCCGAACCCGAGCTGCCGCTCGAACCGGTACCCGAGCCGCCGCTGCCGCTGTTGCTGCCGCTGCCGCCGGCGCCGCTGGAGTTGCTCGAGCCACTGGTGCCCATGCTGCCGCTGCCCGAGGTGCCGCCGCTGCTACCCGAGCCGCTGCTACCCGAGCCGCTGGAGCCGGAGCCGCTGCCGCCCGAGCTGCCGCTGGAACCATTGTGCTTTTTCGACTGCTTTTTCTTGCTGGAGCTGCTCGAGGAACTGCCCGAGCTCTGGTCCTGCGAGCTCGCGCTGCTACCGCTACCGGTGGACGAGCCGGAGCTCGTCTGTGCCTGGGCAGTCATTGCGCCGCACATTGCCACGGCAACGGAAGCACCCAGCAGGCCTTTCAGTAACTTATTCATTTTCATGTCGCTCTCCTAATCAATTTGGGGGCAGAAAGCTCAACAATATCAAGAAGATAAATTGAGGAAGCGAAGTGTAAAGCGACCGCCGCAAAGGGCGCGCGCGTTAGCCGACAGGCAACTTATCCTAGTTACAAGTAGTTGCAATCAATGGCCAAAAACGCATTTTGGCGCTCGCCGCACGCGTATAAATCGATCGGCGTATGATGAACACATGATCCCATTTTCGATACTCGACCTCGCCCCCATCACGGAAGGCAGCAGCGCCGCCGACTCCTTCCGCAACTCGCTCGACCTTGCCCAGCATGGCGAACGCTGGGGCTACAACCGCTTCTGGCTGGCCGAACACCACGGCATGCCGGGCATCGCCAGTGCGGCGACCGCGGTGCTGATGAGCCACATCGCCAACGGCACCTCGACCATCCGCATCGGCGCCGGCGGCATCATGCTGCCGAACCATTCACCACTCGTGATCGCCGAGCAATTCGGTACCCTGGCCTCGCTGTTCCCCGGCCGTATCGATCTCGGCCTCGGCCGCGCGCCCGGTTCGGACCATACGACGGCGCGCGCCCTGCGGCGCAACCTGGCGTCGGATGCCGACGAGTTCCCGCAAGACGTGGTGGAACTGATGGATTATTTCGCCGGCTCGCCGCGGCGCCAGGTACGTGCGGTGCCGGGTGCCGGCCTCGAGGTGCCGGTCTGGATCCTCGGGTCCAGCCTGTTCGGCGCCCAGCTCGCGGCCGCCCTCGGCCTGCCCTACGCCTTCGCGTCGCACTTCGCGCCGCAGATGATGATGCAGGCAATCGAGATCTACCGCGCCACCTTCCGTCCGTCGGCCCAACTCGACAAGCCCTACGTGATGCTCGGCTTTAACGTGTTCGCCGCCGACACCGACGCCGAAGCCCACTGGCGCGCGACCTCGATGCAGCAAGCCTTCATCAACCTGCGCACCGGCAACCCGACCAAGCTGAAGCCGCCGGTCGAGGGCTACCTGGACCTGCTCGGCCCGGGCGAACGCGGGATGCTGGATTCGGTGCTGTCGTGCTCGGCGATCGGTTCGCCGGCCACCGTCGCCCACCAGCTGAAGGCCTTCATCGAACGCACCGGTGCCGACGAGCTGATGCTGACCTCGCAGATCTTCGACCACCAGGCGCGCCTGCGGTCTTACGAGATCGCCGCCGATATCCACCGCGGCAGCTGAGACGCGGCTGACCAGGTCGCGAGTTTGTTTCAATTGTTTTCAGGGTGGGGTGGCGCACATTCAAGCAGTGTGGCGCGCTCTACCCTGAAGTCATCGGGCAGCCATCGGGCCGCCGCTTGAACAGGAGAACAACATGAACACCAAACTCGTCCTTGCATCCGTCATCGTGTCGCTGCCCCTCGCCTTCGCCTCGAGCGGCGCCGCGGCCAAGCCAGGCTGCCTGAAAGGCGCGGCCGTGGGCGCGGTCGGCGGTCACTTCCTCGGCAAACACCACGTACTCGGCGCCGCCGCCGGTTGTGCCGTGGGCCACCACATGGCCAAGAAGCAGGAGCGCCAGCAGCAGGAGGCGCAGGCGCGGGCCAATGCGCAGGCTCAGGCGAATGCACAGGCGCAGGCGCGAAATCAGCAGGGCAACGGTCGCCGCTAAGCAGCTACGCTAAAAAGCGTCGTCCCCGCCTTCGCGGGGATGACGTTCATAAGTTATCGCGATAAATAAGGTCAACCTGACTTACGCATCCCCCGTCCCCGCCTGCAAGGCATCGATCACCTCCCGCGTCGACCTCACCTTCCCCATCGTCCTGAACGCATGCTCGCACGAAAAATTGTGCGCCTCCGCCTGCATGCTGCTCATCGCATCTTCCGCAAACACCAGCGCATAGCCGCGGTCGAAGGCGGCGCGTGCCGTCGATTCCACGCCGTAGTTGGTGGCGATGCCGCCCAGGATCAGGGTCTTGATGTTGCGGCGGCGTAGCAGCTGGTCGAGTTCGGTACCGTAGAAGGCGCCCCACTGGCGCTTGGTCACCACGTGGTCGGTCGCCTGCACTTGCGCTTCCGGCGCGAAGTACAAGGCATCGGGGGGCGGTGCCGGTGTGCCGGGCTTGGTCATGGGGGCGTCGGCCGGCAGGGCCAGCAATTCGTTCGCCAGCACGCGCACATAGATCACCATGGCGCCGCGGTCGCGCATTTCGCCGGCCAGCATCGCGCAATTGCCGGCCACGCGCTGGGCCGGGTGCGGTGCCAGTTCGCGTTGCACGTTAAAGTTCTGCAGGTCGATCAGTACCAGCGCGGTGCGGGCGAGTTCGATCGTCAAGTCGCTCATATATATACATCCTCCTTTGCGCCAGTATTCAACAAGTAAAGCTTTGGCGGCGCGCGAAGAGCGTGATAAATTTCCAGGATGAAAAAAACTGCCACCGTCATCGCTTCCGCTCTGCTGGCCGCCTGTGCCAGTCCTCCCACCCTCACCGACTACAGCGCCAATTCCGGCAATGCGCGCAACGCCGACCAGCTGGCACTGGATTTCGACAAGGCCGACCTGCAACTGCGCATCGAACCGGACAGCCGCAGCATCCGCGGCGACGCCCTGCTGACCTTCGGCACGCGCGCGCCGCTGGACCGCATCGACCTCGACCTCGACCGCAACCTGCCGGTCGACGCCATCGAGGTCGACGGCCAGCCGCTGCCGGCATCGCGCTGGAGTAATCCGGAAGGCCGCCTGGCGATCACCCTGCCGCAGCGCCTGGAGCCGGGCAAGCAGGTGGCGATCCGCGTGCGCTACCACGGCCAGCCGCACGTGGCAAAAAAGGCGCCATGGGACGGCGGCTTCGTCTGGTCAAAAACGCCGGACGGCCAGCCCTGGGTCGCCAGCGCCGTGGAAGGCGAAGGCTGCGACCTGTTCTGGCCCTGCATCGACCACCCGATGGGCAAGCCCAGGCTGGTTGACGAACACATCACGGTGCCGGCACCTCTGGTGGCCGCCGGCAACGGTATCGCCATGGGCATGACGGAAGCGAACGGCTGGCGCACCTGGCACTGGCGCACGAAAAACCCCAGCACCTACGGCATCTCGATCAACGTCGCCCCCTACAAGATGCTGGAAGGCAGCTACGCCAGCCGTTTCGGCAACGCGGTTCCACTGCGCCTGTGGTACCTGCCGCAAAACGGAACGGGCGCCAGGGAATTGTTCGGCGAATTCCCGCAGATCCTGGATTTCTTTGAAAACGTGATCGGTCCCTACCCCTTCGCCGACGAAAAAATGGGCGTGGTGGAAACCCCGCACAAGGGCATGGAGCACCAGACCATCAATGCCTACGGCAACGGCTACGTGAAGACGGCCTACGGCTACGACGACCTGCTGCAGCACGAATTCGCCCACGAGTATTTCGGCAACCAGCTGACCAATGCCGACTGGGACGACATGTGGCTGCACGAGGGCTTCGGCACCTACATGCAGCCGCTGTACATGCAATACCTGCGCGGCGACCAGGAATATTTCGCTGCCCTGATGACGATGCGTTCGCACATCGAGAACAAGGCGGCGATCGTGTCGGGCAAGCCGCGGCGCGAGGAAGACGTCTACGACACCAAGCGCGGCGGCCCGGGCCAGGACATCTACAACAAGGGCGCGCTGGTGCTGCACACGCTGCGCGGCCTGGTCGGCGACGACACCTTCTTCCGCATCGTGCGCGAGACGGTGTACGGCACGAACGACCCGCGCCCGGGCAACTTCGCGCCCCGCTACGGCACCACGCCGGAATTCATCGCCACCGCCAAACGCGTGAGCGGCCGCGACCTGGACTGGTTCTTCCAGGTGTATCTGTACCAGGCGGCGCTGCCCGAGCTGCAGGCGACCCGTCAGGGCGACACCCTCCAGCTGGTGTGGAAGCTCGAGAAGAACATGCCCTTCCCGATGCCGGTGGAGGTGCGCGTGGGCCAGCGTGTCGTGACCGTGCCGATGACGGACGGGCGCGGCAGCGTGGCGCTGGCGGCCGGGGAGACGTGGACGCTCGATCCGCGCTCGAAGGTGTTGCGCAGGGAAGCGCATATCGAACGGTTCCAGAAGTTCCAGGAGGAGCAGCGCAAGAAGAAGGCGAAGGCGGCAACGTAAGGCCAGCGTAAAACGAAGTACCTTGCAATAGAACGTCGCCCCCGCAAAGGCGGGGGCCAGGTTGCACGCATAGCGGTAACGCACGCGGGACTTGGTTCCCCGCCTTCGCGGGGACGACGTTCATAAGGTAACTATGTAAGACCTGATCCTAGAAGCTCGTCTCCATCGTCACCCGCAACTTCACCCCACCCGGATAATCCCATCTGCGCTTCTGCAGATTCCCATCCGCATCCAGATAGCCGATCGCCGACCCATCGTCCTGCCCCAGAATGTTCGCCAGTGCCGCCCGCCACTGCAGTTTCGGCCCCGCCTTCCACACCACGTAAGCTTCCAGGTCGCGCCGCGCCCAGGCATAGGCCCAGCGGTCGGCCGCCACCCGTGCGCGCACCGAATCCTTGAAGGCGAAGCTGCCGCCAGCGCTGAAAGGGCCGGCCTGGTAGTCCAGCGCGAGCAGGGCCGACAAGGGCACTTGCTGTTCCATCCGGTTATCCGGTCCCGGGATGGAATCCACGCGCGACCAGTTGCGGCTGAGGCTGGCGCGCAGGTTCAGCGCCGGCGCGCTGTCGAACACGGCTTTCAGGGGGAAGCGGGTTTCCAGTTCGAGGCCGCGAGTTTCCGCGCGGTCTTCGTTGACCGGGACCATGATCCAGCGGTAGCCGTCGAAATACACGCGGTTGCTGGTGTAGTTGCCGATGCGCCGTACCGACCCACTGAGCGAGAACATCGCATCTTTGCTCCAGTAATGTTCCCAGGCCGCGTCCAGGCCCCAGGCCAGTTCCGGCTTCAGGTTCGGGTTGCCCTGGAAATCGGCTTCGGTCGGGCTGTTGTTTTCGAAGGTCTGGCGCCGCGGCAATAACATGCCGAGATCGGGCGCCTTGTAAGTGCGGCTGAGGGCCAGGCGCAGCTGGTCGCCCTTGCCCCCGTCGTCCTTACCAGCTTCTGCCTTGCCCTGGGGTCGTTTCCACAGCACCTGGGCCATCGGACTCCAGACACTGGACCGGATCGTCCTTGTCTCGAACACGTTACCGGATGCCTGGGTACGCACGCCCTCCCAGCGCACACCCGCATAGGCCGACAATGCCTGGCCGAGCTGCCACTCGTCCTGCCCGTACAGCGCCAGCCGGCCGAGCCGGGCCCTGAAGGATTCGTCCGGCAGCACGCCCGGCACCAGCGCCTGCAGCGTATCGCGTTCGCTGCGCGCCTCGTGATGGCGGTTGATGCCGCCGTCCCAGCCGACGTTGAGCGCATGGCCGTTCTCGAGTTTCACCGTGTATTTGCCGGTGGAGATGATGCCGCGTTCGCGCATATCGGCCTGGACCCGGTCATCGGTTACCGACACCCCGTCGACGTCATTGCCTGCGCGCAGCTGCACGTTGCGGCCCTGCGCCCCTTCGACGCCCAGCGTGAACGCCAGCGTCGAGCCGGAGGCGAAAGCATGATTCCATCTCAGCGTCGAACGCAGTGCGGTATGGTCGGCTTCCATGGCGCCGAGCAGGTCCGGTACCGGCGGCGGGCTGCCGGCGTCGGTCGTGACCAGGGTGTGGATCTGGTTGCGGAAGCGGCGACCTGTCAGCAGGGTCTGCCATTCCAGCGTGTCGTCATTGTCGAGCGTCCAGTTGAATTTCGGCGTCAAGCCGAAACGGTTCATGCGGCCATTCTCGGGCATCGCGCTGATGCGGCGCAGACGCGTGCTGCCATCCGGCGCCACCGTTTCCTCGGTGCTGGACACCTGCGGGCGATCCAGGCTGTTGTGCTCGGCATTGGCGGACAGGGAATAAGACGATTTGTCGCCGCGCTGCGTCATCTCGAGCGCGCCATTCGGTCCGCGGATATCGCTCGCCCCCAGGTAACCGAGCTTGGCCACGCGCCGGGTTTCGCCTTGCGCACCGCGCACGCTGCGGCGCAGGACGATGTTGATGGTGCCCGCGATGCCCTGCGCCGAAAACTCCGCCGTCGGCGCGCGCATCACCTCGATGCGCTCGATCAGCTCGGGGGCCAGCGTATCCAGCGAAAAGCCGCCCGGCATGCGCTCGCCATTGACCAGCACCTGGGTGTAGCCGCCGCCCAAGCCGCGCATCTGCACTTGCGTAGTGCGTCCATTGGTGGTGACGGTAATGCCGGGCACGCGCCTGAGCACGTCGAGCACCTTGCTGTCGCCATAGCGGTCCAGGTCCTGGCGCCCGACCACCAGCTTCATCGCCGTGTCGTCGCGGCGCGCATCGTAGGCCTGGCCCTTGACGTCCACCTGCGACACCGGCTTGGGCGGGTCGGCTTGCTGGGCATGGACGTGGAGGGTGGCAGGCGCGAGCGCAGCCAGGACGGCCAGCCTGCGCGAGGTGGAAGCAGCAAACATGAAGTCTCCGTGAGGTCGATATTGAGCGTTTATGGAACAACAATATCCCCACAAGGAGAAAATAACAACTATGACATAGCATTTATTTTGCTATCAAATAGCATAATAAATGCAATCTTCCGGAAGCAGGTATAAAAAAACCCCCGGGTTAGCGGGGGCTTCATTGCTTCGCTCGCGCAAAGCAGGCATTCGGTACAGCAGCGCAGCTTACAGCGGCGGCAGGAAACCATCTTTATAAGGCGCGCCAGCCAGTTCCAGTGCGTGGCGGACTTCCTTGCGGATAGCTTGCATCAGGCGGCTCAGGCCGGATTTGGTTTCGATGGTGTTCGAAGCGGTGGTAGCAGCACTCATTTGCAACTCCTTGAATTCATTAGCGTTCAGCGATGTATCAAGTGTAGGCGTGCGTTAGATATACGTCCAATTTCGTTTTCGGATTACCGCGATACACTGAACGTATACCTGACAAAAAACCTATCAAGCGCAAGGAGAACCGATATCACCACAATCTATTTCTCATGGGAAACTCAGGGCAGCGGGTTCCCATCCACGTCCAGCCTGCGCACTTCTCCCAGCTTCAGTGCCCGGATGTCCTTCTCGACCTTGCTCATATCGCCGACCACGACCCACACCAGCTGGTTCGGCACGATGGTCCTTGCCGCCAGTGCATTGAGCTGTGTCGGCGTCTGGGCCAGCGCTTTCTCGGTGAAGGTGTTGAAATAATCCGGTGGCAGCTGGTATTGCAGGATGGTCGCGTAGGCATTGCTGAGCTGCTCGACGGTCTCGAAGCGGCCCGGCAGGCTCAGGGTTTCGCTGGCCTGGGCATCCTTCAATTCCCTGGCCGTGACCGGACGCGGCCCGGTGATGTCCTTGTATTCGCGCGTCAATTCGCGCAGCGCATCTGCGGTCTTGTCGGTCTGCACCGGCGAGCCGCTCATATAGATACGCTGTCCCAGCGCCGGCACCATCGACGCGTTCATGCCATACGACCAGTGTTTATCTTCGCGCAGATTCATATTCATGCGCGAATTGAAGGTGCCGCCGAGTACGTCGTTCATCAGCGTCAGCGCGATCGCATCCGGCGAATTGCGCGGCGGCGCCAGCTGGGCACCGACGATGTCGCTCTGCAGTGCGCCCGGACGGTCGATCAGGTAGACCACCGTTTTTGCCGCCTGCGGTACCGTCGACAGGTTCTTCTTCGGCACCTCCCCGGCTTGCCAGCCGCTGAAGGCTTTTTCCAGCAGCGGCTTGATCTCGGCCAGGGTGGTGTCGCCCACCACCAGCAGGGTCGCATTGTTCGGGCGGAACCAGGTGTGGTGGTAGCGCTGCAGGTCGGCACGGGTCATGCGCTCGACCGCCGCCTCGGTGCCGCTGCCGGTGAGCGGCAGGGCGTAGGCATGGCCAGCACCGTACAGCAGGCCGGGCAGTACGCGCATCGCCACCGCGCGCGGTACCGTTTTTTCGCGCTGGATCGCGGCCAGGCGGTCCTTGCGCAGGCGTTCGAAATCGCTTTCCGGGAAGGCCGGGTGCAGCACCACGTCGGCGTACAGGTCGAGCCCGCGCGACAGCGTCGGCTTGAGCAGGTTCATGTTGACGAAGCCGCCGTCGAGGTTGGACGACGTATTGAAGGTGGCACCCAGCGCTTCCAGTTCGCGGCTGATGGCCAGGGAAGAACGCTTCGCGGTCCCCTCTTCCAGCATGCGCAGGGTCAGGCTTGCCAAGCCCGGCAATTCCTTCGAATCCGAGGCATAGCCGCCATCCAGCATCAGCGACAGATTGACCACGGGCGCCGTATGGTTTTCCGCCAGCACTACCTTCAAGCCGTTGGACAGGGTCGCCGACTGCATGGGCGGCAGGCGCAGCGCTTCCGGGTGCCCGAGAGGCGCGCCCTTGCTGCGGTCGAGTTGGGTGGCGTCCGCAGCAAGGCCGGTCGGGAAAGGATTGACTTGCAGCACATAGTCGCCATCGCTCAACCAGTCGACCATGGCCTGGCGCACCTGGGCCGGCGTCGCCGCCTTGATGCGCTGCAGATAGGTTTTATAGCACTCGGGGTCGCCGGTGAAGGTGGTGCAGCTGGCCAGCAGGTCGCTCTTGCCGCCGAAGCCGCCGACGCGCTCGACCACGCGCGTAAAATCGGCCAGGATCGTGGTCTTGGCCAGGCGCAGCTCCTCGTCGGTCGGGCCGCTTTTCATGAGTGCGCGCAATTCCTCGTCGGCGATGCGCTCCATCTTGCCGACGTCGGCGCCGGGACGGGCCGTCAGGGTCACGTCGAACTGGCCGCCGATCTCGCTGGTGTCGTCGCCCGCCGTGGCCGAGGTGGCCAATTGTTCCTTGACCACCAGGCGCTGGTAGAGGCGCGAGGTCTTGCCGCCGCCGAGCACGCGCGACGCCAGGTCGAGCAGGGGTTCTTCCAGCGTGTTGGCGCCAGGCACGTTCCAGGTGCGGTAGATGCGCGCCTGCGGGACACGGTCCTGCAGCGAGCCGCGGTGGGTGCCGCTGCGTTTCGCGATCCAGGCGCGCTGCTTGGCCACCGGTGGGCCGGGCGGGATGTCGCCATAGTACTTCTCGACTTTTTCGCGCGCCTGCTGGGGCGTGATGTCGCCGGCCAGCACCAGCACCACATTGCTGGGGCCATAATTACCCTTGAACCAGTCGGTAACGTCCGTCATCGAGGCCGCATCGAGGTCGGCCATGGCCCCGATCACGGTCCAGGAATACGGGTGGCTGGCCGGATAAGTGTTCTCGACGATGGTCTGGTAGACCAGGCCGTAGGGTTGATTCTCGCGCTGGCGCTTTTCGTTCTGCACCACGCCGCGCTGCAAATCGAGTTTCTTCTGGTCGAGCACGCCGAGCAGGTGGCCCATGCGGTCGCTCTCGGCGAACAGCGTGTAGTCTAGCATCGAGGTCGGCACGGTCTCGAAGTAATTGGTGCGGTCCTGGTTGGTGGTGCCGTTAAGGTCGGTCGCGCCTATGCTTTGCAGGGCAGACAGGAAGGTTTCGTTGAAATTGCTGCTGCCCGAGAACATCAGGTGCTCGAACAAGTGGGCGAAGCCGGTCTTGCCCGGTTTTTCGTTCTTGGAACCGACGTGATACCACGTATTGACGGCCACGACCGGCGATTTGTGGTCTTCGTGCACGAGCACCGTCAAGCCGTTCTTCAGCACGAAGCGGGTATAGGGAATGTCCGGGATCGGGATCTCTGCAGCTGCGGCAGGGGCCGGCCTGGCGGCCGGTGCCGCGTATAGCGGCACCATCGGCACCATGCCCAAGGAGAGCGCCAGAGCGCCAACACGATTCCTGATTCGCATGCTTTTCCCTTTCAGTAGGACCTTGCAAACGCAATTCATCGTTGCGTTCATGAACTTTTGATTCTAGAGCATCCTCCATGGCATGCGCCGCCGGCACCGAAAAATCTTGCATTTCCCTGTAGTTCTGGACTGACAGCCAGACCAGGAGTGCTCCGTCTGCATGTTTTGCGCATGAGGCGTATCATGAAGTGCTCGCAAACAGCGTAAGGAATGCCTCATGAACCAACGACGCTCCTTTCTCAAAAGCTCTGCCGTGCTGGCATCAGTGCTTGCTGCGCCGGCGGTAAAGGCCGCCTCGAAGACGGCGCCGGTACCTGGCTCGGCGGCGGCTGCCGCGGCTGCGCCCAACGAACGCATCCTGCGTCTCTACAACACCCACACCGGGGAAAGCCTGCGCAGCATTTTCTGGGCGGAAGGCCAATTCATCCCGGACGCGCTGCAGGACATCAACAAGCTGCTGCGTGACCACCGCAACAACCAGGTCGCGCCCATCGATCCGCAGTTGCTGGTGCTGCTGGACAAGGTCAGCGCCCAGTTCGGCGACCACCCGACCATGCACATCATTTCGGGTTACCGCTCGCCGGAAAGCAATGCCAAGCTGCATGCCAACACCACCGGCGTGGCCAAGCACAGCCTGCACATGGAAGGACAAGCCATCGATGTGCGCATCCCCGGCCAGGACCTGGCCAAGCTGCACAAGGTGATCATGGCCCAGAAGGGCGGCGGGGTCGGCTATTACCCGGATTCCGGATTCGTGCACATGGACGTCGGCCGCGTCCGTTACTGGTGATGATGGCGGCGATGCGGGGCCTGATCGCTGGCATTGGCGTGCTGTGTTGCCTCCCTGCCCTTGCGCAGGAGGGTCAACCGGGACCCCGGACGGCACAAGCCCAGACAGTGACCGTCACCAGCACCCGCGATCCGGTTGACAAGTCCTACCGCAAAATGATTCGCGGCATGGAACGCTTCGAACGCGAGCATGCGCTGGCGCCGCAGGCTACGCTGCGCTTCCGCCTGCTGCCGCGCCTGCCGACGGTGAACATGCGCGGCATTACCCTGAAAGTGGTCGGCGACCACATCGCGGTGCCGGTTCCGGTGGCGGACGACAACGGTTTCACCTTGCCGCGCAACGAACAGGCATTGCGCGAAGACGCGGCCGTGATCGCCAACCGCAAGACCACCAGCATGACTTGGCGCGCCCAGGTCCTCACGCCGGGCTTGCCGCCCGACACGCGCCGCCTCGGCGACTTGCGCCTGGAATGCCTGGTCGGCGTGGAAGCGGGCCTGGTTTCCAACAGCTCGCCGCTGTTCGGCTGGATTTCGAACGCGCTGAACAGCCCGGAACAGGTGTGCAACAGCCCGGATGGCAATTTCCTGTTTTTCACGGAGCGTCCGCTGTTCTCGGTGACCCTGCGCGCCGGCGCCCGCGCCGAAATCCTGCCCTTCCGCATGCTGTACGCCGGCGGCGAACAGACCCGCGACGAACTGCAGTACTGCGATTGCCAGGTCATGCTCGACCGCACTTATTACGCGCCGATCTGGGACCGCAGCTGGCCGGACGATACCCTGGTCAGCTTCGAGTACATGGACGATGCGCCCGCGCCATCCCCGGGGGCCGCGCCATGAAACGGCTATATATATTAGTGGTGGCCGGCGTGTTGCTGGCCGGCTGCGCCACCCGGGCGCCGCAGCCCGGCACCGTGATCGCAGCCGAGCGCTTCAGCCAGGTCGTCGTGCCCGGCCGCACCACGCGCGGCGAATTGCTGGCCGCCTTCGGTCCGACCCGGTCGGTGACCTTCGACAGTGGCTACCAAAGCTGGCTGTATTCGGCGGGCAGCGGCGAGGAACTGGTGCTGCTGCTGGACCGCGACGGCATCGTGCGCAAGATGCGGCGCCGGCCGGCTTATTCCACCGACAAGCCGCGCTGAACCGCTAGAATGGCGCCTTTCCATTCCAGCGAATTAATCAACCATGTTCGAACACGATACGCCAGCCGCCGTCGTCCAGCGCCAGCTCGATGCCTACAATGCCCGCGACGTCGACGCCCTGCTCGCCACCTATGCGCCGGACGCGCGCCAGTACGAGCACCCGGCCACGCTGCTGGCGACCGGCCACGACGCCATGCGCACCCGCTTCCTCACGCGCTTCCAGGAACCGGACCTGCATGCGCGCCTGGTGCAGCGCGTGACGATGGGCAATCTGGTGATCGACCATGAAGTCGTGACGCGCAATTTCCCCGAGGGCAAGGGTGCAGTCGAGCTGGTCGCGATCTATGAAGTGGTCGATGGGCTGATCCGCAGCCAGTCGGTGCAGCTGGGCGCGAAGCACCTGGATTGAAGCGCTGGATCAAAGCCGCCAGCGGCGCTGCCGGGTCCGGCCGGATCCTGTACAGTTGAGCATCATCGCCAGGGGCTGTGACGGCCGTCGAATCCTGGCAATCGAACGACCAACCCTCACGGCATACAATCCAGACATGGCACGCTTACAGTTGAATTTCCCGGACGATCAGTATTGCTACACGACGCTGCTGACGGTGCGCGCCACCGACATCAATGCCGGTAACCACCTGGGCAACGACTCGATGATCTCGATGATCTCCGAGGCGCGCGCCCTCTTCCTGTTCGAATACGGCGTCTCAGAAACCGAGCCGGACGGTACCGGCATCATCGTCACCGACCTGGCCACGATGTACCGCGCCGAAGCGCATGCGCGCGATCAGCTGCTGTTCGAAGTCGGCGTCATGGATTTCAACAAGTATGGCGGCGACATCATCTTCCGCATCACGCGGCCGAAGGACAAGACCCTGATCGCCATGGCCAAGCAGGGCTTTGTCTTCTTCAATTACAAGACCAGCCAAGTGGTGGCGATGCCCGAGGAATTCGAAGGGAAGTTCGAGCGGGTGAACTGGGTGGATTAAAACTCAAAAAAACCTGGAACTTTTTTCTTCCTCCGGCGGAATATGGTGAAACGACCTTCACCATGACCAGCGCCTCCGCCACCACCGACACCGAACTCCTGCGCGCCATGCGCGGCGGCAGCGCCGATGCCTTCGCCGCCCTCTACCGGCGCCACCAGGGTCCGCTCTACCGCTTTGCCCTGCTGCGCTCGGGCGCGGCCGGCAGCGCCGCCGACGTGGTACAGGAAGCCTTCATGGGCCTGCTCACCGAGCGCTTCAAGTTCGACCCGCTGCGCGGCCAGTTGCAGCATTTCCTGTTCGGCGTGGCGCGCAAGCTGATCCTGAAACTGGAAGAAGCCGGCCGCCGCCACGTGGCGCTGGTGCGCGACGACGACGACATCGGTCACGAGCTGCCCGACGAGCAAGCCTGCCCGCTGGCCCGCGTCCTCGGCAACGAGAGCGCCGGGCAGGTGCGTCATGCGCTGGCTTTATTGCCGCCGCACTACCGCGATGCCCTCATCCTGTACGAGATGCATGAACTCTCCTATGCCGAGATCGCCGCGATCTGCCAGGTCGACATCGGCACCGTACGCTCGCGCCTGTCGCGCGGACGCGCCGCCCTGGCCCGGCACCTTCACCTGGTCCAGGCATGAGAAAGACCGACGATATGGATACCCAAGACCCACGCGACCCGATGTTCGACGCCCTGCGCGCGGAAACGGCCACCTTGAACACCCCGCCCGCGGTCGAGACGGCACTGATGCAGGCCTTTGCGCAGCACCACCCGCCCAAGCGCCGCCGCGCACTGGCCTGGGCACCCCGCGGCTGGATGCTGGGCGGTGGCTTGGCCGGCACCGCCATCGCCGCGATGCTGCTCGCATTCGCCCCGAAGGCGCCCCAGGGCAGCGCCCTGCCCGCCAACGGCCGCCTGCTGGCCGCGCGCGACGACGGCGGAGTGTTCATCGCCCTCGACTCGATCGAGCGTATCGAGGACGAACCGGCGCCGCGCGTGGTCGAGACCGAGCTGCCGCGCAGCACCCTGGCCGCGCTAGGGCTCATGCCGGCGCCCGACGATGCCGGCGACACCGTCAAGGCCGAGCTGCTGCTGGCCGCCGACGGCGAGGCACTGGCCATGCGCCTGCTCGATGGCAGCGATACCCGCCGATTCACCCAGTAATGACCTGACGAGAGGATGCCGTGAAGACATACAAGACCCCGATATTGGCCCTGATACTGATGCTGGCCGCTGCCCTGCCGGCAGTCGCCGAGGACACCACGCCGCCGGCGCACAAAGGCTTCCACTTCTTCGGCAAGGGTACGGTCAGGAATGCACCGTGCAGCGCGCAACTGGTCAACGAACGCCAGCAAGTACTGGGCGACGGCAACCAGATCAGCCAGCGCCGCGACACCTCGACCTGGTACCGCGACAGCGTCGGCCGCACCCGCCTTGAAATGCGCGGCAAGGAAGGCGAGCTGCGCCTGGTGACGATCAAGGATCCGGTCGCCGGTACCGCCTGGACGCTGGATCCGGTCAAGCGCAGCGCATTCAAGATGCCGCTGCGGGGACGCATGGGCGGCGAGGACATCATCGTGAAGCGGGTCGAACGGCCGGATGGCGAGGTGCACGTGCGGCGCGACGTGCGCATCCAGGTGCCGCAGGCTGCCGCCGTGGAGGGCGGGCCCCTTGGGCAGGCGCTGGCAACCGCGCTGGGCGATGCGAAGTGGAGGAAGAATACGGTAACCAGGGACCTGGGCACGAAGACCGTCGACGGCGTGAAGGCCGAGGGCAGGCTGCGCAGCTACGAGATCCCGGCCGGGGAGATCGGCAACCGCAACGCGATCGTGGTCTCGGACGAAACCTGGTACGCGCCCGAGCTGCAGATCACGCTGTACACGAAACACAGCGACCCGCGCAGCGGCGACACCGTGTTCCGCCTCGAGAACCTGAAACGCGAGGAACCGGCGGCGGCGCTGTTCGGCGTGCCGTCCGACTACACGGTCAGGGAAGCCTCATCACGGCACACGCCGCAATGAACGCAATTTAAGGCAACTTAGCGCCGCTTGTGTTCGACAGGCGCGATGGTCTTGTAGAACCAGTCGTCGATCATTTTCTTTTCGTAGAACAGGGGCTCGTTACGCGAGAAGATCATCGAGTTCTGCTGGTAATTCATGTCGGACAGTTTGGCTTCGCCGCTCTTGAGCACTTGTCCGTTCTGCTCGATCGCATAACGCAGGGTCATGCGCGGCCAGTCGGCGCGGCCGTTCATCACGCGCAGGTCGCGGCCCGCGGCCGCATTCGGAATCAGGCGACCGGCCGGATCGAAGTCGGTGACCTCGATGCGCAGGTCCTGTCCCTGCGGCAGAAACTTGCCCAGCGCCTGGAAGTGATCGCTCAGATCCTTCAGCATATCGTCACGCTCCCAGGTCGTGAAAGGCAGGTCGGTGAAGCTCTCGGGGTGGACGTAAGTGACGTTCACCGCAGCCGAGGCCGTCCCGGCGCCCAGCGCCAGCAAGCCCGCGATTGCCCATCGTGTCAGCGATTTCATTGTATTTTTCCTCTCTGTGTACCTTCTCAAGATGGGAATATACGCCGCTTTTTACAGACCTGTCCGTCTGGCGGACGTCGCGAGTTTGTATCCAAATGTTAGGCCGCGCACAGGGAATCCGGCCCCTCTCGGCGCACAATCGGACTCGACAGCAATGCCCAGGAGTCGGCCATGCCGGAAGGTCCATCGCTTTATATCTTGAAGGAACAGACGACCCAGTTCGTGGGCAAGGAGATCGTGCACGCCGAGGGCAATACCTGGGCCATCGACACCAAGCGCCTGCTGGGCCAGCCCATCGTTTCCCTGCGCACCTGGGGCAAGCATTTCCTGATCGAGATGCCGGACATGGTGGTGCGCATCCACTTCCTGCTGTTCGGCACCTACCGCGTCAACGAGGGCCGCGACAAGCCACCGCGGCTGTCGCTGGGTTTCGCCGATGGCAGCGTGCTGAACTTCTATGCCTGCTCGGTAAAGGAAATCGACCGCGACATCGACACAACGTACGACTGGGCCGCCGACGTCATGTCGGATACATGGGATCCGGCCAAGGCGCGCAAGAAGCTGCGCGCCGCGCCCGACATGCTGGCCTGCGACGCCCTGCTCGACCAGGACATCTTTTCCGGCGTCGGCAACATCATCAAGAACGAGGTCCTGTTCCGCATCCGGGTCGATCCGCGCTCGACGGTGGGCGCCCTGCCCCCGGCCAAGCTGCGCGCGCTGGTCCAGGAAGCGCGTCAGTACAGCTTCGATTTCCTCGGTTGGAAAAAGGAATTCACCCTCAAGCAGCACTGGCTGGCGCATGCCCAGAAAATCTGCCCGCGCTGCCATATCCCCTTCCACAAGGCCAATCTCGGCAAGAGTAACCGGCGCAGCTTCTGGTGCGAGCGCTGCCAGAAGCTTTACGGTTAGGCGCTGTTCGCGTTAAGTGTGGAAAACGCCGATTGCCGCTCTGAGCAATGCATCCGGGGTGCCGATACGCTGGCCGTCGAGCGCCCAGCGCCAGCCGAGGTAATTGCCGAGATACCGGCTGGCCACGCCTCGGAAAGGCAACAGCCACTCACGCAACCTGCTGTGATAGGCGTTCACGTTCTGCACGTGGATCGCGCCGCGCACGCGGATACCTGCTGCCAGGTTGATGGTTTCGTGGGTGATCCCTGCCCGCTGCGCGAACGCTTTGTAGGCCCCATGCGCGTCGGTGACCAGCAGCACATCGCGCTCCAGCCGCGGCAACATGTGCTCATGCAGCTGCTGTCGCGTCACGGATCCTCTGCCGGGCACCCAATCGAGCGTATGGCCGCTGCGGTCGCGTGCGACCAGAATGCACATCTGCTCGTTCGAGATGCCGCGTTTTGTCGCTTTGCCGCCGCGTTTTCGTGGCGGACGATCCAGCTTGCGCGCACCCTTGTGTGATTCCAGCAAGTACATTTCATCGGCTTCGGCGATGCCGCCCAGCAGGGCCGGACGGTCTTCCTTGCTCAAATGCAGGAAGCGATGTCGCCACCTGAAGCTGGTAGCGCTGGCGATGCCAAGGTCGGCGGCTGTGCGGCGCACACTG
>Ga0265780_10000522_pt1 | contig 59306 bp, 41 predicted proteins | sample P1T30metagenome_FD_192432 | JGI IMG/M metagenome (GOLD analysis project Ga0265780, IMG submission 192432) | Plant litter microbial communities from East Loma Ridge, Irvine, California - P1 T30 | ecosystem: Environmental > Terrestrial > Plant litter > Unclassified | place: USA: California... | reverse complement strand
GAGATATCGACTAGTGACCGCGGAGAGAACGATCGTAGGAGTGAAGCCTCTCGTTGGCGCACGTATGCTTTAGCGGTAATACCTAATGGCTTGTCAAGCGATTGTCGACTGGTGACCGCGGAGAAAGTGGTTGCAGAAATGCAGTTCTTCAATGGCCCATAGGTAACCATATGGTGATACCTGATGCGGCAGCATCGAATTGCCGACTAGTGACCACGGAGAGAGGGCATACCGAATCATGGTCTCTCAATGGCCAATGAGTGATCGAGTGGTGTAATCTTAAGCGGCAGCATGCAAATGTTCCCATAGTGCCACCGAGAGGCACGCTTGAGCTCACTTCACTTCACGACGGTGATGAACGATGGAAAGAACATGAAACCACACGGAAACCTTGTCATTAAACCACCTCATACCTCTCTCCTACTCAAAACCAACCCAAATCCATCATCCAAGCCAAAGAAAAGCCAAGTAAAAAAGAGAAGGAAAAGGAGGTCTCGCGGTACCTACTCAAGCATCGTCGCCAACCGGCTCCTTCTTGACGATCTCCTGCTCGTCATCGTCACCAGCAGCCACGATCTTCTTCGTAGCCTTGCGCTTCTTCGGCGGAGCCTCGGTCTCGTTGTCGTCGTCGTCGCCGGCAGCAGCGACGGCCTTCTTGGAGCGCTTCTTGGAAGCGGCAGTAGCAGCGCCCTTACCCTTACCCTTGGGCTTGGGAGCGGTAGCAGCAGCGCTGGTGGCGGTGGTTTCTGCTGATATTAGAACCCATCCATCAAATACTCACACGAAATCCGCGGGAATAACAGCACAAAAAAAGCAAGCTGGTAGCCAACCAGCAGCGCGAAAAAACAATAAAGAAAAAACGTTTTACACATACCATCACCTTCGCCCTCGGCGACTGGCGGAGCCAAACTGGCCAGCTTCTTCTTGACGGTGCCCCAGGTGTTGGAGGCAGTCTTGGTGGTGTTGAAGTCGGCTGCGACTCTGAGCTTCTCGATGTCGATTTCCGGCGGGGATTTGAGGCAGTGCCAGGCGGCCTTGAGGACGCGCTCTTCTTTCTCGGTGAAGAAGGGCTTCTCGTTGGTCTGCTCGCTCGGGGAGGGGTCTTTGACTGGGGAAGACATCTTTGCTGGTTTGAGTGAGGGTATTCTGTGAGATGGGTGAGGATGGTTAGTGAGGCTCGAGGGTGTGGGCGGGAGGGTGGACTTACTTCTTGTTGGTATTGAGTGGGTGGGTAGTTTGTTGTTGTTGGGGGGGGAGGTGGGAGGTGGTGAGGGTGGGAAGGGTGTGGGAAGGGGAGAGCGAGGAAGAGAGGTGAGAGGGGAGGAAGTCTTCTTATGTGCCTCCGTTTGCTTTCCTGTCACATGCCCCGTGATTTCTCACCGGTCAGGGCGGGAGGGAGGGGAGGGGTCTCTTCACTTGGCATGTGAAGTCGGGTAGGCGGCGGAGGAGGTTTTGGACGACGACGACTCCAGAGATATCGGACCCCATGAGACGGTCTTGTTAGATTCAGTTGCATCAATTGTGTCGTAGTGTCTCTGGATGAAGGTAGGTCTGACCCAAGCTCTTTTTCTGTGAGACATGATTGAACTTCACTTCCAGCTGATGGAGGTGGCCACCATGAACGACACGACATCACAATAGCCATGCATGTGAGAATCAATGGAACATCGTACGTTGGGCTGCGTAGGCCATATTCTTCATAAGCATAAGTGTATATAGGGTATCAAGTTTGTGATTCACTCACACGGGTCACACCTCACTCTCTCCAGTTGATCAGAGGCTCGTCCGTCCTGAACCGCTGTGTGGTTGTGCTCTCTTCAAGGCCCGTCTTGAACCCCATTCTCCACGCCAGTAACCCAGCCTGTGCAATCATGATCCCGTTGTCGATGCAGAAACGCTCATCTGTGGCGTAGACACTTCCTTCCCGCTCGCTGGCCATCAACCCCATCATATTTTGTAGCCGCTCGTTGCAGCCAACGCCGCCAACAATCAGCACTTGATTTGCGCCGACGTGTGCCATTGCGCGTTCTGTGATCTCGACCAACATGGCGAAGACGGTCTCTTGAAGTGTGAAGCATAGATCCTCTCTTGTGATAGGCTCTCCACTCTCAGCGTCCAGCCAGGGTGCATCGGACGACTGGCTTTTTTCCAGCTTACGGGCAAGCTCTTCCACGCTGGCAAGGATTCCAGAGAAAGAGACATCCATGCCTTTGACAGTATAGGGAAGCTCGATAAGATGCTTGCCCTTCTTGGCCATTTGCTCAATGTTGTATCCAGGCGCAGGGTCATTGCTGATGTTGAGCACTCTTGCGAATCGGTCCAGGCAGTTACCAACAGCAATATCCAGTGCTTCTCCGAAGATCCTGTATCTTTGTGCAGAGTATGCGATGACCTGTGTGTTGCCACCACTCACGTACAGCACGACAGGGTTCTCCGCTCCAGTGATCGCGCGTCCCATTTCAATATGTCCAACACAGTGGTTTACTCCGACAAGTGGTTTTCCCCAAAGCTGACTCAGCGTTCTTGCTGCCACAGCCACAGCATTCAATGGTGCACCCATACCTGGTCCCTTGGTATAGCAGATGCAATCCACGTCTTCCAGTTTGATGTTGGCCTGCTTCATGGCCTGTTTCACCAGTCGGACGACCCATCGTCTGTGGTGTGCCGCAGTGTCTTTGGGTAGGAAACCAGTGCCAGGAGGGGAGACGAAAGTATGTCTCAGATTTGACAGGATCTGTGCTGGAGGCGACGATGCCTTCCTCCTCTGTTGTGACGAGTCATCGTCCGAATGTGCGCTGTCGTGTGGTGATGGCGGGGTTGAAGTGGGATGTAGGATAACGCCCACACCCAGTTTGTTGGCAGAGCCCTCGAGTCCTATTGCAATCGGCATGTTGAAGTTGATATTGGTGTGTTTGAGTGCGGTGATCCAGTTGATCCAGCTCCAGAAGTTGAATTTCCTCTTTCGGGGCGTCGCGGCAAAAGCATGTGAACATCGTCACGAAGCGAGAGGAAGTAGTGAGGTGGAGTCAAAGATTATCGGGCGGAACGAGGCAAGTCGGCCGAGCCGAGATCGAGAATTTTGGGAAGCTTCGACTTTGCCTTTGCCCTCGGTTTTCTGGCTTGAAGATTTCAAAGTTGTTTAATTACAACAAAAATAATTACACAGCTATCCGTCGCACAAATCGCCAAGATGGGTCCCTCTAAAGGTCCTTCCCGTCGCATGCAAAAGCAGGGCATGCCCGATTCTCTGGACGGTCCCAACCCTGCCGCGAAGAAGCGCAAGAGCTCGGCCTCTACCAATGGCGCCGTAAAGAAGCAAAAGTCTGGCGGCGAGGCCAAGGGAGGTCCCAAGGGTGCCGCGAACTCGGCTGGCAGGAAGAGCACCAAGGGAGATTTCAAGACACAGCAAAAGCCCACCAAGACTGCGCCTGCTGCGAAGGCCAAGAAGGCGCCTATGCCGCTCGACGACGAGGACGACGACGATGATTCTTCCGACGGCGGCGTACAAGCCGGCAACCTGGACGACTTCATGGACGGCGACGACTCGGATGCGGACGACTTTGCGAATGCGCCTTCGGACGACGATGAGGACATCATGCACTCAGACGAGGACGTAGGAAAGGGCATGTGGTCGGACGACGATTCGGATGCGGAGGAGGTGCTGAACGCCGCCAACATTGCTGGTTTGTCGCAGAAGCTTGATCAAGAGAGGGAAGATGAGGAGCGTGAGAACGTAGCCGAGATCACAAAAGACGCAATGCAGACGAACATTGCCGATTTGGAGGACAGCGAAGACGAGGACGGACAACCCAAACAGGGTCTTTTGCCGCCGGACATGCAGCTCTTGAGGACCAGGATCACAGAGACAGTGCGTGTGTTGACAAACTTCAAAGAACTCCACGACCCTGCAAGGAGCAGAACTCACTACACCGACTCGCTCTTGAAGGACATCTGCGCCTACTACGGATACACTCCTTTCCTGGCCGAGAAGCTGTTCTCTCTCTTCCCTCCTCAAGAGGCTCTCGCTTTCTTCGACGCTAACGAGACGCCACGTCCCGTTGTCCTTCGTACCAACACATTGAGGACCTCAAGAAGAGATCTGGCCCACTCCTTAATCAACCGTGGTGTCACACTGGAGCCTGTAGGCAAGTGGAGCAAGGTCGGTCTTCAGGTCTTCGAGTCCCAGGTCCCTCTTGGTGCCACGCCCGAGTACCTTGCTGGTCATTACATCTTACAGGCAGCTTCATCTTTCCTCCCCGTCATGGCGCTTGCACCCCAGGAGAACGAGCGCGTCCTCGATATGGCCTCCGCTCCCGGTGGTAAGGCGACCTACCTTGCTGCTGTGATGCGCAACACCGGTGTTGTCTTCGCCAACGATGCCAGCAAAGAGCGTTCCAAGGGTCTGATTGGTAACATCCACCGTCTCGGCGTGAAGAACACCATCGTCTGCAACTACTCCGCGCTGGAGTTCCCGAAGGTGATGGGTGGCTTTGACCGTGTCCTGCTCGATGCGCCTTGCAGTGGAACTGGTGTCATTGCCAAGGATGCCAGTGTGAAGACCAACAAGACTGAGGCTGATTTCTTGCGCCTGCCTCATCTGCAAAAGCAGCTCTTGCTCGCCGCCATCGACTCTGTTGACCACGCTAGCAAGACTGGTGGCTACATTGTCTACTCTACTTGTTCGGTCACTGTTGAGGAGAACGAGTCCGTTGTCCAATACGTCCTCAACAGGCGACCCAACGTCAAGCTTGTCGAGACCGGTCTTGTATTCGGTAAGGAGGGTTTCATCAAATACGGTTCCAAGCGCTTCCATCCCAGCTTGAAGATGACCAGGAGATACTACCCCCACGCCTACAACGTCGACGGTTTCTACGTCGCCAAGCTGAAGAAGACTGGTCCTACTCCCGAGAACGCTGTCAGAGCCCAGGGCAGCAAGGAGGCCAAGGACCACAGCCGCACAAACGACGACGATGACGACTTTGTTGCGCCTGAAGAGATTGTTGACGAGGTCGACGAGGAGGACATGGAGGAAGACACTTTCGGTGGCTTCGACGACGAAGAGGATGCCGAGATCATCGAGCGCAACCTTCACAAGCAGATGCGTAGGAAGGGTCTGGACCCCAAGGCCACAAAGAGCAAGGCTGTGCAAGCTCTTACGCCCAAGGTCGCCAAGCCTGAAGAAGAGGCGGCACCTAATGTTGTCGATGAGACCAATGAGGTCAACAACGCTCACGGTGGACACGCATTAGGCTCATCCACAAATCTGGAGAGCGTGAAGAGCAAGAACAAAAACGGCAAGAAGTCTGGCGCAGCTGGCGCGAGAACCAAGAGCAAAAAGTAAATCGTGTATAGTATAGTACGTCTGGCAGTTTCACGCCAGTTTTCTTCTTATCCTTGTTCGGTCCTTCTTTTTCTTCTCATTGCTCTGTCTCTTATTCATTCTATTCTAAGACATAGATGGATAAATATTTACCAGACTAGACTACGGTGGTTCTAGCTTCGCCGAGATCGCTAAATATATGAAGACGCCAGGGTCCAGTCCAGCCGAGGCTCTTGACAACCGCAACATACGAACAAGAGGAAAGAACATCTAACACACTGCTTGTTTACTCCGAGAGGACCTGAAATTCATCGATACAGTCCTGCACGCATCTTACAATCTCAACGCTCGTTCTTGTGATTTTTCCCAGCAATCTCCATCTCAGGGCAACCGAGAAACCCAAATACTTTCCCTCACCGCAATTCCCAAGAACACCTTCGAAACTATAATTCGCACAGAAACGGAACAATAGAACCTTTCCATACAGCAAGCACACTCGAACCAGAACAAAAACAAAAAAGAAACAAACCATGGCCCCCTCCGACTCCAAAGACCCCTTCCTGCGCATCCCCTGGACCGCCTCCCTCCTCAGCGCCCCAAACCTCATAACCCGCGTCCCGGACTCGCGCCTCCGCAAACCCTCAAACGAAGACTCCTTCTTCGCCATAACCCTCAAGACCCCCTCGACCCTGCGCTCCTGCATCACAGTCTACCGCCGCCCGGTGCCGTCGGACCCTTACATCCCCTCGGTGTCGACGTTCATCACCCTCGGCAGCGCGCTCGACGGCCACCCCGGGATCCTGCACGGAGGCGTCGTGGCGAGCTTGCTGGACGAGGGCATGGGGATCTTGCAGACGGTGAATGTTGAACGGGACCATCTCATTGCTGTGGGTAAAGGGTTTGCGGAGGGGGAGAGTCCCGCGGGCGGGCTGGGGGGTTTTACTGTTTTTCTGAACGTCAAGTATTTAAGGCCGGTGAGGAGCGGGGCGGCGGTGCAGGTTGTGGCTTGGTATGTGAGGCGGGAGGGGAGGAAGAGTTTTGTGAATGCCGAGGTTAGGCAGAATGTGGGCGGCGGGGAGGATGATAGTGGGGAGGTTGTGGTTTGTGCTAGTGCGGAGGGTTTGTTTGTGACGCCTAGGGAGGGGGTGAGTAAGTTGTGAGGGAGGGAGGTGTTGTTCGGTTGGTGGCGGTGGGTGTTCCTTTCGGTGGATTGGTTTGGGGGATGGAAGGAGATGTTGCGATGACTTGTGGATGTGCAGGGCAGCGCTGCGAAGTACAATTGTCGATACAGGAGCGTGCTGATACAGATAGATTGAGGTTTTGCCGGAGTACAAAGATTCTTGGCCATCTTGTGCTTGCAATTCATCTTTTCTAGTTTTACTTTGATGTGATACAGTCGATTTCGTGTAGTTGCTGGTTAGGAATACCCCAATATTTCGGTCTGGCGATCTACGGCGGCCCATGTCCGACATCAAGTCTCGTCTTGAATCTCGTCCATGGCGGTGTAGACTCCAGGGTTGTAGGAGACCTGCATGATGACACGGAGGGCGGGCCACTTACACTGCCTTCGCCTTCTCGCCATCAGAAGCCAATGCCTCCCTCGCCGCACCCGCTTTCTCCGACAGCGTCCTCTCAACCTGCCTCCTCACCTCGGCCGGGTTCGGCAAAGGTTTTCCACCTCGCCTCTTCCTGACCTCCTCAACAATCTCGTCGACCATTTCGTCGAACTCAACACCAGGATCCAATGGAACTCCCAGTGTTGCACCTGCCATTGACTCCAAACTCTCTTGGCGGTGCATAGACGGCCGTTGTCCACGAGCCTTGAGCTTCCGCTGGACCCATTTCTTACCAGGCGAAAGAGTGAAGGCGCCGCTAATCGAGACGCCGATGATGGCGTAGAACCAAACGGCGGCCCATGCACGGATGCTATCCGATAGGTTGAGGAGGATGAAAGGTGTCGTGACGAAGCAGAAGGCGAATTGGGTAATGAACCACGAGAAGATGTCGTAGAAACGCTTGTTCGGAAGTGCTTTGCTGCCATCAGGGGTCAAGAAGAAAGGTCGGAGGAGGCGGCGGGCGTCTAGACAAGTTTTGTTAGTGCCATTTCTTATACCTACATCAATGAATTCACTCACTCTTGGCCGTGTTTTGCATGAAAGCTGCGAGTACGAAGGTCATGTAATACCCTGGGTAAAATCCATGCCAGAAAGCGCTAGTGACGAAGGTCGCCAGGGTTGCTCTGAAGCCCGGCTTCTTTCCTTTGGGCGTCACTCTCAAGAACATGTAGTTACGCAGCCAGTTGTTTGTGTTGATGTTCCAGTTTCCAAGGTAGGCATGACTGTTCTGCGCAAGCTCGACCCCAAGCGGTCGAATGTTCGTCAGACGGTCCCAGTTGGGCTTTCCGGTTTTCGGATCAAGACCCTTGTATCCGATACCAGCCATGATACACGCACCCTCGGTCAGTGTCCAGACACCATAGTATTTCATACGTGCCACAACGTTCATCATGTACATCTGGAAGATGCGTGTCGGGATGCTCAGATTCTTGTACTTGTCGGTCAGGAAAGTATCCGGGTTGAAGTAGCCAGAGCCAACCATAAAAGTGAGGATCCAAGCTAGACCGGTTGCCATCTTTATCATGGCTGGAGTGCCACTACGAGGAATCTTACGCTGCTTTCTAGTAGGAGGGGCCCTGGCGGGATCGGTGCCAGGAGGCAGGTCGAACATGGAAGTCTCGAGCCAGCGACGATAGTCTGCGTAGTCGAAAGCAGGTCCAGCCATCAAGCTGGGAAAGAATGCAACATACGCCGCAAAATCAAGAGGGTCGGGAAGCTTCTTCAGGGCTCTCTCACGCTGATAGTCGTTGAGCTCGGCAGGGTCTTGCTTTCCGTCCCAGACGTTCCAGCAAAAAGCAGTCAGCTTCATGACCATGACCATTTGGGCACCGGTGATGTCGATCGAGCTGGGAGAGTTTGCGTTCTGACGCTGGATGTGCGAGACGCTCATGTGGCCCATGATCACCACGAAACCGATCCAAGGCATGTACGGGCCTTCCACATAGGCAGCAATGAGGTATGTGGCAGCTGCATCGGTAACGATCAGAGCCAGGCCAGCCCAGAGATCGAATAGACCAACGAGATAGAATATTCCCACGGCGATGATGTACCAGTTCTTCAGCTTAGGGTTGTTGTCTGGCAAACGCTTGAGGATACCAGCTAAGGGATATGACAAGAGGAAGCAGAAGATTTGCTTGAGCTCATCAGTCGAGGCGCCCAGAAGGTTGGCGCCATATTCGAACGCTGTAATTGTGTTGTCAGGTTTCGCTGTTCGCCATGAGTATACAAGGGTCTAGTACATACGAATGTTGATGTAGGGCAGCATGTTTGCGAACGTGAGGCACCAGCCGCGCTCTGTTGGCAGGAGAAGAGGTGAGAGCCAGCTATATCGACAACGGTCTGACTCAGAACATGGTATAGAGTTGTTTGAGGTGACGGGCACTAGGAAGCAGAGTAAGAAAGGCTGTAGTGGTGGTTGTCTCAGACGAACACGTGCCAATCAAGATGGAAACATGAAATCGAGAAGGGCTCAAGTGTGGCGCGAGTCCGCTGACGTACTACCTACGATTCGCCGCGGCTTAAGCATGTATTATTCTGATCACATGCCACAAGATGCACTTCAACGAGAACGATGTATCCACAGTGAAAATATTTGAGCAAGGTCGGCGCAGTTCGCAATATCGCTTGGCCAGGGGCTTGTTGTAGCGTAGTATTCATAAAGCGACACTTGCGATCGACATTTGAACTCATACAAAGCAAATAAAAGCAGTGTTGCAACCACGAAGCTCACATAGCGCATGAAGCTCTTGTGTGAATGCGCTTGGAGGTATACGCCTAGTAACCCCCTCCTACGACAAGGCTTCTTCGAAGCAAGTGCTCAACCGCACTGGTATTGAAATAAGGAAACTCCTCCAACGCCGTCGCTGAAAACAAGGCAACACAAATTCATCTCTGGGCCATCACATTCAAGCCGACAGTTCTTCAACGACACTGACTTCTCACAAAGTTCCTCGAAGTCGCCTCGCAAGCTGGATGTCTTTCTGCATAATCGTGACTCGTTTCGCGTGTAGTGCACAGAGATTGGTGTCCTCGAAAAGATGCACCAGGAATGCCTCTGCGGCCTCCTGCAGCGCCTGAATGGCTTGAGACTGCCATCTGTGGCCATCTAGTGAAGCGGGCGCCACATTGTACGCGACTTCTCGGACCTAACAAGAGTCGTGTAAGCATTGGAATCGTTACAGAACTGCCACTGGAAAACTTACCAGACGTGAAAACGGCAGTTTCGCCACGAGCAGGTCCGTCGTTTTTTGATATCTCCTGATCTCGCGCAACGCGACTGTGCCAGGCTTGTAGCGCGGTTTCTTTCGTGCGACAGGACTTGCTGTTGTTCTATTAGCACGCGCGCCGATGGATGCGACATCTCTCGCAACATACTGGTTGTGTTCGCACCGCTACTCCGTCGCGGCGCTTTGCCCAAACTCTTCCCTGACGGCCCTGGTCTGCTCTTCCCACCCACGCTCGGTCGTCCTCCTTGACTCGACGAGCTCGCCTGTGTGCGCGCCATTGTTTCTGGGCGCGAGCGCGATGTGATTTGTAAATCCCTCTGCTACTCCTCGTCCTAGTCGTACGCGTCCAGTCGCAATGGGTTTTCTGGTCGTCCAGAATAAGTCCTGTATTGTTGTGGCAGTCGCGACGCGTTCGATGCGTCGGCTTCTTGCTGCACGGAGCGTGTGGTTCGATGTCGCGTTGAAAGACTTTGCGATCGTAACTATTGTATGGAGGTTCAGGGGACTTTGCGCAAAAGTTGGACCGTGTTGTAGAGTTGACGTGATTTGCTGGTGCCTTCCAACCGCGATTGCGATCGCGCTTCACATCTCGACTTGTTTTGGTTTCCGAGTTCAAGCCGCCCAAAGCATGAACCAATCACCTTTTGCGGGGTGACTAAAGTGGGGCTATATAAAGTCAACTCGTATACTTCCACTGCAACAACACACAATGGTGGGCATTTCAATCGCAAATCTGACAGGATGACAGGAGCCAGAGAGACAAATGCGCCTCGTCGTTCATGTAGGCTTCACATCTTAGCGTCAGACTGTGCTCTTGTTGATCTCAGATAAGAGGGTTAGGGTTGGGGTATACGCACGATGTGTTCTACAAATTATAAGATCAAACACGGTTTGATTTGGCTCTGTTGGTCAAACGAGCTGACTCAAAGATGGTCTGGTCAGCTGGCTAATGGATCGTTAAGCCAAACAGTGGGCGCGTCAACCATAAGTACCTATGAAAGCTGGCTGTTACGTGAACTATCTATAAGGGTGTAGTTGTTAGCATGAAGCTTGATAGTACATCTTATAGCCAAGCATAGAAAGAGTTTCTACACTCTCCAATGCCATCGCTACCTAATATCTCGGATTGAGCCTGGACTCTAAGTTTCTCAAAAACTCGACCGACCTATTCCAACCTATTACGTGACGGTTGTTCACACATGGAAACCTTTATCCGCCATTGAGATAGCCTTCGGCAAAGCCACGATAGGCGTGGGCGGCGGGGTCGATAGGCGGAGCACAACACGCCGAAGTGGGACGGACGGCGATGAAGATACCTAGGCAGGCAGATGTGGCAGGTAGAGATAAAAAAGGTGCATATTTGCTGCTACTATTCCGAAACGTATCTACTTTTAGGATCGCGTGCCTACATCTCTCGATCTGTTATATCGTCGAAAACGTCGTTTGACGGCAAACCATCGGCCCGTTTTTTTTGCTGGCTATATCAACAGACCACTGATTCTCTTCTCGACGGAATAGACTACTTGGCCATCCACGGGTTGTTCTGGAAAGACCACAACAACATGACCTGGCAAGAAATCGGCGAAAAAGCTCGCGCAAGACTCGACGCTTCCATACCGTCCGAATGGCGGATCCCAAAGGACAAGATGCCGGCGGCAGAGCGGGCCGATGTAATGGACGTTCCATTCCTTTCGGGCCTATTCAGCGAACGCGAGATATTGATCACCACTTCGTCCGCTACTCACATCGTCGATGTTGTTGCAAAGGGAGAGTGGAAAGCACAAGAGGTGGCTAGAGCGTTCTGCAAGAGAGCCGCGGTCGCCCACCAATTGGTACGACGGTTTGTTGACGGCACGAAAGATCGAGACTTGGTGTTCTGACATTGTATTCTAGACCAACTGCCTTACTGTAACAATGTTCGACGATGCCATCCAGCGAGCGAAGGAGTTGGACGACCACTTCAAGCGAACGGGCAAGACTGTAGGCCCGCTGCACGGTTTGCCCATCTCGCTGAAGGATAATTTCAACATCGTAGGCAAGACAAGCGCCACTGGATTTTGTGCATGGGCCGACGAGCCGATGCAGAAAGACAGCACGATTGTTCAGATTCTGCGCGAGCTCGGCGCTGTGGCGTATGTCAAGACTAACGTGCCCACTGCGATGATGATTGCGGAATCGGTGAACAACTGTTATGGAAGGTAGGATCTCGTAAAGCATCGTGTGCTCAGCCCAGCGACCAGAATGCTGACTTCCGAACGAAACAGAACAACCAACCCTCGCAACAGACAACTCACCTCGGGCGGTTCTTCAGGCGGCGAATCGGCCCTGATCGCCGCTTGCGGAAGCCCCCTAGGCGTGGGAACAGATATTGGTGGCTCGTTGAGAATCCCTGCCGCGATGACAGGCATCTTCACCATCCGGCCCTCTTATGGGAGATTCCCTCACTTTGACGCCCGCTCCGGTATGGCTGGACAAGAAGCCGTCGGAAGCGTGCATGGACCCATGGCTCGCTCAGTCGCAGACCTCAAGCTCTTCGCCCAGAGTGTTGTCGAAGCTGGACCCTGGCTCAAAGACCCGAAATGCATCGAAATCCCGTGGCGTCCGGTCGTCTTGCCCGAGAAATTGAAGATCGCCGTGCTCTGGCACGATGGCGTTGTCCAGCCTACTCCGCCCGTAGCCCGCGCTCTGCGAGAGGTGGCGGAGCGGCTCAAAACGCGAGGCCACGAAGTCGTCGAGTGGGATGCAAGCGGACACGCCGCTGCCGCCGAGCTGCTCGCGAAATTCTTCCTGGCCGATGGCGGCAAAAGCATCCGCAAGATCTTGGAAGAAGCCGACGAGCCTTTCCGCCCCGAGATGAAGGCCTACGAAACCGCCACCGAGCTCGGCGTTTACGAGCTTTGGCAGCTTCAGAGGCAGCGCACTGATCTGAGCAAGATGTACCTTGACAAGTGGGCTGCCAGCAATGGCGTTGACGCCATTTTGTTGCCTACGACTCCGTATGCCGCGCTGAAGAATGGCGATTTCAAGTATGTTGGCTACACTGGGGTGTACAACATTCTCGATTACAGCGCGGTGTCATTCCCCACTGGCTTGCACGTGGATAAGGAGCTGGACGTTGTTCCTGGGGACTTCAAGCCTCTGGGTGAGCTGGATGAGACTACCGCGAAGGATTATGACGCTGCTGCTGTGCATGGCATGCCCATCAGTTTGCAATTGACTGGAAGACGCTTGCAGGAGGAGAAGATTCTGGAGGTGGCGAATCGTGTGGTGAAAGATTTGGTGTGGTAGATCTGCGTTCATGTCGCTTGTCCGTAAACCTAGTTTGTAGATGTGTTAACATGACTGCGAAACCCAATTTTCATCGGACGGCGGGCTGCGTAGCTAGATGATCTGTGATGCTTTGAGCTTGCCATGCTCTCCAATGGCTCCCGAAAATGCGTGCAGAGCATACATGTAATGCCAAACCTCTGAAGTCACCTCGCACGCGATGGCGTTCCTTCCGTCGGCCTGCGGACACAGCACTGGAACACTGCTGCCAGGCGCCGCTCTCACTCGCATGAACCATAGCGGGCGAGGCTTAAGTAATTTGTTGACATTCCATCCTTATATATACAACCGTATTCCGGCAGCATTTCAGCCCAGGCATGCTTTTTCTCTTCACCTAAGCCTCTGCCTGAGTCTCCCCAAAATGTGTCTCTCGACACCGCGAACGAAGTACTCCCAAACGCCGCGCCCATGTATGCACTATACAGGCTGCCGCTTCCCGCCGCTTTCTTCCCACATGCCGTCGCCGCCGTTGTCGTCTAGTGGTGCTCCTCGCCGTGGTGGTCGTGGTGGCCGTGGTCGGCGATGAGTTTATCGTATGCGACGTAGACTGCGAATGCTCCGAGTGCGATGCCGAAGCCGGGGAAAGAGCCCTTGAAGCGGTTGCGGGTGCTGAAGGGACCGGAGTATCTCCAGGCCTCGCTGTTCTATGCGTCAGTATGCTGCTATCACTGGAGCTGCTTGCGGTGTAGTCGAGTCCAGACGTACGCTCTAGCCCAAGGGTCGCTGGCGGGCTGGCCGGCGGCCGCAGCGAACTTTTGAGGGTCGAAGCCGGTGAGGTTGGGTCTGGGAGCCATTGTGATGTCTGTAGAGTGTCAGGACGCGCGACCGGGAGTGTGGGTGAGTGGTGAAAGGCGTACCGGTTGTCTTGATCTTCTCAATGGCGCGCAATGTGGTCGGGTAGTTGCTGACCTCCAAGCTGCCTGAGGTGCGGAGAGCGTGGGTGCTCGCGCTAGAGAGCCGAGCCGATGAGCCTCACTGCTCCGCGACACTCCTGCAAGGTAGCGGCATCGCAAGATCGTAAGAGGTAAGCACCAGCACATTATTGACACCAACTCGACCTTGTTATTTTTGCTGCTTGAGCCGATCAATTCATCTTTACCTCACAAGCCTTTTGCACCACTCCTGACCGCGAACCATAATTGGCACCACCATCACGAGCAACGCGACAACCGCTGCAACCAGTAGTCTGCCATCCACGCGCACTGCTTCTAGACGCTAATCGCACAGTCTCTAGTGGTTGATAACCGCGAAGCATAGTCTGGTTCGCCTGCATACTATCAAGGATCAAACGCAGGCACATACGCAGAAGGATCAGCTCAGGGCCAGACCAGAGAACTCGAGGAAAGGCAGCACACGCACCAATCCCTCATCAACACCCACGATCAACTATTCGGTAAACAGGTCCAGCAGAAATTGCAGAGCGTCCGATCACAACAGCGATTTCTAGGCAAGAGACGCATTTGGGGCCCCCCTCCGTCGCTCGCTCCACAATCAGCGTCTCGAGTCCTCGCTACGAGATTCGTACCAGCATCATCAGCAACTCCTACTCCAGCAATGCCTCCTCAAGTAGGCCGAATGCATCACTCGCATCCCTCGAACCCGTTTCAACACCTCAACTCGCAACACTCCATCCCTCAGAGCTCATACCAAAGCCAGGCATCACATCTGCCGGGTAGCTTCACATCACAGCCAAGCTTCGGCGGCAGCGCCATCAATGGAGGAATCTCGCCATTCCCATCGTCTTCAGCATACGGCGCAAGCGCTTTCACCCCAGGCGCGGGAAGCTCGGTATTCAATGGAGGCGCAATAGGCGGGCAGGGTCAGGGTCAAGGCCTGGCCTCTGTCGCGGCACAGCAAGGATTCGCAAGAGGCGCAGCTATGCAGGAACACACGGCACATCAACTCGAGGCAGCGAGTATGGACAGCAAGTCGGGAGCGAATAGCAGGATACGGCAGGTCTGGCGGCACAACCTTGAGCAGGAGATGGCTGTGTTGCGACAACTCATCATCAAGTATCCTTATGTTTCCATGGTACGTTTTGGCTCCCTTATTGGTGTTGCAACTATGTTAGTGCGGCTGCTTGCATGCATTTGGCCTACCGGCGAACACTTGTGTCGAGGCACCAGTCCACACCAATGCTTCATCCCAAGATAGACACATATGCTAACTTGACTCTCTAGGACGCTGAGTTCCCAGGCATTGTTGCAAGACCAATTGGAAACTTCGCAGGCAGTAAGGCTGAATATCACTACCAAACACTACGCTGCAACGTCGACCTTCTCAAACCCATCCAGCTCGGAATCACCGTCTGGACATCAGAAGGCGATCTGCCACCCCAACAACCTGATCCGGCCCTCATCAGTCAACTGAACGGAAAGTCACCCTACCCGAACAACCTCATGTACCTTCCATGCACCTGGGTGTTCAACTTCAAATTCAACCTCAACGAGGACATGTTCTCCGAGCCTTCCATCCAGCTTCTTGAACAGAGCGGGGTTGAGTTCGATAAGAACCGCGAGATGGGAATCGACCTCGATGCGTTCGGATCACTCCTCACCACGTCCGGCCTTGTCTTTTCGGATGAAGTGAACTGGCTGTCGTTCCATAGCGGGTACGATTTCGGCTATCTGATCAAGCTCCTGACTGCACAAGGCCTCCCCGAAGACCAGAGTGGCTTCTTCGACATTGTGGGCACCTACTTCCCCAAGCTTTGGGATATCAAATTTCTGCTCCGCCACGCCCAACGAATGAACGCACAGGGCCGCCTCACACAAGAGAGCTCACGTATGATTGGAGATCTCGGTCAACGATCAGGACTCCAGGACCTCGCTGATCTCCTCTCCTGTCACCGCGTGGGCCCTGCACACACAGGTGGCTCCGATGCTTGGCTTACCGGGTCAGTCTTCTGGGCTATGCGATCTAGAGTCTTTGGTGGCGATCTCCCCGACGACCTGGCCGACCAGATCTACGGCTTGCACGGCGTGCCACTACCAGCTTCACAACAGTACCGCGAGGAGTTCTTCGCAGCACAAGGCACACCCCAACAACAGGCAAACGGCCTAAGTGGTGTGGCCGCAAGCTTCGCATCCAACCACACACCAAACAACCCCTCGACGCCGACTAGCACCCACGCGGGGCTCAACACGGGAACACCTGGTCCTCATTATGGACACAGCATGGCGGGCGGTAGCATGGGTACAGCAGGGTTTGGCAACTTCCAGTACGGTAAATAAAGTGGTGAACGTCGTTGGGAGAGAGACAAGATACCCATGCCGTATTGTTCGGGAAATGATAGCGTTTGGTGGACTTTTTGGCAATGGCGTTCATGTCGGGCGGCAGCCTGTCGGGCTTGTTGCACCTTTGTTGTTGATGTGTAAATGTACAATTGATCCGATGGACCTTTGATATAAGTGTCACGAGTTTGTTTTATCATCATGTATATGTGATTTGGTCTTCTTTGGTAATTTCAGCTGCCAATTCTCCTATTTGACACGGTGTTGTGCATTCAAGAGTGCTTATAGATATATTGACATCGACAGATCAGTGCACGGTGCAGGCGCACGGGCGGGGTCAGCTTCGATGGCAGCGACCGCAGGCCAAAATTTGAAGGTGATGACTGGATTGGCACATGAATTGGTCTAGCCTTGACACACTAAACTCATATCCCAACCCACATCACCTCACCTTCTTCCCCCCCACCTCTCCTTCAACGTGGCTGCCCGCGCATTTAGACACTCCTTCACTTCTCAACTCCGCACATTCACAACATCAGCCTCTAAGTGGCGTGCACAGGTCCCGGTCCGGACGCGAAACAAAGGAGGAAAGCCCAACATGGCCACAGACTACAAGACCCAGGCCGGTCAAGAATTTGACAGAGCCGCTTTCGAGTCGTTGATGAAGCGCAAGAACTTCTACTGGCAATCTTTCGAGCCCCATGGTCCGGTCAAGGGTCTGTTCGACTATGGCCACCCCCTCGCCACTCTCGAGGCTCAGTTCTTGACCATCTGGCGTGATCACTTCGTCCGCAAGGAGCGCATGCAGGAACTCAAGTGCGCTATGATCACCCCTTACAACGTCTTCAAGACTTCTGGCCACGTCGACAAGTTTGCCGACTTCATGTGCAAGGACCCCAAGACTGGCGAGATTCTCCGTGCCGATCACTTGATCAAGGACGTGCTCGAGGCGCGTCTGAAGTCTGACAAGGAGGCACGTGGCGAGAAGGTTGAGGAGACCGTCGACGACCCCAAGAAGAAGAAGAAGGCCCAGAAGGCTTCCAAGGGTGCTGTCAAGCTCGACGACGAGGTTCGCAAGGAGTACGAATTCCTCCTGGCCACTCTTGACGACTACACTGGTGAGGACATGGGCGTCCTTGTCAAGAAGCACGACATCCGCAGCCCTATCACCGGTAACGAGGTCGAGCCTCCTGTTTCCGTCAACCTCATGTTCCAGACTCAGATCGGTGCCACCGGCAAGGAGCCCGCTTTCCTGCGCCCCGAGACTGCTCAGGGTCAGTTCCTTTCTTTCCAGCACTTGCTCGAGTACAACGACGGCAAGATGCCTTTCGCCTCTGCCTCCATTGGCTACTCCTTCCGTAACGAGCTCTCCCCCCGCTCTGGTCTCCTGCGTGTTCGTGAGTTCTTGATGGCCGAGATCGAGCACTACGTCGACCCGGACAGTGGCAAGCAGCACTCTGGCTTCAAGAAGGTGCGCGACTACAAGCTGCCTCTTCTTTCCCGCCAGACTCAACAGGAGGGTGGCTCAACACCTACCCACATCACCATCGGCGAGGCTGTCGACACCAAGCTTGTTGACAACGAGACTCTTGGTTACTTCATCGCCAGGATCGCCATGTTCATGGACAGGATCGGCGTTGACCCGACCAAGCTCCGCTTCAGACAGCACATGCAGAACGAGATGGCTCACTACGCCGCTGACTGCTGGGACTGCGAGCTGCAAACTTCTTACGGCTGGGTTGAGTGCGTTGGCTGCGCTGACCGCAGTGCTTACGATTTGAGCGTCCACATGAAGGCCACCGGTGTGCCTCTCAACGTCCGTGAGTCCCTCAAGGAGCCCTACCGCGTCGAGGAGTGGGAGGCCCAGCTCGACAAGAAGAAGGCTGGCCCTCTCTTCAAGAAGGACGCCTCCAAGGTGCAGACTGCCCTCGACTCGCTTACACAGGACTTCCGCGAGAAGCTTTCCCTGTCTCTCGAGAAGGACGGTGAGATTGAGATCGACGTCGCCGACATCGATGGCGGCAAGGCCAAGCTCAACAAGGACGTGGTCAGCATTAAGAAGGAAAGCCGCATGGTCACCACCCGCGAGTACATCCCCAATGTCATCGAGCCCTCCTTCGGTATCGGCCGCATCCTGTACAGCTTGATGGAGCACGCCTACTGGACCCGCGAGGGCGACGCCGCCCGCTCCGTCATGTCCTTCAAGCCGACCGTCGCGCCCATCAAGGTGCTCGTCGTGCCCCTGCAGAAGGACGCCCGCTTCGCCCCCGTCGTCGAGTCGCTCGAGGAGCAGCTCGACGACCGCGGCATCTCGTACGACACCGACAGCTCCGGCGTCAGCATCGGCAAGCGCTACTCGCGCAACGACGAGCTCGGAATCCCCTGCGGCATCACCGTCGACTACCAGAGTCTCGAGGACGGCACTTTCACCCTGCGTGACCGCGACACCACCAAGCAGGTTCGCGCCAAGTCCGAGGACATTCTCGACGCCGTTGAGAAGATGGTCCAGGGCAGGTGGACTTGGGCCGATGTCCAGGCCAAGCTCCCTGCCTTCGAGGGCAAGGAGGAGGAGGCCAAGGAGGAGTAGAGGGATCTGCGATGAGAGTATGCGCATTGTCATGAAACGATAGAAAGGAAATAACTAAGACTCAACGAAGAATCAAAAGCACAAGTCCTTTGCCAACTTTCTCTGAGCTGTTCATGGTCGATGCGCCGCCTCCTATAGCTGAGCATTATTGCTAACATTATTCGATTACAACATTTCGTTAGATTCGCCAACACATCGTTCACCGCCGATTCGAATCTGGACGCTCGCGTAACCTCGCCAGGAAGCCAGATACTGCAAATTCTTAACACTTCCTCGTCATGAACAATTGGATTATGCATGCACGCAGCCAACCGCCATCTCCAGCACAACCAAATCTATCCTTAGATACCGAACGCGTACAGTCCATCGTGGCTCAGACGCCAGTGATATATACAGCAATAGACAAAAGGCTCGATGACCCAAAAGCTTGGGACCAGTAGTAGCCTATTCGACATGCAGCATGACAGCAACGGCCCATCGTTTGACGGCTGCCTGCTCGGCAGTCTGCACCGCCAGCCACGGCCAAGATATGTCTGTGTAGTTGAGAACTGGACTCACTGTTTCATGTTTTGAACTTTATCCGACTTGGCCTACGACGAGGTTACGATGAGGCTGCGGTCTTCCAAGCGTTGTGTTGTAAACGTTATCACGTCGGCGGCGTACTTCGTTCTAGGCAACCACATTTTCAAGATAGGTGAGTTGCAGTACAGCGCCCAAAGTAGCGTCGGCCATCTACGTATATCATGCAAGTGATGCGGCCAGTTTTATCGATCGCGAAGAAGAACGCATCGGGATGCAGTTTGTATAACGAACGTACACACTACAATAACGATTGCTGTATGTTCGGCACAAGAATTAATGTCTTGAGACTGCCCTCATGTCCACGTCGTGCTCTTGTGGCTGAGTCCCCCAAAATCGGATATCGGAGGGAATGATCTTTTCCGCCAAGATGACTTTCCATCTTGGCGATGCGGAGATTGTTGATCTCGTCTTGCTTTTTTGTTTTCCTTGACAGGTGACGTTGGCGTGAATTGGTTTCGGAGGATCTCCAGACCGATTTCCCCAACCCCAGTCCTTTGGTTTCTTGGAGAAATTCAAGACGTGTCACGAGGTCGGTCCTGTTTTTGTCTGGTGGGGGATGGCTAGGTAGGTATCTTGGCTTTGTGTTTTTGTCTGCACTGCCTTGTCTGGAATTTGGGTATGGCTGCTCGCATCGGATGCTCTTGGTCTTCAGATGAGTGTAATGTTCAGAGGTGCTGTCAAGAACACGATAGCGTTTCGTTTTGGAGAGGTAAGGCGCAAGGCTGCTGGGGAAGAAAGCAAGTGAAGTGTCACGAGCATCGATCGTATCGGATCGGATCGATGTATAGTCACAACTGATCCGACCGACTCCGGCACGGCATCCAATCCCATTCAGCTCTATACATCCATCAACCTTATGAAACAAGACTATAATAATGTTCATTGGTTGTCACAGAGCTTCAAACTCAGCCTCAAGAAGACGGTGAAACACATCACAGGCAACCACCACATCCGAGCCAAGAGACGTGCCGACGTAAGAAGGCCGCGATTGCAATTGAGGCGCTGTACCTTGCACAGCTTCGGAAGCCATGCAGGTGGTGCCCTGGATCCTGGGCGAAAGGGACCTGTCGATCTGTTGTGCTGGTAGAGTTTCGCTAGGCCTGTAGGGCCATTGGAAGTAGTACTTATGCTGGCAATACTATATAACAGAAGACACGCGCCCGGCCTTTAGATACAGCCCAAATCCATCAGACATCGGAATCCACATCCCAACACCCTTAACAACCTACCAGCCAACTCAACCCACTCCACCAAACCGCAAGCATGCACTACAAAACCCCCCTGCTCCTCCTCGGCTTCGCCAGCTCCCTCTTCGCGCAAGAATTCGACAACAACGACGTCCCATCCCAATGCCGCTCCGTGTGCCAATCCATGGTCGACGCCGCCCGCACCTGCGACCAGAACTTTGACGGCGACAGGCAGGAGGTCGACTGCATCTGCAACACCCAAGGCGCGAGCACACAGCTGCCCGAGTGCGCGGCTTGCGTGCGCCAGTTTGACCCCGACAGAGAAGACGGCGACGACGATCAGGATGGTGAGTACTGGGTCGATCGGTTCTTTTGCGACTGTTGTGGTGTAAGAGTAGCTTGCTGACGAGACTTTTCCAACGCGGACAAAACAGACATCGACGAAGTCATGTCCTCCTGCGGCTTCACGTCTACGACTTTCAACGCCGCCGCCGCCGGTGCCACTGGCGGTGCCGGGAGCGTTACTTCTTCCGCAACTGGCTCGATGGTTACTAGCGTCTACACGACGACCTCGACCGACTTCGACGACGACCCCAACGACCAGGACGAGACTTCTACTTTCACCCGCACGACGGTGTTCGCGGCCGACTCAACGCCCACCAATGCCGCCGGGTCAGCTTCGCAGGCTGCTGGGTCTGTTACTGACAGTGCTGGAAATGGTGTTGAGGCTGCCACTAGCAGCGCTGGGTCTGCTGCCGAGTCTGCGACTAGTGGTGCTGCGGGAGGCGATGATCAGTCTGGCGCCGCAGCGACTGCTTTGCCGATGTTGGGAGCTGGAGCTGGAGCTTTCATCGCTGTGCTTGGCTTGTTGTAGATGCAGGTGTCGGGATGAAGGTGGCGAGGAGATGAAAGATTGGAGTACAATAGCGGAGAGACGACTATCGAGGAGCATGATGAGATTATGGGTGGCGGAAACGATAAACACGCTCCTTTTTGAACGATCTGACGACATGTGATTGGACTTGCCGGTGATAATAGGCAGCTTTCTTGTTTTCGGCTCCGCGCTTTGGTCGATGCTTCGAGTATCAGTCAGCTAATTGCAATAATATGATATTTACTTACCTTTCTCGGGACTGCTTCACTTTCTTGAGCACGTCTATGTACTTCAGGAAATACCGCAAGACCTTCACCGCCAGGATAAGCGTGCTTTCATCAATCGTGAGTATTCAATTGTTGTGGTATGTATAGCCGAAAGTAATCCACTACTGAATAGCGTGGGGTATCATTATCCTGGACAAGGAACAACGCGATCCAGATCCCAATCCTGTGAAAAACGCCGATTTCGTTAGTGCCTGCTGGGCACCTTCCTAAGCTGCTGCCAAACAATATGTGCCTGCGAGAGTTCCTGACAGGGTTCTTGCTTATTCGCACTTTGTCGTTCAGCCTCATCCACTGCCATACTGTCCTTGTTGCTCTGGTGGAGCACCGGTGTACACCTGCTGGTACATGTTGGGGTCGAACACTCCTCCCTGGGGGTAGTAGGCTTGTTGAACCTGCTGCTCAGGCTGGGCGGACAAAAACTCATGTTGAGGCTGGTGCGAAGGTTGTTGCGGAGCGTGTCCCTGCTCTTGCGCACCAGGTTCGGGCACGGCGTACTCGGGCCTGCGCTTGTGTTGCGGCTGAGCGTCCTCACGGGGTACTATGTCGATGAGGAAGTCAAACATGTCGGACTTGCTGAGAGCGGCTGCTATGTCGCTGCGCTGGAGAGTGCGACGCTTGTTCTCTTCGGCGTGGATCCAGGCGCGCATGGTGAGCTCGGTGATGAAGGTCTCGCAGGCCTTGGCGAAGATTATGGGTGCTTCGGCTGAGATCATCTTGACTTCCGGGTCGGCTTTCATGACCTTTTTGATACGCGCGAGCGGGAGCTGGTGGATCTTGTAGTCGTGGTTCTCGGTCTCGAGCATGGTTACAACCTGCTGCCAGTATGTGTTGAGGATGTCGCGGTAGTGGGCTTGGCTGAGGCCTTGAGAGACCTAGATGGCGGCGCGTCAGTATATGAGGTGATAAGCGAAGGTATGGGCGCGCAGATGGGTACTGACATTGCCCCAGTGACCACTGAAGGTCTCTGGCGGAGGCGCGTGGCCGGCAGTAGCAATGGCAGCGGATGCGCCATAGTGGCCGCCGTGCGAAGCGTCGTACAATGGCACACCGTTTTGACCGTCGTACTTCTTCGGTGCGGCAGGCGGCGGCGGTGCCACTGGGTTGTTGTATGCTCCGGGAGCCTGCATGTTGGGCAGGCAAGCAATAAGTCGGTGTAGATGGGAGGTGAGAGGTGTCTTTGGGATGGAAGCCAGCAAGTTGGAGCTCCAAGTCCAGCATCTTGCTGGCGACCATTCGCTGGCTAGCGCGTCCCGCAGAGCCGCATCCATCAACGTAAGTGAGGGGTAAAACCATGTCTGAACCTTGAGACAGACATCAACGAGCTACTTTGTTATTCTCATTATTATTATTCTACTATCGTCCATTCGTTTACTCTAGTCAATCCATCGTCAATGTGCCCGTAAGACACCCGTCTTAGTACCCTGAGAAAATCTGGTGCTCTTCACAACAACACCACTCTACTTAGCCGCGAAGCGACTCCTCGCCCTCAAGTTCTCTCCGTAGAAGTACAGCACAAAGATGCCGACGATGCAAGCCGCCGTCAGAGCTCCAAGTAGACTGACTCCCGGTCCGATTCCCATCCCTAGGAACATCGGTCTGCTGAACATGATAGCTGCGAAAGCCACGCTCGAGCGCGCGAAGTCGTTGCCGGCGAACAGACTTGCTGCGTATTGCGGGTAGACCATCGGGAGGTAGACGAAAATGACTTGCATGAGGATGAAGACTGATGAAATAAAACAGTTAGCCAAGATCTCCACAATTTGTCATTTCAACACAGGGCATGCTTACCTCCGATAGTGAACAGGAACACGCCAACGACGCTGACGATCCAGTGTATCTTTCCATCGCTGGTCCAGGCGAAAATAAAGAGGCCGATAGGAAGCAAGAAGGAAGCGTACAACGCAGGGATCAGGCGGCGTTCAAGTTTGCCAATGCCATGCGCGCGGAAGTCCGGCTCCACGATCTTGTAGACGTAAAGATAGTAGATCGCCAACGAAAGCAGCGTAGCTGCTGTGATGGAGAGGAAGGTCAACCCCATTTCTCCGAGGGTGAAGTGGTAGCGCTCGATGTAGACGATGGGGAAGGCCTCGAAGAAGCTGTAGTAAATGCCGTAGCAGAGGCCGACGTAAGCAGCGGTAAAACCAATCGCCGGATCGAGGACCATGAGCTGGATCGGTCTGACCAGGGCGTCGTATAGCACATCTCTCGGTTTCAGCGCCGCTTGGTCGAGCTCAGATTGTGACCTGTAATTGTCATTGCCTGTGAGCTTGCGCAGACGCTTGGCACGGCGCAGGAGGATGTTGGCCTGGAATGTCTCGGGAAGGAAGAGGAGCATCATGATGAAGATTGGGCCAGATAGCCACAACATCTCCCACAGAGACCACCGCCAGTTCTTCGCTGTGACCGAGAAGCCAGAGATGATTGGACCGAGAGCCGGGCCGCATGTTGCTGACAATGCCCACAATCCCAGGACGTAGGGGAGTTTGATGATGCTAAACATGTCGCCTAGCGAAGCACCACCTGTGGCGAGACAGGGAGAGCCGAAGAAACCTTGCAGGAATCTCACCACCAAGAGTCCGCCGATGTTGTCGACTAGCGGTGCTGCAAGACACAGTGCGACGAAAATTCCCATGGTGATCATGTAGGGTGGGTTTCGTCCGATGACAGGAATCTCGCTGATAGGAGAGAAAACGAGGGGACCAATTCCATATGCAAGAACATACAGTGCCAGCCCGAGAGAGGCCACAGTGATGCTGACACCAAACTCCTCTTCAACTCCAGAGACTGATGGGGCGTAGATGGCGGAGCCCATGTAGACTGCAAGAGTGTACAAACATATTTGCAGGGTAGCCACTCCTTTCCTCTTCAGCGTCCAGTTTTGGGGATTCGCTGGGTCGTCTGTGGTGTAGAAGTCTACCAGGATAAGGCCGTCGTGCGTTCTCTCCGGTACAATCGGTTGCGTGGGCCCGCGGGCCAAAGAAGCGACTCGGAAAGCTTCGTCGAACTCAGCTCGTGTGTGGATTGATTCGAGAGCGGTGCGTGTAGCTGTCCTCGACAGGACAGATTTGTTGGTGGTCGTCTTCTCCAGGTCGGATTGGACAGAGTCGTTGCGACCAAACTCGCCGTCTTTGGCGGTCTCCATGCGTTCGAGGTGGTATCTATCAATGTCGCTGGAATGACGGGGCTTCGCCTCTGCTGGCTCAAGGTTCGCCTTCTCAATATCTCCTGATTCAGCAGTATAAGGCGCTGGTGTCTGAACTTGCGAAGTGGCATTGGATGTTGAACTGTAGCCGGGTTTGGCCAGGCCATATCCGATAGGTAGCTTGAAGTCGGGCCGCTCTTCTGGGTATTGGAGTATCCTGTTTTGCGTTACCCATCTCAGGAGCTGCCCGATGGGTGCGTCGCGAATGATCTCGGTGGCCATTGCGTTGCTGTGAGCTTCCAATGTTGGTATCTTGCGTGCGTGTTTGTGCGTCGTCGCACGGTGAGCAGGAGCTGTAAGGTAGTTCGGGAGTGAAGAGGGGTGTTTGACTGGAGAGAGTGCACTTCACAGTTCGAGCTGTGTTCCTACCTATATATCACACCACATACGCATGTAGTGCTCGCTCACGTACCTCATTCCTGCCTCAAAGGCAGACCATCTTAGAAAGCAGCCCATGCAGGTGGAACGTCCGCCTAAGCAAAGCTGGCCAAGTTGACCCGAGGACCGCTGCCTGGGACCGGTCACCACGGACGCTGCATCTCCCCGACGTATCACTCAACGTCCGGTTGAGTATAGATGTTGCTGGGAGTTACAAAGCAGAGAGGTTGCTGCAGGGGCCAGCTCATGTCGCTCACCTAAGCACAGCCGCTTCGAAAGTGGTAGCTTCATTTGATTGGCTGTGACTGAACCTTTTGTGGAGTTGATGACATAGTCCTGCTGACAGAGGAAAACCGTAAACACCGTTTGTGCATGTCGGTCTTCGAACGAATACTGATCATCCAACTTGACCTGAAAATTGCGTATGTAAAAATGGGGGTAGCAGCCATAAATTATTGACTCCGTCCGCAGTGCTCGAGCAAGATGTCCAGATCTGCGGATAAGACCATTCGAGACTCTGGCTCTTACGTCTTCGTTCATACCAACGACATTTTCGTTAACACATCCTCTAGTACAGAGACTCAGGCGAGACCAGTCTCAATCATACGTAAGTATCGACAAATCAACAACGGGTATCCTAGAGCAGAACGAGAACAAGAAACGCAAAACCTCCACCATTCCGCCATCACCTCATACGTACATGGCCAGCACGACTGCACCAACGGATATCAAAGCCAGCCAGGCTCTCGCAGGCAGCGAGCTTCCCGCTCCCAGTACAGCAGAGTCAAATTTATCATGCATCGCAATATACCCATCCGCATTACCTAGAACTTGCTGCCCACCATCTTCTCCACTCCCATGCCCGGCGACAGTAGTAGTATAAGCGCCTTCGCCGCTACCTGCGTAGACCACACACGCGCCCCGATAGTTCTGGCAGCTATCGGCGTCGGTCACAGTCGTTGTAGCTGGTATGATGGTCGTGGAAGTTACGAGGCTGGTCTGCGAAGGAGTGATTTCGCGGTAGACTGTTGTGGTGTAGGGTGCTCCGTTGCCGCCGTCGTTTTCACCGTACACGACACAGCTGCCTTCGAAGTTCGAGCATGCTGAGCCGATGTCGCTCACTTGGGCGTGGACGGTGGTTGTTGAGGTGAGAGAGAGGACTGTGGTGCTTTGAGCGTGGGTAGATGAGAAGACGAAAGATGACAGTAGCGCGTACAGGACGTTGATTGAATACTGCATGCTGTTTCGCATCTTGCCCGCCGCGATGCTTATGTAGCCCAGGCGTAAGTGATGCTTGTGGGATGTCTATTGCGATGAAGAGAAAAGACACTCAGACTGACAGAGATCACACGCTGGTGTTAGGCTCACATTCACCAAGTCAACACGATACAGACACTTATTGGACACTGCACTTGCTCGTGTATTTTGGCAGGATTCCAGGTCGCTCGCTTAGATCGTCGTCACTGGTCCTTGGCGGCTGCCGTCATCATGCATCTTGGTTCCCTTGTTCCATCCTTCAAGACAAATATTTCCAGCCATGGAGTCCGACAATGTGTACGCCGAACTGGTATCGCAGCCTTATGACTCAATGGCGATGGAGTCGACACGTGTGAGCGAAGACACTCGCTCAGCCACCACGCAGATGGCGCGGACAATACGAGCGACTCTACGAAGACACAGCCATTCTCCGACCTCAACGGACACACGTCAGTCATTAAGTGCGCCATAACAAGTTGAAACTAAGGCTACAACCAATCAAATTTTGGAAAGACTCAGAAGCAGCCATGAGTTTGCTCACCCAGTCACTCGGAGACCCCCCGAGACTTGTAAGCCCGGCATGCAGCCACCCTACGACAGGTCACTTACTTCCGGCCCAGACCTGCCCTTTCACGCTGTGGCGCGATGGTAGATATATGCGGGACACCGCATCCGGTATTACCACCTGCAGGCCTCTCTAATGGAACAAGTGGGCTGCACTGCATGAGTCACCATCCACGAAAGCTAGAGGCGATTTGAAGATTTGTCAGTTGCTCTACCAGAACTACCCGCTAGTCTGCTTCACAAAACGGTAGAGCCTACTCGAGGAAACTCGAAGTGCAAGGTGAATTTGATGGAATGTCGAGAAGCTGTGTCCGGGCATCGTCGCTTGGAACTGAGCACCGCGGCGTTGCGTTGGCGAGTCCTGTGCGAGTACTTCCAAATGCATACATTCTGGAGCTGGCCCCAATACGCCTGGTGCCTATGTCAGGTGAGCCATGCCTGCCTATACTCCGAGCATATGAACGAAAAGCGCGCAGGCGTTCTTCGACGAGATTACATGCGCTGTTCCCACCTCACTCCCTGCCAGGCAAATATGTTTCACGATGCCCATTCGTAGCCTGGTTCCCAACTTCTAACACCGATCCATTACTCAATGCTACTATCCGCAAGATCACAGGCAACTGTGGCAGTCGCAGCTGCTGAAACGCCGCGACCATCATCATGGACGACAGCGCAAAACGGCATTCCAGATTATCACCACCGTGATCTTCCCAAGGGTCCGCGAATCACGTATAGCGTGGTGTCAATCATATGTATGCTTTTACTAGCCACGATGCTTGGTGAGTGATACTTTGCAATGTGAAGTTGTGTCTACTTGTTGGCGTATCTGACCTTGACCAGGATCGCGGTTACACACTATCATTGACCGCAAACACAAGAAGCCACTAAACTTCATCCGGATCCTGGTATTCCTGCTCTACTTCTTCGCGATAGCATTTGTTGCAACAACTGCGATTTTGCAGTCAGGTCTGGATCTCAGCACCGTCTCCTCGTGCCGCGCCGCCATCTATGTCTGTCTGGTCTTTTACCTTGGAAGCAAAGTGTTTGTCCAACTCTTCCTGGTGGAACGAGCCCACGCCGTTCGGTACCGCCTGAAGCGGCGCAGAGAAGACAAAGTGTGGCTAGCCTTCGTGGCCATCATCGTCCTAGGCTTCGGCAGCATTACAGGTGTCGCTTTTGCGTACCCTGTTGCGAACCTGGCAAGCGATCAGAAGTGCAGGATCGGTTTGCCAACCAAAGTCACTCTGCCTTTGCTTGTCTACGACATCTTGATCAACGTGGGACTGACGGTAGTCTTTGTCGTCCTGTTGCAACCTCTCCTGGCGTTCCCTAAGCTTTGGAACCTCCCCCACATAACACCTCTCGACAACACTGAAACCGGCAAGGATCACTTTACAGATGTTCGACTCCGGGATCGAGATCAGGCTTTATCCGCACAGTCTAGCCTTGAGCTTACCACTGTCAATATTCATCCGATGTCTCACGCTTCCAAGGATCCAAACGTCAACTCGTTGAGAGCTCTGGTATATAAGTCACTGGGCGGTGCCGTGGCTATGTTGGTCCCTACCATCGTCAACCTCGGACTGCTATTTAGATGGAATGGCCAGGAGCCGTGAGTGTCATTCGGAGCCCCCTTCTTGCTCGAGACATTCTGCTGACCGATGTCTTTCGTTCGGTTTAGAGGTTGGCTATGCTTCACCCTGTGCACTTTAGACGGTATGTGGTCTTCCTGGAGCTGCATGTAACATTGTGCTGATATTTCGCAGTGACTTGGAGTGTGGTCGTGCTGCACTACTTGACGGTCGACGATAGAGAGAAGGACTTGTGTTCCTAGAGCTAGGCGAGACTTGCGCTTGGGCTGGCAGGGTATCAAGCTGACGGGCTCTTCTTGGAGAATGATTATGGTGCTCACCTAACCTAGGACAGAATACGACATCGACCACGGGTCTTGATGAGCTGACTGGGAGGTTTCACTACAGGTGCAGCCATTCTTAGTGATTGAACGTTGTCAGCCGTCTTCTCACAATCCGTCTTTGTGCTGTTGCTATCTGGAAGCACCCTGGGTAACCACTGACTCGGAGTAGCAGGAATCTTGACAAACGGATACCAGGCGGCATTGCACTCCAATTGATCTTGTTTGAGAGAGTATAGAATACATAGTTTGCACGTTCGTTGCTATTGTGAATATGCTGAATGGTTTGGACACCAGATCACCCATAAGCTGGTTGTAGTGATATTCCGTAGATTGATGAAGGTGTTGGCTCAGCGTGGTATTGGCTACTTGTTCAATTATTTGGATGCTGACGAGACTATCCACATAATCGCATTAGACGTTTGACGGCATACTCATGATGTGTGAGTTCATAGATTCTTTTTCTCACTAGGTAGTGAACAGTACTACCCCAACCCTAACCCTACACAGTGTCGGATTGAGTACTGGTTCAGCCGCACGAACACCCGAATCCCACTCATACCTCCGACAACCACGGCTCGGCTAAGATACATACAGCCACGACCACTCACTCGGGCATCGCCCTCACGAATGGGCGATTCAACAGCGCTCGTAGCCGATGTGCCCGCACTCACTCTCATTCGTCGCCAAACGCGGCAGCTGGATTCTCACGCGTTCATCCTCTTCGGAGGACATGTCTCGATGAAGATGCATCTCCTGGCCAGTCTCGCGCTGAGATGCAAGTCAGAGTAGTCTGGCAGACACCTTATTCAAGTGCGGACGCCTCGAAGAAAAGGACCGATTAGAATAATTATATTCCCTGTTCGTAAGTTCTTGGAATCTCTTGGATTTTGCTTCTCTATCGAACCAGAAGCGACATTACAGCCACCGCCCAGACAATGCTAGTCTAGTCCGAAGTGCTCACACTGCAGGTCACAGCAGCTCTCGGCTACGCGATGATGAACATCCCCGCCATTCTTCATGGTAAAGTCTACTACAGCCACAGTCCAATAATCTAGATCATCCTGGGCTTGATATGGCCGTAGACACCATCTCAAGACACCAATTGCAAGATCTTGACACATTATGAATCCATACGGAACGAAGGGCTTCCACGGCATAACGTACAACGCAATAATCGTCCCATACTTACGAAGGGGCAATATCGCTATCCATCCTCTCGAGTGAGGGACATATGCACCACAGCCTTAACCCACTCAACCCCATGTCCCCGTGCCGCGAAGGATCATACCCCATGGCACGCGAAGACGACACCGAAATACGGCCGTGTGGTTGTCTGGTCGTCGAGCCATCGTAGTGGCCATGACAGACCGTGCCTTTGCATGTGACCGTTGGAACTGGCCTCATTCAACCAATCCTGGTGTCTTGCATGATATTGATGCTGCGGGGTCTCTGCATGCCATTCATGGTCTCGGCACATTCATAGGTGTGGTGTATATGGTACAAGTATGGAAGGTTCTCTTGCTTCTTTGATCTTCATGCCCACTTCACTTCCCTGCTATCACCACTTTCCATACCCAATCAAAACACGGATAATCACTGCTAGACAATCAAGATGGGTCTCGGTCTGAAGAAGCCGGACGATGTGCCCGGGGCCGTGAGTCGTCTACATCTCACGATCGCACACATCGCCGAGATACTAACGATTGAATCAGACATGGCCTGCCATTGCCATTGGTCTGTTTGTGGCCTTCGGCGGAGTGCTGTTTGGATATGACACCGGAACAATTTCTGGTATCCTGGCCATGCCCTAGGTAAGACATCGACGTCTGGAGTACTTGCATCGACCTTAACTAAGATCTTCACAGTGAGCCATCCATTGAACTTGTTAGTTCACCAACAAACTAACATCCCTTTCCTCAGCTGGCAAAGGAACTTTGCAACAGGAGACAACACTGCTATCACCGCGCCGCAAGAGTCTCTCATCGTTTCTATTCTTTCTGCCGGAACCTTCATCGGGGCCCTGATGGCCGCCCCACTGGCGGACAACCTTGGTCGCCGATGGGGGATCATCAGCTCCTGCGCAATCGTCTTCAACCTCGGCGTGATCCTGCAAACTGTCACAACCGGCAGCCAAGCGATGTTCATCGCCGGCAGGTTCTTCGCTGGGCTCGGAGTAGGTTTGATCTCTGCTATGGTTCCGCTATACCAATCCGAGACTTCGCCCAAATGGATTCGGGGCACGATTGTCGGCGCGTACCAGCTTGCCATCACCATCGGGTTGTTGCTAGCAGCTATCGTGAACTATTCGACAAAGAACCGCCAAGATACTGGATCCTATCGCATTCCTATCGCGGTGCAGTTCGCTTGGTCGATCATCATTTGCGTCGGGTTGTTCCTCCTCCCGGAAACGCCACGCTTCCTGATCAAGCAGGACAAATACGAGGAGGTAAGTCCGGTTTTCCTAGCCACGGCGATATAGTGCCAGGCGACTGACTTCCAGTGCAGGCAGCGAAATCGCTCGCAAAGCTGCGTCGGCTCAACGTGGACCATCCGGCACTCGTAGAAGAGCTGAGTGAAATTCGCGCGAACCACGCATACGAAATGAGCCTCTCCAAGGCTACCTATGTAGACTGCTTCCGTGGGAACATTGGCAAACGTCTCTTGACCGGATGCATGCTTCAGGGCTTGCAGCAGCTTACGGGCGTCAACTTCATCTTCTACTACGGCACTGCCTACTTCGAAAGATCCGGGTTCCAGAACCCCTTCATCATCCAGGTCATTACCAAGTGAGTCTTCTTGTGGGGAGAGAGAATGCGGGCAACATGCTGACCAAACTCTCCAACAGCTGCGTCAACGTCTTTTCGACCTTTCCCGGATTATATTTGGTTGAGAAAATGGGGCGACGCAACCTTCTCCTCATGGGAGCCGTCGGTATGGCCGTCTGTCAATTCATTGTAGCCATCACAGGGACCGTAGCTGGAACATCCAATCTTCCCGCGCAACAAACCGCCATCGCATTCGTCTGCATCTACATCTTCTTCTGTAAGTGGACACGTTGGTCGTTGGACCTAAACACGAACGATCCTTTTTCTGACAAGCATAATCAGTCGCCAGCTCCTGGGGCCCCGTCGCGTGGGTTGTCACGGGCGAGTTGTTCCCGCTCAAAGTCCGCGCGAAGTGTCTCTCCATGGTGAGTGAACGATAACAAGGAAACTTGATGCAAAAGAGCAACAAAGCTAACGATGCCGCCCAGACGACCGCCACAAACTGGCTCCTCAACTTCATCATCGCCTTCATAACCCCCTACATGGTCGACGAGGATCGCGGCAACCTGCAATCGCGCGTCTTCTTCATCTGGGGCTCATTCTGGTAAGTTCGCCTTCCAATTTTCAAATTTTCAGATCCAACGAACGAACACACGTTCTCAAGGAAGATCGAACAAAAAAAACAAAGGTTGAATAAGGGGTTCCACACGACCAAACCCGACTAACTCCCACTTCCCACTAGTTTCTTCTGCATCGCATTCGTGTGGTATATGATCTACGAAACCAAGGGCCTCGCCCTCGAGCAAGTCGACGAGTTGTACGGCATGGTCGACAAGGCGTGGAAGAGCAAGGCTTTCCGCCCGGCGATTTCTTTCCGCGATGTGCAGACTGCCGGGGAGAAGCGTGCGAGTTTGGCGGAGGAGTACGAGAGGCGGACGAGTTCGGTGGCTGCTGCAGAGACCACGCAGGGAGATGCGCAGACGGCTGCGTAAGAGATGTAGGGAAGGTGATGGGGGTGAGGTACTCGGTCGACGGTGATGATGAAGATGGATGGAGGGAGAGGGAGGGAGGCAGGCAGTGACATTGGGGGTGGGGATCAGAGTCGGGCTGCTGGTGTGTGTCAATATTCGGAGTAGGGGTATCTGGAGGTTGGATTGATGAATGGAGGAGATTGCCTACTGTATGCTCGCAGAGTCTCGATGACATCCATCGCAGCTGTCGTGATACCATTGACTTTGTGAAGATCCATGTTCACTTTGAATTTGTATGCCATTGAGATGATGGGCTTTCTTTCATCCGCCACAACTGGCATAGAAGCATTGGCATCCAATTTCAAACTTGGCCACATATTCAATGAGATGAAGTTGCCGGGCAGTCTCATAAACCATCAGGTCCTCACATGACTTCCCTAAGACTGTAACTCAAAAGACAAACGGTACGCTACTGCAGTGTGGAGATACCCCGGAAAAGCGCATGCAATATCGAAAATAGAGCTTCGGCGATATTGCATTGCGTCGGTCACGCTGCTATCGAAACACCACTATTATTATCACGCGCAGAAGCCTCCACCGACCATGTCGCAGCAGCAGTGAACAAGTCCAACATGAACACACCACCCCCGACAACATCACCATTCCTCTCTCCGCCCCCGCCGCAGTGATGCCGCGGGTCTACCCCCCGCTCGAAGGCCGTCAACCGTCCGTCAACATCTCCCCCTCCCTGGTAGAGTCGACGGCCGGTTTCACCGCCGGCATCGTCTCGACCCTCGCCGTCCACCCCTTCGACGTCGTCAAGACCCGCCTGCAAATCGAACAAAACGCCAAGATCCGCGCCGGCAGCGCCCTGCGCGTGGTCCGCCAGATCGCCAACGAAGGGCTCTACGGCAATGGCGTCGCAAAGGACACGGCGCAGGTCCTGCGCAGCTTCTACCGCGGCCTGATGCCCAACATGATCGGCAACAGCGTCAGCTGGGGCATGTACTTCATGTGGTACGCCAACATCAAGGACTGGATCTCGTCGGTGCGCGGGCACCAGGACCAGAAACTCAGCGCCGGCGACTACTTCATTGCGTCGGGCGCCAGCGGCGTCGTCACCGCCGTCCTCACAAACCCCATCTGGGTGATCAAGACGCGCATGCTGTCGACGGCGCGCAACACGCCCGGCGCGTACCGCTCCATCTCGCACGGCACTCTTGATCTGTACAAGTCGGAGGGCATCAAGGGCTTTTATCGGGGGCTCTTGCCGTCGCTCTTCGGCGTCAGTCACGGCGCTATTCAATTCATGGCGTACGAGCAGCTGAAGAACCGCTGGGGTACGAGGCGGCCCAATGGAGCGCAGGGCCTGACTAACGTCGATTACCTCTACTTGAGCGCTGTGAGCAAGATTTTCGCGGGGAGCATCACATATCCGTACCAAGTCGTGCGAGCGCGACTGCAGACCTACGATGCAAAGGCGAGGTACAGCGGGGCGATGGACGTGGTCAAACAAGTCTGGAAGCACGAGGGTCCCGTGGGATTCTACAGAGGGTGTGTATATTGGCAGTGGTGCCGTCTCAAACACACAGTCTCACGACGTACTGACCAACGCGATCTCGCAGACTCGGGCCGAACCTCATCAGAGTCGTCCCATCGACCTGCGTCACCTTCCTCGTCTACGAAAACATGAAATTCTACTTGCCGCACATGCTCCAATCGGCAGATGACCGCATTGTGGTCACGGATTCCAAGGGCTGAAAGGATGCTCCAAACTCGAGTCAATGGCAATTATACTTATACCCAGGCAGAGAAGAACACTTACACGAAACGGAGGCTACGAAGCAACGGGGAGAAATTGCATACAACTGTAAAGAAATGCACTTAGAAGCGCGCGTAACAAGCGGGCCTGCATCATGGGAAATGGCGTTGGAGTTATGAAAGCAACACATGGGCTTGTTGTTGGCTTTTACATCTGCGAAAGCGCTTTTGTGTTCTTCTTGAAGGAAATCTTGGGAGGTGAAAGCGTTTGGAGATGCATACAAGGTGTAGAGACGGGATGGAGGCAAGCAAGCGCGATGCTGATGGTGGGCCTCCCTTTTTATACATACAACCCTACTAGAGAACGTTCGGGTCTCGAGACCAGCGGCTACTCGGCAAATGGAATGAGGATCGTTTACCGTGCGATTCGTCTTCTTGTTCTCGACTTTCTGGTTGCAATGTTTTGCCCGGGCGTTGTCGCGTTTTCGGGAGTCTGGGAAAGCCGGGCATACTCGGAGTTCTTTACCACGCTGTTATTCCGCATGACCGCGGCTTCGACTTGGGAGGAACGCTTTCACGATAATTGATCGAGTTGCTGTTTTCCGAGGCGGATGATTTCGGCGGTTAGTTCCTGTCGTTACGGAGGAAGACAGTATTGTCGAGGCGAGTTCGGTTGGTTTGCATTGCTTCTTGGCCAAGAGTTGCGTCTGGACTTTGACGCGTCGAGGTTGCATCCGTGATATTTGTTGATGTTGGACTTCATCAACGACAACACTGACAATGGGTGCTGATGGGTTGATGTTGTCTCGATCAAAGAGAAATCAGATATAGCTCGATCGGACAACCGGATCTGCAATGTACAAGTCAAGAAGATAGAGAGCAACGAGGGTCGACATGTAGAGGAGCTTTATAGTGCATAATAGACGCTGCAAGGTCAAAGGCAAATTATACATGCTGTGTGTCATCGATTGATGTGGTCGTGGATCGACGAACGCATTCGAACGTTGTGATATTTCGTATCGATAATCGCATGTCGGAGAGACTCGTCGTCGGTCAATACAGCTACACAATAGGATTGTCTTGACTCAATGCCTGACGCAAACAAACGGAAGGGAGCATGATCCCAGTAGTCATGGTAAATCGTTTCGGGCCCCACTCTGGGGAGTCCGAGGGCGAGGGCGGGCGCGACTTGAACCCTTCGGCGGGGTGTGCTTTGCTGGAAGCACTGCCAGGTCGTACAAACCGCCAGCTCGCCTGAGTTCAACATCCACCTCTTCCCAACACAAACCTTTCTTCCTAGCAGACCTCTCCCAGACCTTCTACTTCACTTACATCCCACCATACACGCACCTTCCTCGCCAAACTACACAATCACAACACCGTCAATATGGTCAAAGCAGGTGCGGGGTCCCGACAAGCACTTCCTCGTCGTGAACAGCTCACTAACATTCTGTCACAACAGTCGTCGCTGGTGCCGCTGGTGGTATCGGACAGGTGAGCATCCTAAAATTAAAAGCGCATACCAAGAACACGTCACTAACTCCCTCTCACAGCCTCTGTCCCTCCTCCTCAAGGCCTGCCCGCTCGTCGACAAGCTCTCCCTCTACGATGTCGTCAACACCCCCGGCGTGGCCACCGACCTTTCTCACATCTCCTCCATCGCCCAGATCGAGGGCTTCCTCCCCGCCGACGATGGCATGAGGAAGGCCTTCACCGGCGCTGACATTGTCATCATCCCCGCTGGCATTCCCCGTAAGCCTCCTGCTATCTGCCATCACGGTGTCCCACTACACGAGCCGGAACAAGAGCTAAGTACACACACACAGGCAAGCCTGGCATGACCCGCGACGATCTCTTCAAGATCAACGCCGGCATCGTAAAGGGCCTGATCGAGGGTGTCGCCGAGCACTGCCCCGAGGCCTTCGTCCTTGTCATCTCCAACCCCGTCAACAGCACCGTGCCCATCGCCGCCGAGGTCCTCACCAAGGCCGGTGTGTTCAACGCCAAGAAGCTCTTCGGTGTCACCACCCTCGATGTTGTCCGCGCCGAGACCTTTGTCCAGGGCATCACTGGCGAGAAGGACCCGGCCAAGACCATTATCCCCGTCATTGGTGGCCACTCCGGCGAGACCATCGTCCCTCTGTTCAGCCAGGCCAAGCCCGCCGTCAACATCCCCGAGGACAAGCTCGACGCTCTCGTCAACCGCGTTCAGTTCGGCGGTGACGAGGTCGTCAAGGCCAAGGACGGTGCCGGCTCCGCCACCCTCTCCATGGCCTACGCCGGCTTCCGCTTTGCCGAGAAGGTCATCAAGGCCTCCAAGGGCGAGTCCGGCATCGTCGAGCCGTCTTTCGTCTACCTTCCTGGTGTGCCCGGTGGCGACGCCATCGCAAAGGAGACTGGCCTCGACTACTTCTCCGTCCCCATCGAGCTCGGCAAGGACGGTGTCAAGGAGGCCAAGAACGTCATCGGCTCCGCCAACGCTGCCGAGAAGAAGCTTCTCGAGGCTTGCTACGCCGGCCTCAAGGGCAACATTGCCAAGGGTGTCGAGTTCGCCAAGAACCCCCCTCCCCAGAAGTAAGCTCCTCGAGACGATTGGGTCTTGTCCCGAGTCTTGGGCTTACAAACGATTCTAGGTAGATTGTGAGCTTATGAGCAACTTGCACCGGCATAGAGGGCTTCTAGATGGGAGAGCTGGGAGCATATGAAGCGTTGTGCTGGGATTCTGAAATCCCTGCTAGCGGATTTGCTGCACATACGATGTAGCTACGAGCCATGAAATGTCACTTTGAAAAGTCACAATTTTGTCGTCTGGTTGTTTGTCATCTTGTCATTCGTCGTAGATCTATCCCTCATTCGACTTCTCCGCTATGGCGCCTTTAGCATGGTGTATTGCCACTCTGTTTCACTCGCATCACCTCGCATCAGACCTGCCGAAGTGAATGGAGTGGCTGGAGTGGCTGATCGCATCTTTGGACCAGGATGGCGGACCCCGTTGACCGTGGTGTACTCAGAGCTTGGACTACTCGTGTCCAGACAGAACTGGCTTTTTCCCCAATCGCTCTCTTGTCGACATGGAGATTCAAGCTTTCGCTCCCCTCGTCTTGATCTGGAAAGTCGCAGCCGGAATCTCGCTCGAGTCGGCATGCACCGTGACATCCATCCCCAGCCCGGCGAGGGCACCTCTTATGATCCCGCAGGGGAAGTAGAGATACTGAGGATGATCGTTGCGTGTCAGTCAGAATTCAGCTACAAACAGCAAAAAGAAACAGACAGGTTCGCGAAACGGACAAGGGAGAAAGATGGAGGGGAGGGGAGGCCAAAAAGAAAAGAAAAAAAGAAAAACGAAGCAACTCACAGCCTGAGCCCGACTCAACGTCTCCTCCGAGGCTTTGACGCCGGCTTTGCGGTCGACGCTCACGCGGCTGATGGGCTGGAAGCGCTGGTCTGTCAGCACGAAGACGCCGCGGTGGTTTGTCTTGAGGTTGTCGATTTGCTTGCGGAAGAGCAGGGGCCACAGATCTTTGCAGACGAACTTGATGTTGTCGAGGGGGGATTGGGGGCGGGGGCGGTGGGCGCTAAATCTATTTTTCGAGAAGAAAACGGAAGGGTGTCAGTGGGGGGTTTGTTCTGTTGTTCGAGGTTCGGAAAGACAAGACGAGGCTGGGCCCTTTTCTTCGTCGGGGCGGGTTTGGTCTCTCTCTCTCTCTTCCATAGCCTTTATCCGTCTCGTCCCTATGTTTTCCTTCTGTGCGAATGTGTGTCCTTCTTGCTACCCCTCCTCTTACAACCTACTTCGTTCCATTTCCTTGAGGAGACCGAGAAAAAAAGATAAAAAGAAACACCCGTAATGCACCTTACCTCTCAACAAGCCCCTGCCCAACCCGATACCCCATCCCATCCAACCTCCAAAACACCGCATCCCGCGTCTCATCATCCAACCCGCCCGCCCCTCCCATCGCAGTCGTATCCGTCATAGCACCGCCGCCCACAGAGCTCGCATCCGTCAGCGTGCTCGCAGGAGCCGCATCCCTCCCATCTTCTTCCAATCTATGTCGCTCCGCCCCGTGCGCCGTCAACGTCGCGCCTGCACCCGTCGTCGTTGCTGTCGACGAGGTGGTGGTAGTCTGGGCTGCCGAGGTGCCTGTGGATGTTGCGGGAGGCTGGTCGTGGAAGATTTGGCTGCGGGCGTATTCGGCTCGGAGGGCTTGGTCGCGCGCGTGCAGTTGGTCGGTTATGCGCTGGGCGAGGGGCACGAGTTCGATTAGGAGGAAGTCGAGGCAGGAGGAGGCTACGGTTGGGTCGGTGGGTGCTGCTGCTGCTGCTTGGGGGTCTGGGCGGGACATGTTTCTCTGTTGTGTGGGGTTTTTCTCTTGAAGGTATTTTGGGCGGTGGGTGTTGTCTTGCGCGTGGTGGTGGTTTTGGGAGGGTCTTGTGCTTGGTTTTGGTTTGTGTTTCGAGTGAGGTTATGTGGGATGCGTGCTTGGTAATTTCGTGTCCTTGTCTCGCTCGTTGGGAGGTGTCAATGTCGAGATCCGTCGTATGTGTATGTGTACATGTATGTGTCTATGTTTACAAAGGTGTGGTTGTCAACAATGTTGCTGGCCATTGATGTCACCTTCTCCATGGCTTCAACTTGAGGTGATCCGAGTGGAGCTGGAGCTCTCTCTCACAGCTTGCTTGAGGGTTTGAAGGGACGACGGACGACAACAGCATTCGTTCAACTCAGTTCTTCGACTATAACTCTACATTCTGTCATTTTGACTTGCTGGGATCACTCGTACTGATCAATTGGCTCAATAGCAGCACTACCTCGAGCAAAATTGGCTTCCATGCTCAAGAGTGAGCAACATCTCTAGAAAGTACCAATAATCCAGTCCACAACACACGCTCTCCACCAACATGCAAACAAGAAATCTTCACCTAGTTAGACATAAACACACTGCAGTCTCCAACATATCTTTCTAATCTTAGAAAAGACGGTCCAGACTTTCAAGCCTAGCAGATCAAACCCGAGTTTCATCTGCAACAGAAAAGATGAGAATGAGAATGAGAGAAAAAAACGATGCATCACTTCTCCCGGATCCAACGCCTTGCATTACCGCCAGCAAGCAACCTCTGGCAAAGCCGGCCCGGTCGCTGGGATGAGTGGGAAATGTGATGAGAAGAGAACTCTTTGCATATACATGAACATGCACATGCACATGACGGACGGGAACATGGGTATGCAAAGGACGTTTTGGCCGGCGGCCGGGACCCAAAAAACAATCTATCTGAGCTATCTATCTCTATTTTATTTTTTTCCACCCGATTCCCAGGTTTTGCTCATTTTACGTGCCGGGTCCAGATCTTCGAGGATGTGTTGGCTAGTGCTGGGGGGCGGCATGCGGGAGGATCTTCTTTTGGCGTTGAGCATTCCTCATTGTTATTTGTCGATGCAAATGATCGGTCAGTACTCGTAGTAGTAGTATCAACTTAATTTCAGATGATGACGAAGGATTGAAGGATTCTGACAAAAGGCGGTGCGGGATTGATGATGATGCGAAGCCGGTGCCGGCTGGTCTTTTTGGAGGCGTTTTTGTGTCAGGTTGATGTGTCGTGTGCTGGGACCCTAACCCTGTGTTGGTCTTGGTTTGGGGTTTGGGGTTGGGGCTGTCGTTGACTTGGATCCATCAACATTCGAGATCGTCGACGAAAGGTCAGATGGTATGTCGTTGTTTCGAATTCTGAGTGTAGGTTTGGATGCTGATGAGCACGTTGAGCGTCATCATGCGAACGGTCACTGCAGATGATGCTGCTGATCGTTTCGTCTTCTTCTCGAAGAAACATATCAACGGGATTTTGTGAAGCCTACAGGGTCAGGTCGACAATAATCTGCGATACGCAAACACAACAATAACAACTCCATCACTCGGACATGTCCGTGAGCCTGTCTTTCCGGAATCCTGTCACAAGAATCACAAAACACATTTCTCACACCGACCAAGTCAGCGCCAATGGAAACACACCGCGACAGCTGTCTACTCATTCCTTGTTTCGAAAAACAGGGGGGTGTGATGTTCGTCTCATAGATCGATGTTTCAGTAATCCTCAAACAAAAAGACGAAGACCCTTTTGCAGCATCTTGTTGAGTCTGGAACGCCTGGCCCAAACCTACACACCGACCCATAAGTGAACGAAAAATCTGACACGAACTACAGATCATGGATGTCAGGTCAGAACACACACACACACACACAAAAAAAAGATCCTTGTGTCGCACGATCGTCTCGTACCTTTGTGGGCAAAACTGGGGTCATCGTAGGCCAGCCTCCAGAGTAGGTGTGATGCATGCGTATACCCCAAACGGCGCGTGCATAGAATTGATCATCGACATCCGATGATTTGATGATGACTGTTGTGATTGGTAAATAAACGGCTAAAACGGCTAGATGGCTGCGAGGAAGAGATCCATCTTCTCAAAACCGGATCCGCATAGCGAAAGTGCCGTTCTGCCCTGCCCTTGGAGGGATTCCCACTCAAGCCACTCTCACCCGCGTCGCGCACAAGGCCCATTATTGTGCGCCGAACGCCGCAAATGAATTGCTACAGCATGTGAGCGGGGCGAGGACTTGCTGGACTGTCCTGTACAGGCTTGGTGGTGGGTTCTCGTGGTGGATTTGCGGTGATGGTAATAGTGCGCCCTGGACGCGACTGGGCAATATTGTCCCTTCCTTCTCAACGGACGCGTGTGGTCAGTCCTGAGTGGTGGGGTGAGTGCTGGTCTGGCCAGAGAGCGAGAGGTGGCTTTTCCATGGGTGTTCAGGATGAATGGACATTGATTGATGACAGCTGTTGCTTGGGCTTTTGTGCTACGCTGCAGTCATAGCTAACAATAATAATGATAACAATGAGGGGTTGGACGGAAGCACCAACAAATCGATAGAAAAACTGTTGTGCGGCCGATGGCGTTAGCGATTAGGCGAGAGGGATCTACGCGACGGATCCCGATTTTTTGATTGAATATTGAACAAGTCTGTCTTTGCCCGTGGGTTAGTGTCGCGCGACCAGAGCGAGCAGGAGGCGGAGGACCAAGATGGGAAAGAGGAGAGTCGAGCCGAGGGTTGTTATCGTCGTCATCAGTGTAGTCTGTCGGTCAATTTCCCTCGTTGGTCGCGTGGTGGTAGTGCACATGGCGGACAACGTGGAAAATGGAATTCATGCTGCCCATCTGCCCATTCATCTGCCCATTCATCCAGTCCCGTCCAGTCGAGCCGTGGTTCAGCTTGTTCTAAAATAAAGCGTCGCCCGTCGATCTTGCAAATGGACAGGACTCAAGGGTAACATAGCACCAGCAAAGTGCGTCGCACAGCATACAATAGTCAGCAATGGTGACACGGCCAATCAGGGGCTACAGAACGGTCTTTTCTGTCTTTTTCTTCACGGCTTTTTTGGCTCGTGGCTCTCATGCAGGGTGTGAGACATGACGGATGGATTGGCGCACGTGAGCAGAGTGAAGAAAAAACGTGTGGTCGCGCCAATATTCTGGTAGACTTGTGCAACTCTCGCGGGAAGCCCTTTGGCCTTTGCTCGGGCGAGATAAGAGAAAGGGCTGGTGTGTCTGGCCTTGCGGTTGCACGGCATGAAAACGGTCACGAAGTTGTGTCGTTTCTTCCCCTGGCGGTCTCCTATCACTTGTGCATCATTTCGCTCGCCCAACCGCCGCAGGGCAAGGATTGAAGGGCTATTTGTAGTTGTGCGCCCTTTCCTACTGCTGCCATACGCCCGCCGAGCTTTACTGATCCTCCTGTGCAGCCGTTGAGGTAGGCTCAGGTAGGGTGGTGGTGTTCATGTAGGAGCATGAATCGCACGATGCATAAGGTGACTGCTAACACTAGCTCACCACCACTTGTAACATGTCAAAAGTCACCGCTAGCATGATGAAATCGACACGGTTTTCCATGATCCTTCTCTCCCTCCGAGTCCCACGGGAACTATGACAACACCTACATCATCGTCCCGAGGCTGCGTCGCAACAGTCATCGTAAGTCGGTGGAGAGCAGTTCGTAAGACGTGGAGCCCGTGGGACTCTTTGGGAGGCTGCCCAACGCGCTGGGTCCCGATTTTCCTGCGCGCCATTCATCGGCCCCCATCGATTCGAGACCGCCGACGCAGACAACGGCCCTCGGTCGATGATGGGTCGGATTTCCACCTTTTTTTCGCAGCATTGGGCAGCGTTCGGAGAAATATGATTGGCCAAGACGGGAACAGGTGAGTTTCGAGGTGCAGGTGGAGAGGTGTTTCCGCCGCCGCCCGTTTCCACGCACGTGTGTGGAGTTCCACAACCAGTTTCCACCCTCTCGAGTTCCAGTCTTCGAGAGTCTGAATAATCAACCAGTCCACGGAAGCTACTGCTTGCTAGTCATGTCGGTTTCCACGCCAGAAACAGCGTATAGCTGGGGTTTCCTTCTGGTGAAAGATCGGTGTGTCTCTTGCAGCGTGCAGCCTGTTTGTTCGATATCAATGGTTATGCTCCCAAGGCGCCAAACGGGTCTTGCTGTGCTGTTGCTATACGACAACTGCCTCGCCGAGATTGCGCGTGGAGATTGCGAGGCGATCTGCGTTAGGGACTTGACCCTTCAACGGTTCCAAGTTCGTCATGCAACAGCCAACAGCCTCGCCAGCAGCAGTGACCTCGTCCGAACAGGCAGGGTATGACAGGCCTGAGCAGCACGACTCCCCCTCACTGCCGACAGGACGGTGGTATACTTGTTCGGCTGCCGTGTTCAGGGAGAGGCGAGCCGGGGAGGGAGGGAGGACGAACGCGCGTGCGGCGTGCCTCTCGCTCGCACTGACATGGTTGGAACAGGATGTCCCCTACAGTGTCCTGCTGCTTACTTGGAGATATGGCAAGTCCTCGCTGCTCCGGCGCGGTAACCGATGGCTGGCATATCTCCGGGTGGTGGGAGGTTGCTACATCGACCGGTGTTTGGACGGTGGCAGTTGGCGGTTGACAGTTGGAACACTCTTTTAACAGAGGGCTGGCATCCACGACCATGGCTACGACGACGGCGAACGAGCGACCGGTATCACGTACGCTGGTGTATGCCACTATCTAGCTACCACTACCACTCCGAGTGCTCCCCCTGTCTGTGTCTGTCTGCCCGCCCGAGGCGAGAACGATGATTATGACAGGGGCCACTCGCAACTCTGTGCAGCATCGACTTTGAGGCATCGTGTTAATATTAGGTACCTATTCGAGCCAACGCCTCTTCAGCCCGATCGGGTCGACCGGGAATATGGATACCGTGCCGAAATCTGACAGGTACCGGCATTGGAAGATTGGAAGAGTGATATCAGATGTCAAGTATGATTGCAACAACATCGATCTAACATCAGCAAGAGAGTTGCTACTGCCAGGACTGCATAAGCGCCGGACGCATGCCGGTGCCACGCGTGCGCAAGTGTATACAGTAGTATGGGACACGACCTTAGACCAGCTCCCCGCCTCGAGTGCTTGCCTTGAGCGGTCGAACCGGGCATACCATGTTTCACTGGCAGCTAGCTCTGGGACCTGCATCCACCGGCGCCGCTACCACCCAAGCCCCTGCCAGGATCATGCCGTCTCACTGCTGCACTACGGTGCTGAGAGGCATCCCAATCCCGACGAGTGCGCCAGGCGTGTGCTTCCAACCATGCCTACACGAAGCCATAGGTTCGATCCATCGTCCACGAAAAACAATCCATTATTCCCTCTGATTTCTCCCCGTCTCGCTTTGCCTGCCTGCCTGCCTGCCTGGTACCCATACCCATACCCATACCTATAACCATAACATATCAATATCATACGGCGCCCATCCAACTCCCCCATCAAACCAACGATCACTGCATCCTAATTCCCTGAGTCGTCGGGGCCTTGCTCTCGCTACTGCAACCGACTCGCGCGAAGGAATGCACCTCGCCCCCCGACTACTTGCGCCCACACATCCGACGCTATAGTCACCATTCGCCCAGATGTCGTCGCACTCGTCGTTGCACCAGTCCATAGCTGCCGTTGCCCACGCACCAGGACACTTCTTACACAACGCCAAAGCCAACGGCTTGATGAAACGCAACTCTATCTTCTCACGCCCTGCATCCCGCAACAGCAGCATTGATCTCGACACCTCCGATTTAGACCTCACGCGATCAACCCATTGCACCTCGTCTCCTCCGGAATCCACACCACGACCGTCGACTTCGACCGCCAGTATCATGGAGCGCAGCAACACCGATCCATCCATTGGCAAACGCCACTCATTGTTCAGGAGCCGCAGGAAATCAAGTCGAAAAAATGTCCGCGCCGAGGATGCCGAGGATGCGGAAATCGCACCGAAGGACTTTCGATCCGATGAAGAGTGTACGTAGTAGCAGCGAGCCGTCAACGCCGACCCAGTACTAACCCTGTTCAAAGATCGAAGCCATTTAAGAAAGCAGTCGATTTCGCCACCATTCAACTTCCAACATCTCAGTCACACGAGGCGAAAGCATGTCCCTGGCCTGGGAACTGTCGACGAAAGTGGCTCATTCCGGATCCCAGCTAACCCTCATCCCGTCGAGCCTGTCAAATCGCGACCAACAACTCCATGCTTGCCGTCATCTGGACCCCAACACTCTAGTAGTCGCTCGATGGATGTATCGCATGGACGACAGCCAATGCCCAGTACTGTCAGCCGACCCCGGGCAGCTTCATGCCAGACCAGGAACGCAAATGAGCCTGTCAGCCAGGTCGTCGGGCTCTCAATGAGCAACCCAAACGTGCCAACCACTGCAGCATCTATACCTCCAATCACGGCCCAAGTGCAACACTGCTCGCCTTCGGAGGTCAAGTATCGCGCAAGACAACCCTTGCCAGCCCTCCCACAGCGCGCAACATCACAGGGACATCCCAAACGTATGACACAGGACTCTCAATTATCTTGTAGCACCGCATCGTCGAGCGATTCATACCGATCATCGCAACACATACGCACCGCTGGACCCTGGACGTGTCTTGACGAGCACGGCTCGACGGTCGAGCCAGTCGAGGCTTCATGGGAAGAAGACGTCGATTTCTGCTACGAACGGGAAGCAGAATCAACGTGCGACTTCAACTGGGACGAGAACGAGCAGATCGACTCTGGCTTCCGACTTTCAAAATTCCTCCCATCGACCGAGAGCTCCAGGAACTCCGCGTTTTTCGCCTCACCAAACATCAACGCCAGTCCTGTGCAGCCTCGACGTTCCTCCATCGTTGGCCACCGAGGGTTCCAGCAGGCGAGAAACACCGCCGGCATCAACGCAACCTCGGAGGACCGAGTGTCGGCGCAGGAAAGTCAAGACCAGCTCGTGGCCATCACGGAGGAGCCCAAAACGCCATTCGGCCCCGAGATCATGCACATCGACACATCTCTCGAAAGCACAAGCGACAGCGCTTCAACTCGCACAGGGACCTCCTTTTATGATGACAGCGGCTCCCACCCAGCGCCTCCCAGCGACAACGGTCACTCGTCCGTCGCCTCGCTGAGCAGCGTTCCCGAACTCATGCCTAGCTCCTACAGCACTAGCAGCAACGACGCCGCCGCCTCCACTGAGCATGTGGCTCTCCACTCCGCGAGGCAATCATTCACTTCGTGCGATGTCATGCGCAAACCCAGTACTCTCTCCAACCGCGCCATCCTGCAGGCAGGCCGCGTGGTGCAGAGAGGCAGAGTTAATTCGGCTTCCTCAGCGGGTGGCAGAATATCTAGGCTGCCTTCCAAGCAGTTCCAGAGGCCTTTGGCCGACGGTGAAGAGGCTACTACTTGGATTTGAGAGGACTGCCGTGATCTGAACTTTGGCTGGCTGGGTTGCAGGGCGAGGTTTGTAGGACAGAGCAGGGCTCTCCTCACTTCGACCCTCTTGTTACGAATTAGGTAGTGGAAGCACTACTACCGACGGGACATATGATTATAGATGAAAGATAGGAAGGGCGGGGAAGGAAAGGGGGATCGAACTGTACAAACCTTTTTGTCTGACTATCACTACCAATACCCAAAATCGAGGATTTGCTTGGAAATTCCATTTTTGCTTAACTGTCATCATATTCTCATTGTCTCTTGTATCGACTGAACCATCCACCATCTGTGTATCATACGTATGTGTTAAACAGGCATTATACAATGATATACCCATGGTTAAGACATGGTAGTTCCAAGAGCCAGGTTCGCCCCGGGCCTTCACGTATACCGAAGAATGCATGATGAGATCTTCTGGGATCATATGACAGGTCTCATATAGCAGCATCAACCGGCAGCGCTATCAAAACAATCGTTCTCGAACACCCATCGAATGTAGACAAAATGCAGTCAATGAGTCAGCAAACGAGACCCCTAATTCGGGCAGCAGCTGCCATCTCTCCTCATGTTATCTGGCGGGCCGAGAAAGTCAAGTTCGGCAACCCTCTCTGCCTCACGTTGCCCGCCCGCCAACCAGCCCACTTTCTGTTGATCTCCCATGATCTGAGCGAGCATCCAGGGGGCATATCCAACTCTTTCCCAAACACAACCCGAACACCCTTTGATGTCATTATTTGGTTACCAAGACATCGAATAATCAATTTGGTCTAAGAGCTTTCTATTGATTCACTGACTGTCCGCCTGCTTGCCCCGGACGACTGGACTGGACTGGACCCATTGCTTACACCGTAACTCTAAATCGCCAACCTCGCTCGGCTTCTGGGAAACAAACAGGCTCGCGCCGCCGCTTCACTGGGACTTTTCCCATCCTGGTCCCGCCGTGCATGAGAGTTGGTCATGGCTGTGCTCGAGCAGAGCTGGGTCAAAGTGCAGGAGAAGACGTTTGGCAAATGGTGTGTATAGCATGGCATAGCATGGCATGGCATGGCTTCGAAGTAAGACATTCGGCTAACTACAGACCTTTGTCACCACACAGGCTGAACAGCAAACTGGCCGTTCGCGGCGTACACGTTGACGACCTGGTGCGCGACGTCTCCGACGGCACCGCATTGATCCACCTCCTAGAGATCCTCTCGCAAGAGTCCCTCGGTCGCTACGCCGCCAAACCCAAACTGCGCGTGCAGCGTTTCGAAAATGCAAACATTGCCCTGGACTACATCAAAGGGCGGAAAATCCAGCTTACGAATATTGGCGCGGAGGATATCGTGGACGGCAATCGGAAGATCATTCTGGGCCTGATTTGGACACTTATTCTCCGCTTCACGATCAATGATATCAACGACCAGGGTCTGAGCGCTCGGGAGGGTCTGCTGTTGTGGTGTCAGAGGAAGACGGCTTGCTACAGCGAGGTGTCTGTCACGGACTTCTCGGCCAGCTGGAATAATGGACTGGCGTTTTGCGCTCTTCTGGACATCCACAGGCCCGATCTCATGGACTATGACAGTCTGGACAAGTCGGACCACCGCGGCAACATGCAGCTTGCGTTCGATATCGCTTCTAAGGAGATCGGTATCCCGGACCTGCTCGATGTTGAGGACGTGTGCGACGTGGCGAAGCCCGATGAGCGGTCGCTCATGACTTATATCGCTTACTGGTTCCATGCTTTCTCGCACATGGAAAAGGTGGAGAATGCCGGCAGGAGAGTGGAGAAGTTTGTGACAAACATGCAGGGAGCTTGGGAGATGCAGAACAACTACGAGCGCAGGATGCGGGCTCTTCTGGCAGCCATCGCGGAGAAAGAGCAGGAGTGGGCGGACGCAGAATTCGACGGGACATATGTGGATGCAAAGGCACAGCTCGAAAAGTTCACAAGCTACAAGTTGAAAGACAAGCGGACAAAGATCGCGGAGAAGAGTGATCTCGCAGGTCTGCTCGGCAACATCAAGACCAAGCTCAGCACATACCGCTTGAGTCCGTACGAACCACCTCCAGAGTTGAGACTAGACGCTCTCGACAAGGCCTGGCAAGGTCTGATGCAGTCGGAGCGGGAACGCAGTCAATTGATCAACAACACAATCCGTGACATCAAGAACAACCTCCGCCGCACCTTCGCAGACAAGGCTAACGACTTTGCGGTGGCCCTGAGCACTCTCAGCATGAGCATATCAGGTCTCGAAGGCGAAGTCGAGGACCAACTCGAACACACCCAGCAGATCGCCCAGCATCTCCCATCGATGGACCAATACCTCGAAGTCATCGCCAAGCTCGACAAGCAGTGCGAGCAGGCCAACATCGAAGAGAACGACTACACGACCTACACCTACGAAGAACTCGTCTACGAGCTCTCCCTCGTCCGCTCCTCGGTGCAGAAGAAACTCGTCTTCCTGGAAAACCAAATGGTGGCCCGTAACATGACCAACCTAACCCCAATGCAGCTCGAGGAATTCGAGTCCGTCTTCCGCCACTTCGACCGCGACGTCTCCAACAGCCTGCAAGAGCTCGAGTTCAGCGCCGCTCTAGCCTCGCTAGGCCTCGTGTACGACGAGGACGAAATGCACGAGCGCTTCGTCGAGGTCGCCGGCCGCAGCGGCGGCAGCGTCAGCTTCGAGCAGTTCATCCGCTTCATGGTCGACGTCACAGAGGACCAGAACACCGCCGAGCAGGTCTTTGAGAGCTTCCGCGAAGTCGCCGACGGCAAACCGTACGTCACCGAGCTCGACCTCACGCACAGTTTGATCCCGGAGGAGATTGTGCAGCAGCTCATGGCGAGCATGCCGGCGCACAAAGGGCCGGACCTCAAGGAGGACCGCGATTTGCCAAAGTACGATTACGTCAGGTTCATGGAGAGGTATCTGGGCGATGGTGGCGAGGCGGCGGGCGGCGGGGCGGCTAATGGACACGCTTAGCGGGCGTGTCCGTCTGGTTGCTCGTCGCGGAGTGAATGAGTGAGCTGGGCTGGGCTGGGCTGGGTCGGCCAGCACAAGAACCGAGTTGTCAGTCGGAGGACTGGAACGGATTCTGGCCTGGTCGTTTTTTCCTTCGACTCAATTGCCCGCGTCTGGTTCTTGGAGTTGGTCCCTGCCATTGGTTTCCTCCTCTTCTTCTGCTTCCATTCTCTGCCTGCCCCATTTCTTCGGTCGGACATGACTTTTTTTCCTCGGGGACTTTTTCTGTTTTGTCTAATTTTCTTTGTTTTTTTCAACGCGCGAATAACCAAGGTGTTTCAGGAGGGGGGGCAGGCGAATACTTTTGTTGCTGTTGATGACGATGGATGGATGGATGGTGTTGTTATCGTTGTTGTTATTGTTGTTGTGGCATATGGGGTCTAGCATACTTTGACTCAATGGGCGGTCAAGGATATTGCGGGCAGAGGTAGAATCAGGAATCGGGAGGGAGTGATGACAAGGCAGGGAGAAGAAGAATCCGGTGGTACAGAAGAAGAAGCGTGGACAAGGCTGTTGTAGGGCTGCGGTCTTCTGGTAAATTAATTTTGAATAATTCATGAACACAAAAAATCATTGAAGAAAAAAATGGTGATAAGAACGCAATTGATCGCAATCGAAACGTTCTGGCAAGTATAATGCATGGTGGACAGATTTAGAACCACGCCAAGATCACAACCCCGACCCCTTTCTGACCGACCAATACCTACCTAGCTCACAGCTCACGCAAGATCTCGCCAGCAGCCTGGCCGACTATGCCGGCATAGGTGGAGAACATGACGCCCTTGAGGACTTTCTCGCCCTCGTGCTCGGCCCAGTAGCCGGCAGCGACGAGTTTGCGCTTCCACTCCTCTTTGTGGGCTTCGGGAAGATCGTCCCAGTGCTTTGCTTCGGCGTGCTCGGCCAGCAGAGCCTCCTTGTCGGCGTGAACGTCAACGGCTACGGTGGCGGTGTCGGCCGGGTCGTGGCGGACGACAAGGGCATTCTGCTCGCTGCCAGGAACGGAGAGCAGGTCTTGCAGCGTTTGGCGGCCGGGGACAGCGGTGGGGATGTCGCTTGCTACGATTGAGGAGGCGGTGCTGTGGATTTGCGAGCCGTAGTTGTGTGCTACGCTTGTTGCTGTTGCGCCTGGTTTGCCAAGAAGGGCGCGCGCAGGGGCAGGGAGCTTGTTGAGGACGGTGGTTACGGCGGAAGCTTCGGGGTACATGATGTAGTGAACCAGGTATGCGAGGAGGAGAGGGATGGCGAAGGCGAAGTATGTGTACATGACACGTTGGAAGCGTTCGTCCGATGGGCTTGAGAGGACGTAGCGGGAATCTTTGTCGCTAGGGTTCAGAGGGCTTAGGGGGAAGGTGTCAACGACGACGGTGTTGCCGTAGCTCACAGAGGCGAGGCGGAGATATTGGGGTCCTGGGTGGATTGGCGTGGACGGTTCTGTCGTCTTCTCATCCTTCGTCTCCTGGTCCGGGTTAGGTGCGCGCGCAGGAGAGTGGAAGGGCGAGAGACAAAGTTTGGTCATTTGCTGAGGGTGAACGTTCTTGAAGCTCTGATAAGATCTGAAGCGGGAGAAGGTATCGGTGCTGCGGGTGTAGTTTATTGTGTAGACCTCGATGCTGATATCTTGGCCAGCGACGGCGACAACGACTTGTCGGTTGCCCTTCTTGTCGGCGTCGAGTGCGCAGACGTCCAAGCTGACAGCCTGCTTGATGCGTGAAGGCAAGCTCATCTGCAGTACAGTGGCCGCAGGTCCAGTCGGATACAAGTGGTAGACGCGAAGCTCGGCGCCCTTCCTACCAGGTTTGTTGAGCAGCGCCACCACGTTCTGTGGATCCAGGAAGCGCACAGCTCTGAACTTGGATCTCGGCGCTGTGCTTCCAGCTTCCGGAGCCGGCATTTGGTGGATGCGTCGAGGTCCCTTAGGCATCTTTTGCACCTGTTTTGTGCTGAAGTCGTACTGGTAGGTCTGTTCGTAGATGTCGTAATCTGTGCAGAAGGTCACGCTGAATTCATCCACGCCGGGTGTAGCAACATCGAGATCTCCAACTTCTACACCTCCGTCGGGTACGATCCTCGTGATGACATCTTCCGGTTGAGGCGCTGATGTGGTCGCGTTGAAGACGACCAATTCTGACCGCTTGGCCAAGCCAGTCGCAATGGCACCAATGCGTTTACCACCATTTGCACGTTTCAACGCGGGAGACAGGCGTAGCAAACGCTGGTACGTTTCGCTTTTGGCCGAAGGAGTTGGAGTGAACAAGCTGTTCTGGCCAAGCGGGCTTATCTGTCCCTTCACTTCGACCTCGTCCGTCTTTTGCTTCTTACGCGATGGGTATTTGATGTCGAACGAGCGGAAGTGGTCGTTTTTGCCAGCGTTCTGGGATTCCTGGGACGAGTTGATGCCGGCGAATGTGATCAGACCGTCCGGAGTAGCAAGACTGGAGAGAGACTGCACCGAGTCTTGGTCGCGTGGGAGGTCGATCTCAGCAGCGGTAGTGATGTTGGAGCGATCGGAAACGTCAAGGACAACCTGCACGATCATTTAGAGACGGTTCGTGTGGAGGGTTGAAAGAGCAATATGATACTGACTATCTGATTGGGGACACCACTCCGTCCCTCTCCACCTCCACCTCCGACTACCAGATATCCGCGATTGTAGGGATCGAATTCGGCTGCGAAGATAGGGAACGGCAAGGTGGTCTTTGCGTAGGAGTTGGCAGGAGCCATGATCACCTCTCCTGAGGGTGTTGGTGGTATGTGTCAGGTGGTTTGGTCGTTTAAAGGCAGATTGATGATATTCACACGAGGCAGAACTCTAAATAAATATACAAGAGACGAGGGGTGAGGTTGTTTGTTGAAGTAAGTGAATTGTCCGCCTGGCCTCGAACAATGGGCAATGACGCGGGCTTGTGGGCGCTGCTTCCAATTTGGCTTCCACGGAACACCTTCCGCGCCGCTGTCTCGTCGGCGCTAGCAGCACCTCCGCAAGAATTCGAGCCTTTTATTTGCGCCGTCTTTTGCACCACGCCTCTTCTTCCTTTCCCTTCCCATCTGCCAACCTCACAAGGTTTCGGCATTTCGAAACAACATGGCATCCGACGCGATGGAGGCTGTTCCCACCAAGGTAATGCCTCAGGAGGACCTCACCGACGAGCAAGTGGAGGAGATGCTCGCCCAGGCCACCACTCGTCTGCGCGAAAAGGAAGAATCCCAAATGTTCAAGACGGCAGCGCCTCAGAAATACACCTTCCCCAAGATGAACGCTGGCGATCTGGAGAAACCCTACGTTGTCACCAAGGGACACATCGCCGAGGCCGACAAAGCTCGTCTGATTGACGAAAAGTACCGCCAGACTGGTAGCCTCATCCGCAAGGTTGAGGACCCGGTTACTGCAAGGAAGCTCGCTGAAGAGGTACGTTCGCACTACAACCCCCCAACTTCACCATGTCTATGAGGAAGATATCCCAAATTTTCCCTCGAGCAGAGTCGGGGCACCGTTTTGGTGCTCTTCTGCCAAACTGAGAGCCTTTATATTCATAGTTACTCTGAGACACTTCCACCACACTGCCTTACTCGATCTGCCAGATCAATTGGTGCATCAGCTGACACTGTGACTAGCAAAAGAAAGCAACTGCGGGCACTCAGTGGTACAACCTTCCCCGCACCGATCTCACACCGGAGCTCAAGAGAGACCTGCAACTGTTGAAAATGCGTAATGTCCTCGACCCGCATCGCCACTACAAGAAGGATGGCGGTAAAATGCAGGCACCCGAGTACAGCCAAGTCGGTACCATCATCGAGGGTCCTACAGAATACCTGTCCGCCAGAATCCAGAACAAGGACCGCAAACGCACTCTCGTCGAAGAGGTCCTTGCTGGAGAACAGCAGAGCGGCCGCTTCAAGAAGAAGTATGCCGAGGTGCAGACCAAGAAAGGCAGCGGCAAGAAGGCTTTCTACAAGGACCTCAAGGCGCAGCGAAAGGGTGGTGTCAAGAAGGGAAGTGGATGAACCCGTCATTGCCTGCAATGCTTGGAAACAAGTGTTGTATTCATCAACACTACCTACAGCTGCGACACGATGCGCAGAATCAGGTCCTGCATATCGAGCGCAGCCTGTTGCCCAGCCTCGAGCACCTCTTCGTGGTTTGCTTTGCCGAGAGTGAGCTTGTCTTCGAGCTGCTGCTTATTGAGGCCCTGGAGCTGAGGGTCATCACCTCTGGGGACCTTGTCCAAGACAGCGTTGTTGGTAACCAGGCTGAAGGCCAGGACACGCATCCCACTGTGCCTTGCTACAATGATCTCGGGCACGGTGCTCATACCAACAACGTCTGCGCCGAGTCCGTGAAGGAGGCGGCACTCCGACCTCGTCTCGTAGCTTGGGCCAGAGACGTAAGCATAAACACCTTCGTGCAGCTTACGGTCGCCCGGTTTTTGGCTGCGCAGGTCTTTCCAAGCCTGGTGTGCCTGTTGGCGCAACTGCAAATCATACGCGTCGGAGAGGGGAGGAAACCTGACGCCGAAAGCCTCCTCGTTGGCACCACGAAGAGGGTGGTAGCCAACAAGACCAGCCAGGTTGAGGTGGTCATTGAGACAGACGATGTCGCCGACGGAGTACGACGGGTTCAGTCCACCGGCTGCGTTGGTCAGGATGATGGTCTCGACACCAATGACCTTGCACACTCGGGTGGCAAAGGTGACGGCGTCCATCTCATGGCCTTCGTAGAAACTGGAACAGAAATGAATGAGCGAGGATGTTCTTCGTTGGACTACGTAGATGGAGGGCTACTGACTGCGCTCTTCCAACTAGAAGCATGGCAGGGACTTGCTCCTTGCCCAGCGTACCGAATACAAGTTTGCCTGCATGGCCAGCAACTACATCAAACCACACCTTAGCTTTCTGACTCATATAATTCGTGCCTGTGACTTCAGTTGTTGTAGTCTGTATGAGATACTCACCGGTGCTTTGAGGGAAGTTGGGCACATCCTTGTACGCCCACTCCTCTCTCACATCGTCGTTCAACGTGTTGACCAAGCCTCCAAGCCCACTGCCACACACGATGGCCACCTTGGGCTTCGCAAGTGCGGGTGGCAGTGTCGAGCGGAGGAACTCGACCGTCTCGACGGCTTTGTTGAATTGCGTGTCGACCATTTCTTCGTGAGCTTCAAACAGCGTGTGTCGAATATGGTTGAAGGAGTGGTAGAGATTGGAGGCGTGGTGCAAAAGGTCCATCGTCTCGCACCTTCTCGTCGGCGAAGAAAGATATCGCGAGGCTTGGTGGAGTCGCTTCAATTGCCCTTGGTGGAGCCGGTGAACGCCAAGAGCGAGGTTCTGGCCTAAGGTTCCGTAGCTCGGTACAGTACATGGATGGACTCAGTTACTGTCGTCGCTGCTTTACTTCTGTCTGTCTGTCAAGAGCTTTGCTGAAATTAGTCTCCCTCAGCAGCAGCACATTGTCTTTCGCAGAGCGCGTGATTGACAGACACCAGCCGTAAGTGAAAGCTCACTCTTTCCCTTTCTCACCCCACTTCTGCATCTCGCAAGACCATGGACGGCGACTCGGATCTCGAGGTCGAGCACAACAATGAGCTGCAGAAGTTCTTGGGCACTTCTTCTTTCGGCAAACAGTCGCGACATGCACCCAAGGACGACAGCGTGAAGAAACAGGTGGACGCGACAAAGAGGGTCGTTGCACAAGAATCAAAAGATGAGCCGGTCACCGCGCAGGCTTCGCGCAAGGCAAAAGATAGCGACGACGATAGCGACGACGACGACGACGACAGCGATGACGAGGATGAGTTCCCTGTGTCGCACGAGATGCTCCTCAAAACACATGAAAAGGCCGTCACAGCTGCCACCCTAGATCCTGCTGGTGGAAGACTGGTGACCGGCTCCATGGACTGCACACTAAAGTTCCATGACTTCGCCTCCATGACACCTACGACGATACGCGCTTTCAAATCGGTCGATCCTACTGAGACCAAAGGCTCCGCCAACTCGGAAACACACCCGGTGAACCAAGTCATCTTCAATCCAATCTCAGCTGGTCATATCATGGTCACAACTGCGTTACCGCAGGCGAAGGTTCTATCAAGAGATGGAGAAACGATTGTGACTTTTGCCAAGGGCGACATGTATCTTCGGGATATGCACAACACAAAGGGTCACGTTTCGGAGGTGACGACGGGAGCCTGGCATCCCACAGATCGCAACCTGTGTGTGACGGCTGGAACGGACAGCACGCTGCGGGTCTGGGACATCACCAATCCGCGATCTCAAAAGCATATCATAGTACACAAGTCGAGAGTCGCTGGTTCAGCTGGGCGATCGAGAATAACTGCAGTTGCATGGAGAGCACCTATGCAAGGTGGGGAGAACATTCTTGTGGCCGCTGCTCTGGACGGCACCTTGTCCATGTGGACTGGTGAAGGTCCATGGAGCAGACCTACAGCTGAGATCAGAGACGCACACCAACCGAATACATGGACGAGTGGTCTGGATATCAGCGCAGACGGAAGACTGGTCGTGACCCGTGGTGGCGACGACACGATCAAGACATGGGACACACGCAAGTTCAAGCAGCCTATGGCGACGATCAAACATACTTCGACATCATCCCAGTATGCGTCGACGAGCATCCGCTTCTCACCCAACTCGGCCAGTATAATCACAGGCTCGGACACCGGACACCTACACATCCTAAACCCAGCCACTCTGCGTCCCGAACTCGTCACACCCGTCACGCCCGGCTCCGCCCTGATCACAGCCCTCTGGCACCCCAAACTCAATCAGATCGTAACCGGCTCCGCCAACGGCGAAACCCACGTTCTCTACAACCCCACCACCTCCACCAGCGGCGCCAACCTTGTCATGTCCCGCGCCCCCAAACGCCGCCACATCGACGACGACCCCAACCTGACCACCGACCTCTCGCAAGGCGTCTCCAACGACGCCGTGATCCTCCCCGGCGGCTCCGCGCCCTCGGCCACCAGCTACGCCGCCCGCCACCCCAACGTCGGCCTCACGGCTTCCGGCCGCAGCCGCGATCCCAGACGCCCGCACATCCCTCAGACCACGCCTTTCGCCAAGGGCAATCCGGACGAGGAGTATGTCAAGCGGGAGTATGGGCTTAGTAGTATGCGCGATGAGGATCCAAGGGAGGCGCTGCTGAAGTATGCCGACAAGGCGAAGAATGACCCTCTTTTCACGAATGCTTGGAAGGAGACGCAGCCGGAGACGATTTATGCCGAGGTCAGTGAAGGGGAGGAGGATGGGCCGGATAAGAAGAAGGCGAGGTATTAGGTGATGGAGATGGGAAGGAGGGGGTAGTGGCATTGCGAGTAGTGAACTTGTCTGTATGTGTGGCTCAGTATCGACTCACTATACCCGTTCGCTTTGCAGTGTGGTCTTACCGGAGCAGCGTGCGCTGATGACCGGGGCCTTCCACTTTCATACATCACAAGCCAAGAGTAAAGGGCGGAATGGAACTGGCTGACGGCCTTGAATAGATTACAAACACGACAGTTTGACCTTTGGTATACTTGAACAATGAGTAAAAGTAAGAGTTGACACCGAAACTCCTGCAGATGATGCATCTTGATAACTGTTGATGGCAAACGCCTACCACGACAGACGGACTTCGACAACGTGAAACCTTTGCGATGAAGGCTGAAAGACTTTGACATTTTCTCTATTGCTTTCCCTTCCTCTTCTTGAACTCTTCGATGAACGTCGCGGCCTTCTTCTTGGGCACAACGTTGACCTTCACCAAATCGTCCGTGACTTCGATCTTGCCACCGCTCAACAACTTCAGCAGGATAAGCTTCTTGCCAGCCTTGATCAGCCCGCCGGAAACAGTCTCCATGTAGCACTCCGTCTCCGCAGGCGCATACTCGCCCTCCTGGTCCCAAGGCGGCGGCAGGATGTACTCCAAGTGATCGCCCAGCGTCTCGTCCTCGGCGCACGCTTTCACGAAATCACTCTGGGCTTCCAGCGGGTAGAGGAAAATCACAGGGAAGCTGAGAACAGACTTGGGATCGTTAACGTCCGCCAAGCTGATCGCCGAGTCCTCCATGTCCGGCGGGTTTGGCGTCGAGCGTGTTAGGATGTTGCGAGACCGCAGCGCGAATTTGAGGTTGGACTTCTCGCGTGCGGCGCGCTCTTCGCGCTCTGCGCGCCACTTCTCGAGGTCCGCGACGGCTTGGATGCGTTTGGCGATCCGCAGCTGGATTGCTTCGAGCGGCTTGCTGCTGGGGTCGAATTTCAGGCCGCATTCGGCGGCGTCGAGGGCTTCGGGCAGCTTGTCGAGGGCTAGGCAGGAGGAGGCGGCACGATACCAGGCCTTGACGTTGCGAGGGTTGAGTTTGAGGGCGGAAGCGCAGTCTTTGTTGCAGGAGCCGTAGTTTTCTGCGAGCGGGGAGGGGATGTTAGTTAGTGAGGTGGCGTGCGGTATCTGATGCTCCGAGGCAATTGAAGGGGGGAGTAAGATGTACTCATCTCAAGCTGGCAAAGCGCGCGGTTGGCCAGACACGCCTCTTCCAACGCACGCTCCTTCCTCTCGCACGTCTCGTCGTCGTCCAGCTCGACGACTTTCATCATCGGGTTGCCGTCTTCGAGGTGCGAGGGGATCCGCGGTCCTTTGAGAGCTGCCAGGGCTTTCGAGTAGAACTCCCGGGCGTCGAGCCAGCGCTTCTCGCCCACGGCTTCATTGCCTTGGTTCTTGAAGTTTTCGGCGATCTGGTCGCGCGTGCCCTCGTAGGCCATCGATTTCAGCGCCTCGACCAGCACGTTTTCTTCCCCGTCGTCTTCGGGCAGCTGGGTCATGAAGAAGGGCGAGCGGTTCATTTCTTTCCATAGCGCGTCTACATCATAGGACACTTTGCCGTCGATTTTTTCTGGTGCTTCCGCGCCTACGATGGGTTTTTCTTGTGAGGCATCGTTGGTTGGTGGTGATGGGTTGGGAGGTGTTGATTGCGTTTCGGCCATCTTTGCGAGTGACCTTTTTTTTTTTGCCGGTACGTATCTCTTTTCACGCCACTTGGGTGTGTTACTGGTGGTTTTTAAACAGTTCGCACAACATCGATAGAGTCGAGGCGGTTTAATGTTTGACTGTGACATAGAAATTTGCCAGTCTTGCTGCCTGAGGCAGGAACGGAACGACCTCTACTTGCTTTCTTCACATCTGGTGCCACTCCAATCTCACTCGACTCACTGATACCTCGGTTGTCACTCGAAAGTACTCGATGGAGTTGCCGGAGTTTCTCGGAGCGCACACACCCATCTTGGTTTCCACATGATCAGCCTGGTCATTCCGCTCATGGAGTGTTCGTTCCAAGTGTGTTGTCAAAGAACGTCTTCCAAGGGATCGTTCACAACACGCAAGGGCGGCAAGTGATGTTGGAACAGACCCTGCCAATCGGGGCCAACTCTATCTATGAGGCGTCTGCAGGTCGTCTCAGCCTCACCGGCTTTGCATGAGGGGCGTCGTCTCGTGGGACTTCAGCCTTTGTCTTCACGCATCCTTCGTGCCTGAAATCTCGTCTACAGCGTAAGAAACTAACATCTGGCCCCTTCACCGGAAAGTAGAGGGTGTGTGATCTCACGTCCTGAGGTGTTGGCATGGCTGATGTATGTTCTAAATCGACTCAGTCCGCTTGTCCTCGACAAGCACACCAGCACCCAGCTATTCGTCTCCCAAGACACGGCATGCAGTCACAGTAATGCGCCTGGGAGACACAAACAACAGATTCGCCCACCGGGCTGCAGAATTCACGAGACCTGTCAACGTTGTCCATCGATAGGGCTGTGGTATCGCACGAGTCTTTGCGAGACTCTGCCGTCAGTGGCGGACTGAAGGCTGCAAGGTATTCGATACAGCCCGAAGCCACCAACAGTATTCGGACCGCAAGGAATCTTGCTGAGGGTGTT
>Ga0265780_10000521_pt1 | contig 59426 bp, 47 predicted proteins | sample P1T30metagenome_FD_192432 | JGI IMG/M metagenome (GOLD analysis project Ga0265780, IMG submission 192432) | Plant litter microbial communities from East Loma Ridge, Irvine, California - P1 T30 | ecosystem: Environmental > Terrestrial > Plant litter > Unclassified | place: USA: California... | reverse complement strand
CCCATCGTTTTTTCGAGGTTGATGATGTGAATCTTGTTGCGGTGACCGAAGATGAACGGCGCCATCTTTGGGTTCCAGAAACGGGTTTGGTGACCGAAGTGGACACCGGCTTCCAGCATTTCGCGCATTGTTACAGCCATGTTAATTCTCCAGGGTTGGGTCTTGAATACGGTCAGTTACCAAACAGGCACCCTTGTCGACCGCACTCGCGATTTCAATAAATTTCGAGCAATTTGCTCAGTGAGACTTCTTTTGCCCAAAAGTAGATGTGAGCAACCTGCGATTCTAGCCTGTTTTGGTGATTATTTCAAGCGATGCTGACCCAAATCATCTTCCCTTATAATGAGTGCATACGCGCGCGGCCCCTGCAGGCCGGCCCCGCCTCCCCGAAGTTACTTGACCGTTACCTGATTGCACCCATGTCCACCATCTCCATCAAAACCCCCGAAGATATCGCCGGCATGCGCATTGCCGGCCGGCTGGGGTCGGAAGTCCTCGATTACATCACGCCGTTCGTGAAGCCCGGCGTCACCACCGGCGAACTCGATCGTCTGTGCCACGAATACATGACCAACGTGCAAGGCACGATTCCGGCCCCGCTCAATTATTGCCCGCCGGGCTACACGCCCTACCCTAAAGCCATCTGCACGTCGGTCAACGACGTCATCTGCCACGGCATTCCGGGCGACAAGGTCCTGAAAAGCGGCGACGTCGTCAACCTCGACATCACCATCATTACCAAGGATGGCTACCACGGCGACAACAGCCGCATGTTTTTTATCGGCGAGCCGTCGATCCTGGCAAAGCGCCTGTCCGAGATCACCTATGAATGCATGTGGCTTGGCATTGCCAAGGTAAAACCGGGCGCGCACCTGGGCGATATCGGCCACGCGATCCAGCAGCACGCTGAAAAAGCCGGCTACAGCGTGGTGCGGGAATTTTGCGGCCATGGCATCGGCAAAGTCTTCCACGAAGAGCCGCAAGTGCTGCACTACGGCAAACCCGGCACGCTGGAAGAGCTGCAGCCAGGCATGATCTTCACGATCGAGCCGATGATCAACGCCGGCCGCCGCGAAATCCGCGCCATGCCTGACGGCTGGACCATCAAAACCAAGGACCGCAGCCTGTCGGCCCAATGGGAACACATGATCCTGGTCACGGAAACCGGCTTCGAGGTATTGACCACATCGGCCGGCACGCCGCCCCCGCCTGCCTTTATTGCCGAGCAGATGGCCCAGGCCAACGCCGCCGCCCTCCCTGCCTGACATGAGCGCTACCGCCGTCGATTGCCGTACCCACCTGCGCCAGCGCCTGAAAGCCGGGCGCCAGGAGGTCATTGCCGACTTCCGCGTGCACGGCAAGCCGGAAAAACTGCTGCGCGCGCTGCGCACGGTGGTCGATGGCGTGCTGACCGACGCCTGGCGCCAGGCCGGCCTGCCCGCGCACACGGCGCTGGTTGGCGTGGGCGGCTACGGGCGCGGGGAACTGTTTCCCGCCTCCGACGTCGATCTGCTGATCCTGCTGGGCCAGCCGGCCGATGCGCAGGTGCAGGGCCAGCTCGAGCAGCTGGTGCAACTGCTGTGGGACCTGGGCCTGGAGATCGGCAGCAGCATCCGCACGGTCGACGAGTGCCTCTCCGAGTCGGCTGCCGACATCACCGTGCAAACGAGCCTGCTCGAAGCGCGCCTGGTCGACGGCGACGCGGCGCTCTTCGCGCTGCTGCAAAAGCGCTATCGCGAAGCGATGGATCCACAGGCGTTTTTCCAGGCCAAGACTGCCGAAATGCGCCTGCGCCACGTGAAGTACGAGGACACGGCGTTTTCACTCGAGCCGAATACCAAGGAAAGCCCGGGCGGCCTGCGCGACCTGCAGGTGATCCTGTGGGTGGCGAAGGCGGCGGGCCTGGCCGATTCGTGGAGCCAGCTGGCCACGCGCGGGCTGATCACGCGCACTGAAGCGCGCCAGCTGATGGAAAAGGAAAGCGCGTTCAAGGACATCCGCATCCGCCTGCACCTGCACACCAGCCGGCGCGAAGACCGCCTGGTGTTCGACGTGCAGACGGCAATTGCCGAAACGTTCGGCCTGGCCCCCACCGGCGAGGGACCGGACGCACGCCGCCCCAGTGAGCTGCTGATGCAGCGCTACTACTGGGCCGCAAAAACCGTCACGCAGCTCAATACCATACTGCTGCAGAACATCGAAGCGCAACTGTTTCCGCAGCCGTACGTGGCCACGCCGATCAATGCGCGCTTCAACAACGTGCGCGGCCTGATCGACGTCAGCCACGACAACACGTTCGAATACACGCCGTCCGCCATCCTGGAAATCTTCGTGCTGATGACCAGCCACCCGGAAATCAAGGGCATGACGGCCCGCACCATGCGCGCGCTGTGGCATGCGCGCACCCGCATCGACGCGGCCTTCCGCGCCGACCCTGCCAACCGCGCCAGCTTCCTGTCCATCATCCAGGCGCCCACGGGCCTGGTGCATGCGCTGCGGCGCATGAACGACATGGGAGTGCTGGGCCGCTACCTGCCGAATTTCCGCCGCATCATCGGCCAGATGCAGCACGATTTATTTCACGTGTACACGGTGGACCAGCACATCATGATGGTGGTGCGCAACATGCGCCGCTTCACGATGACCGAACACGCGCACGAATATCCCTTCTGCAGCCAGCTGATCGCCAACTTCCGCGACCGCTGGCTGCTGTATGTGGCGGCGCTGTTCCACGACATCGCCAAGGGGCGCGGCGGCGACCATTCCCAGCTGGGTGTGGCGGACGCGCGCGCGTTCTGCGAAGAGCACGCCATGCGCGCCGAGGACACCAAACTGGTCTGTTTCCTGGTCGAGCAGCACCTGACCATGTCCACTGTCGCGCAAAAGCAGGACCTGTCCGACCCGGACGTCATCGCCGCCTTCGCCGCCGTGGTAAGGGACGAGCGCCACCTGACCGCGCTGTACCTGCTGACGGTGGCCGACATCCGCGGCACCAGCCCGAAAGTGTGGAACGCGTGGAAGGCCAAGCTGCTGGAAGACCTGTACAAGGTGACCCTGCGTGTGCTGGGCGGCGAACCCCATTCCGCCGACCGCGAATTGCGCCAGCGCCAGCAGGAAGCGCTCGCCACGCTGCGGCTGTTCGGCCTGCCGGCCGACGCGCACGAACAGTTCTGGGCGCAGCTCGATGTCGCCTACTTCCTGCGCCACGACGCCTCCGACATCGCCTGGCAAACCCGTTCGCTGTACGACAAGCTCCATAGCGACAAGCCGGTCGTCAAATGCCGCCTGGCGCCCATCGGCGAAGGCTTGCAGGTGGCTGTGTACATCCGCGACCAGCCGGACCTGTTCGCGCGCATCTGCAGCTATTTCGACCGCAAGAATTTCAGCATCCTGGATGCGAAGATCCACACGACCAAAGACGACTACGCGCTCGACACCTTCCTTGTCACCGAAGAGAATTTCGCGCGCAACTACCGCGACATCATCAGCCTGATCGAGCATGAACTGACGGCGCTGCTGGTGAAACAGGAACCGCTGCCGGCGCCGTCGCGTGGGCGCCTGTCGCGCCTGGGCCGCTCGTTTCCGATCACGCCGACGGTCGACCTGCGCCCCGACGAACGGGGCCAGTTCTACCTGCTGTCGATCGCTGCGCACGACCGCGCCGGCCTGCTGTACGCGATTGCGAATGTGCTGGCGCGCTACCGCATCAACCTGTACACGGCCAAGATCATGACGCTGGGCGAACGCGTCGAGGACGTGTTCCTTGTCGATGGCGCCGTGCTCAACAATGCACGCAAGCAGGTGCAGCTGGAAACCGATTTACTTGAAGCACTCAAAGCTTAACCCTTACACACCGAAGCAGACCTTATGACCGAATCGAACGAACCGCTGCGCTTGTCCAAACGCATGTCTGAACTGGGCCTGTGCTCGCGCCGCGAAGCCGATGAATGGATTGCGCGCGGCTGGGTGCGGGTCGACGGCCAGGTCGTCTCCGAACTCGGCACCAAGATCCTGCCGTCGCAGCGCGTCACAGTCGAGCGCCAGGCGGCAGCCGAGCAATCCAAGCGCGTCACCGTGCTGATCAACAAGCCGATGGGCTACGTCAGCGGCCAGGCCGAGGATGGCTATACCCCGGCCGTGGCGTTGATCAAGCCGGAAAACCGCTGGCCGGAAGATCCGTCGCCGGAACAGTTCCACCCGACGCAACTGCGCAGCCTGGTGCCGGCGGGGCGGCTCGACATCGACTCGGTGGGCCTGCTGATCCTGACCCAGGACGGCCGCGTGGCCAAGCACCTGATTGGCGAGACCACGTCGGTGGACAAGGAATACCTGGTGCGCGTGCAGTACACCAAAGGCGACAAGTTGCCTGAAACGGAATTGCGCAAGCTGAACCACGGCCTGTGGATGGATGGCAAAGCCCTGCTGCCGGCGAAGGTGCGCTGGCAAAATGACGACCAGCTCAGCTTTACTTTGCGCGAAGGCAAGAAACGCCAGATCCGCCGCATGTGCGACATGGTTGGACTGAAAGTGCTGGGACTGAAACGCGTCCGGATCGGCAAGGTCAAACTGGGCGACCTGCCGGTGGGACAATGGCGCTACCTGCTTCCCGAAGAACAGTTTTAAACATGGACACCCGGGGACTCCCCACATGACGAACGATGCAGACCCATGCGGCCAGGCGCGTGCCGGGCCCGGGGCGCTGACCACCGGCGCACTGCGCACCTTGTTCGAAGACTCGCCGGCCCTGGTCGCGCTGCTCGATGGCCGCAGCCAGTCCTACCTGTTTGCCAACGCCTCCTACCGCGCCACGTTTTTTTCCGGCCGCGATCCGGCCGGGCGCACGCTGGCGCAGATCCTGCCGGAAGCCGACACCCAAGGCTATGTGGCCATCCTCGGCACGGTGTACGCTACCGGCCAGCCCTACGAAGCGCATGAAATGCCTTTCGCGCTGGCCCTGCCCGATGGCGGCACCCGCTCGCTGTGGTTCAACCTCATCTTCAAGCCGGTGCGCAATGCCGGCGGTGCGATCGACACCACGCTGATCGTGGCCACCGATGTCACCGAAGCGGTACAGAACCGGGAAGTGGCCAGGCACAGCAAACGCCAGTTGCAGCTCGCCCTCGAGAGCGGCCGCATGGGGGCGTGGCGCATTGCGCTCGATACCGGCGCACTCTCCGCCGACGCCACGTTCCGCGCGCTGCACCGGACACGCGATCAGGAACACGTCGACCAGGTGATTGCGCGCATCGGCCATCCGGATGACCAGGCCGCCGTGCGCGCGGCCCTGGACCGCACCGCATCAAACGGGGTGCCGTTCGATGCCGAATACCGCGTCAGGGATGCCGCGCGCCAGTACCGCTGGGTCGCGGCGCGGGGTGACGCCGTCTACGACGACGTGGGGCGCCGGATTGCCATTACCGGCGTGGCGTTCGACATCGACGAGCGCAAGACGGCCGAGTTTGTGCAGGATGCAGCACGCGGCCGCGACGCCTTCCTGCTGCGCCTGGACGACGCCCTGCGCGCCACCGCCGACCCGGTCGCGCTGCAGCGGGACGTCACACGGCTGCTGGGTGAACAGCTGTGCGTATCGCGCATCTACTACAGTGAATTCGATGCTGCCACCGGCCAGGCAGCGGTGCTGCAACAATACAGCGCACACGACGCGCTGGCGCTGGACGGCGTCTACGAGATGGCGGATTTTCCCGGCTACCTGCAGGCACTGAACGCGGGTCCGGTGGTGCTCTCGAATGTCAGGGCAGCGGCATTCCTGACGCCGGGCGAACAGGCTGCGATGGCAGCGCTCGAAGTCGGCGCCCTGCTGAGCGTTCCCATCATCGCCAATGGCAAACTGGTGGCCAGCCTGTCCGCTTCCAGCGCGCAGGTGCAGCAATGGTCCGACAACGACGCGTTTTTGGTGCAGGCTACCGCCGAGCGCACCTGGCCGGGCGTGCAGCAGGCGCGCGCAGATGCGGCGCTGCGTGAAGCGGCGCGCCGCAAGGACGAGTTCCTGGCGATGCTGGCCCACGAATTGCGCAATCCCCTGGCGCCGATCAGCGCGGCAGCGCAATTGCTCCAGTTTGGCAAATTCGACGAGGAGCGCGTGCAGCACGCCAGCCAGATCATCAGCCGCCAAGTGCAGCACATGACCGGGCTGGTCGACGATCTGCTGGATGTCTCGCGCGTGACCACCGGGATGATTGCGCTCGACGAAGCGCTGCTCGACATCCGCCAGGTCGTGCTCGACGCTGTCGAACAGGTCACGCCGCTGCTGCGCGCCCGCCGCCACGCACTGCAACTGCACCTGGCGCCGGATGAAGCGCTGGTCCAGGGCGACCGCAAACGCCTGGTGCAAGTCATCGCCAACCTGCTGGGAAATGCGGTCAAGTACACCCATGAAGGCGGCCACATTTCAGTGCAGACGGTCGTCCATGCCGAGCGGGTGCTGGTCTGCGTGCACGACAATGGCATCGGCATGGCGCCGGAACTCAAGGCGCGTGCCTTCGACCTGTTCGCCCAGGCCGAGCGCACATCCGACCGCTCGCTGGGTGGCCTGGGCCTGGGCCTGGCACTGGTAAAAAGCCTGGTGGAACTGCATGGCGGCACTGTCATGTGCGACAGTGCGGGGCCAGGCCTGGGCAGCCAGTTTACGGTATGCCTGCCGCGCACGGCGCAGGCCGCGCCAGTCGTGCAGAGACCATCCGAACCGGATGTTGCAGCAGCTGCATCCGGCGCGCTGCGCATCCTGGTGGTGGACGATAATGTCGACGCCGCTGCAATGCTGGCCATGCTGCTGGAGGCGTTGGGACACAGCGTGACGGTGGAAAATGGTTCCTTGCAGGCATTGGCAACCGCCCGTGCAGAGGCGCCACAAGTGTGCCTGCTCGACATTGGATTGCCGGAGATGGATGGGAATGAACTGGCCAGGCGCCTGCGGCTGGACCCGGCCACTGCCGGCGCCTTGCTCATTGCCATTACCGGGTATGGCCAGGCCGCGGACCAGGCGCAAACCGCGGCAGCGGGCTTCGATCATCACTTCCTGAAACCGGTGGAAATGCAACAACTCGCTGCCGTCCTGGCAGACTTTTCAGCATGCCGGTAAGCTCGCGCCACGCGCGGCCAGGCCCTGTTATATTTTGCGCATGACGCTGCCGACTTCCCGCCCCCACTGCGACCTGATCATGAAAGGCGGCGTCACCAGCGGCATCGTCTATCCAAAAATGATCAGCCGCCTGGCCCGCGATTTCCAGTTCAAGAATATCGGCGGCACGTCCGCCGGCGCCATTGCCGCTGCTGCCTGCGCCGCCGCCGAGCTGGGCCGGCAAAGCGGGCGCAACCCGGACGCATTCGCCGCGCTCGACAAGCTGCCGGAGGAACTTGGCAAAAGCGGCCCGCACGGCAGCCGCCTGATGGCGCTGTTCCAGCCGGCGCCGGCCCTGCGCGCCCCCTTCCGCCTGGCCCTGGCGTTTCTCGGCCACCGCTCGCCGGCCCGCACGCTCTGGCAACTGCTGGGCCAGGTCGTGCACCTGACGACGTGGATGGCGCTGACCTTGTTCGGGTGGGTCGCCATCGCATGGATGCTGGGCGGGTACGGCCTTGCCTGGTCGCTGCAAACAGCTGGCATCTGCGCCGGCGCCATGGCCATTACAGGCACCGTGATGGCATGGATCGGCCGCCGCGCCGGCAGCGCGCCAGGCCGGGTGGCGGGCGCCAGCGGGTTTGCCATCGCCCTGGCGCTGGCCCTGTCCATCTTCACCCGCGCAAGCAGCCAGCCGCTGCTGCTGTTCGGGCTGTTCCTGGCGCTGGCGGGTACGCTGATGGCCATCTTCCTCGCGCTCGGCCTGTGGCGCTTCGGGCGCCGCTTCCTGGATGGCCTGCACGACAATTTCTACGGCGTCTGCCCGGGCCTCGGTACTGACGAGCACGGCAATGCCGCGCTGACGGACTGGCTTGCCCCCTACCTGAACCAGCTGGCCGGCCTGGACGCGACGCGCCCCCTGACGTTTCGCGACCTGTGGGGCGCCGGCGGCGAGCAGGACCGCGCCATCAACCTCGAGGTCGTCACGTCGGCGCTGAGCCAGCACACCAGCTACGGCATCCCGTTCCGGCCTGGCAGCGGCGCGTTTTATTTTCAGCCAGGCGAGTGGCGCCGCCTGTTTCCTGCATCCGTCGTCGACTGGCTCGCCAGCCAGCCGAACGCCGGCCATGGCGCCCCGCCCGACAGCGGCCTGGTGCGCCTGCCGGTGAACGGCGACCTGCCGGTGATCGTGGCCGTACGCATGAGCCTGTCCTTCCCGCTGCTGCTCTCCAGCGTGCCGCTGTATGCCCACGATTTCACGGAAAAGACAGCGGACGGCCACGCCACCATGAAACGCATCTGGTTTTCCGACGGCGGCATTTCCAGCAATTTGCCCCTGCACTTTTTCGACCAGCTGCTGCCCGCGCATCCGACCTTTGCCATCAACCTGAAAGATGCCCATCCCAGCCATCCGATCGATGACAGCGCGCCATGCGGCGACAGCGGGCGTGCCTACCTGCCGGCAAATAACCACGACGGCGCCGGACGCTACTGGCCAACGCCTGCCGATGGCGCAGTGCCGGGGCTGCTCGGCTTTTTAAGCAGCATCGTGGCCACCGCGCTGCGCTGGCGCGACGAAAGCCTGTTTCCCTATCCGGGCTACCGCGACCGCATCGTGCAGGTGAGCCTCAGGGACAGCGAAGGTGGCTTGCACCTGGCCATGTCCCCGGCCCAGATTGCCGCCATGGCTGCCGCAGGCAGTTGCGCCGGCGAATTGCTGTACCGCCGCTTCCATCCGGACGGCGGCAGCGACGGCTGGCCCAACCACCAGCGCGTACGCCTGCAATCGGTGCTGGGCACGCTCGAAGGACTGGCCCGCGCAGCCGTCACCGCGCGCATGAACGCACCCATCCATGCGCCGTGGGACGCAGCCATCGACGCCCTCGAACAGCAGCGCTATTCGCACGCACAAGCCGCCCTCGCCCGCCACCTGCTGCACGAGCTGGAAAACATGGGCGCAGCGGCGCTCGACAGCGGGGCCGACCTGGAAGCCGCCATGTACAAGCCGCACCCGGTGCTCAAGCTCACCCCGCGCGCCTGACGCGCCCCGGCTACATCTCGACGATGGTCTCGAAGCCGCCGTAGATCATGCGCTTGCCGTCGAACGGGGAATTTTCCGGGTTCATCATGCTGGCCAGCCGCGGGTCCTGCATGACCTTTTCAGTGACACTGTCGCGGTCGGCCCGCGAGGCGTAAGTGATCCACGAAAACACGCAGACCTCGCCTTCTTCCAGCTTGACTGCCTGCGGAAACGACGTCAGCTTGCCGGGCTTGACGTCGTCTTCCACGCATTCCACGAACGACAGCGCGCCATGTTCGCGCCACACTGCCCCGGCAAGGCGCGCCATTTCCTTGTAAGCATCAAGTTTGTCACGCGGTACCGCCAATACGAAGCCATCCACGTAAGCCATGTTTCTCTCCCGTTGATCAGGTATTGCTGTAAGACCGGCGATTTGAAGGAACATTCCCGCCGCCGGCACGACGGCCGTCAATACGAAGTTAAAACTACAACAGCCTGCGTCATAAAACAATAGCAAACCTGCCCTGAAACAAGCGGGAAACAACTGCACACGTGAGATGGCGCAAGACATTGAACGCGATTGCATGTTGCGCACTGAGCAGGTAGCATCCATGCCTTGCCGCCATGCCACAAGCATTCCGGCCGGGCACGCCATCCATACCAAGGAGAACATTTGAATACGCAAACATTACCTGCGGTGAGCAAAACGCGGTCGTTTACCACGGTCGCGCTGATCGAACTGTGGGAGCGCTTCGGCTATTACGGCATGCAGGCGCTGATCGTCTACTTCATGGTCGAGCGCCTCGGCTTCGACGACAGCCGCGCCAACCTGGTATGGGGCGCCGCCGCAGCACTGATCTACGTGGCGCCGGCCATTGGCGGCTGGATCGGCGACAAGGTGCTCGGCACCAAGCGCAGCATGTACCTCGGCGCCATGATCCTCACTGTCGGCTATGCCCTGATGGCGTTCCCGACCGACAGCACCTGGTTCCTGTTCTCGGCGCTGGGCGTGATCGTGGTCGGCAACGGCCTGTTCAAACCGAATACCGCCAACCTGGTCCGTAAAATCTATGAAGGCGACGATTCGAAAATCGACAGCGCCTTCACGATGTACTACATGGCCGTCAACGTGGGCTCGACCGTGTCGATGCTGGCCACGCCGTGGATCAAGGATTACGTGAACGCTACCTACGGCAACGGCCTCGGCTGGCACGCTGCGTTTGCCGTCTGCTCCGTCGGCCTGGTGGTAGGCATCCTGAACCTGCTGCTGATGCGCAAAACCATCGCGCACATCGGCTCGCTGCCGGACGACCAGCCGCTGCACGTCGGCAAACTGGTCATGGTCCTGCTGGGCGGCCTGGTTGCCGTGGCTGTCTCGGCCGTCATCCTGGAGTACCAGGCGCTGGCCCGCATCTTCGTCTACGTGGCCGGCATCGTGGTGCTGGGCATCTTTGCCTACCTGATCAACAAGAGCGAGCCGAGCGAACGCGCCGGCCTGATTGCCGCGCTGGTGCTGACCCTGCAAACCGTGTTCTTCTTCATTTTCTACCAGCAGATGTCGACGTCGCTGTCGCTGTTCGCACTGCGCAACGTCGACCTCGATTTCGTCGTCTTCGGCAGCCACCTGTGGACCTGGTCGCCGGCCCAGTTCCAGGCGCTGAACGCGATCTGGATCATGGTGCTGTCGCCGGTCCTGGCATGGGTCTACACCGTAGCGGGACGCTCGGGCAGCGACCTGTCGATCGCCGGCAAATTCGCCCTCGGCTTTGCCGTGGTCGCGGCCGGCTTCTTCACGTACGGCGTGGCCGGCAGCTTTGCCGTCAACGGCCTGACGTCGTCGTGGATCATGATTGCCGGCTACGGCCTGTATTCGCTGGGCGAATTGCTGGTGTCGGGCCTGGGCCTGGCGATGGTGGCGCGCTATGTCCCGGCGCGCATGGGCGGCTTCATGATGGGCGCGTACTTCGTGGCCTCGGGTATTTCGCAGTACCTGGGCGGCGTGGTGGCCAACTACGCCAGCATCCCGAAAGACGTCACCGACCCGCTGCTGACGCTGCCGATTTACACCAGCCTGTTCAACAAGCTGGGCATTGCCGCAGTGCTGTGCACGCTCATTGCGCTGGCGGCATTGCCGTTGATGCGCAGGCTGACGGCGACGCACCAGTCGCACCAGTAAGCGGCTCCCTGCCACAAGCGATGCAAAAAACCAGCGTGCACCATGCTGGTTTTTTTGTGCCGGCTGCAAGCACGCAGCGCCCCGTATAAGATAAACGCCTTTTCAGCTTCCTTCCTGCCCATGTCCCCTCTCGACCACCTTGCCAGCCGTGTCCACGCCATCGAACCGTTCCGTGTGATGGAGGTCGTCAAGGCTGCCGCCGCACTGCGCCAGGAGGGCGTCGACGTGATCAGCATGAGCGTGGGCGAGCCCGATTTCACGGCCGCGCCGCGGGTGGCTGCCGCGGCCATTGCCGCCATCGAAGCAGGCGCCAGCCAGTACACCGATGCGCTGGGCCTGGCCACGCTGCGCGCGGCGATTGCGGCGCATTACGAACGCTCCTGCGGTTTGACCATCGATCCGCGCCGCATCGTCGTGACGGCCGGCGCGTCGGCCGGCCTGCTGCTCGCGTGCGCGGCATTGGTGGGCGAAGGCGACGAGGTGCTGATGCCGGATCCCTGCTACCCGTGCAACCGCCATTTCGTCACGGCGTTTGGCGGCAAACCAGTGCTGGTCGAGGCCCATGCATCCGAGCGCTACCAGTTGACGGCTGAGCACGTCGAAGAACGCTGGAACGCCCGCAGCCGGGGCGTCATCGTCGCGTCGCCATCGAACCCCACCGGCACGTCGATGACTACCGGGCAACTGACCGGCATGCTGGCAGCAGTGCGCGCGCGTGGCGGCTTCGCCGTCGTCGACGAGTTGTACCAGGGCCTGTCGTATGCAGGCAAGCCCACCAGCGCGCTGCAGGTCGACCCCGACGTCATCACCGTCAACAGTTTTTCGAAATACTTCAACATGACCGGCTGGCGCCTTGGCTGGCTGGTGGTGCCGGAGAAGCTGGTGCCGGCCTTTGAAAAGCTGGCGCAGAACCTGTTCATCTGCCCGTCCACGATTGCGCAGCACGCCGCGCTGGCCTGTTTCCATCCGGAGTCGCTTGCCCTGTACGAAGAACGGCGCCGTGAATTCCAGCGCCGGCGCGACTACCTGGTGCCGCAATTGCGCGCACTGGGCTTTTCCATTCCGGTGATGCCGGACGGCGCGTTTTACGTGTACGCCGACATCAGCGCCGTGCGCCATCCACAGGCGCACGACAGCAATGCCTTCTGCATGGCCGTGCTGCGTGAAGCGGGGGTGGCGATTGTGCCGGGAGACGATTTCGGTTTCGCCGCGCCGCAGCGCCATGTGCGGTTTTCGTACGCCACCAAATTCGACCGCATCGAAGAAGCGGTGGCGCGCCTGCGCGCGTTGCTTGGCTGACCAGCTACCCGGCTGACCAGCCGGCCGAGCGGCGGCGCTGGCACGCCTCGGACGCAATCAGCGCCAGCAACGCGTCCGGGTCAATCGGCTTGACCACGTACTGATCGAAGCCGGCATCGAGCGCGCGCGTACGGTCGTCGGCCTGGCAATAGCCGGACAGGGCCACGACATACGGCCTGGCGCCACCCGGGGCCGCGCGCAGGCGGCGCGCCACTTCATAGCCGTCCAGGCCGGGCAGGCCGATGTCGCAGATGATGACGTCGAACTGCCCGCCCAGCGCCGCCTGCAACCCTGCGGCACCATCGTACGACGCTGTCACGGTATGGCCTTCGAGCGTCAACAGGCGTCCGAGCGTGTCGCACGCGTCGACATTGTCTTCGATGAGCAGCACTGCGCAGACGCTGGCCGCAGGGCCGCCTGGCACGGCTGGCGCCACCGGCGCCAGCGCCGCATGCGACACCGGCAGGCGCACTGTCAGGGTGGTGCCCATGCCGACGCCGTCACTGTGGGCCGTGACCACGCCCCCGTGCATCGTCACCAGGTTGCTGACCACGTTCAGGCCGATCCCCAGGCCGCCTTCGGAGCGCGCCAGCGAGCGCGGGCCCTGCGTGAACAGATCAAAGATATGCGGCAGCACGTCGGCGCCGATGCCGGTACCGTTGTCGGCCACCGTGACGGTGACGCTGGCGCCATTGACCACCACGGCAAGGCGCACTTCGCCCTGGTCGCCCGTGTATTTCGAGGCGTTGCCAAGCAAATTGGTAAATACCTGTGTCAGGCGCACGCTGTCGGCGTCCAGAACCACCTGCCCGGTCGGGATGTCCACCACCAGGCTTTGCTGGCGCTCTTTCAGGCGCGGCAGCACGGTCTCGACCGCCTGCCCCAGCACGTCGGCCAGCAGGACCGGGGCCCTGGCCAGCCTGATCTTGCCGCCGCTGATGCGGGCAGCGTCGAGCAGGTCGTCCAGCAGCCGCGACATGTGGTCGACCTGGCGCTTGACGACATTTGTCATTTGCACGACCTGCTTCGAGGCGTTGGGCGCGCGGGCCAGCAAGGCGCCAGCCATGCCGATGGGCGCCAGCGGATTGCGCAGTTCGTGTGCCAGCATGGCCAGGAACTCGTTCTGGCGCTGGTTGGTCGCCTCGGCATCGTCGCGCAGGCCCTGTGCTTCGAGCGCGGCGAGCACCAGGTGTTCATTTGCATCGCGCAACTGCGCGTTGTCGTGCTCGAGCTGGTGCAGCCTTGCCAGCAGGCTGTGTTCACCTGTCACTTGCGCGCTCCCGCCGGCTGGCTCTGCACGCTGCATGGAACCGGAATGGAAGGCGGGAAATTTGCTCATTGTCGCGCCTAGCCGTTCTGGGGCCGGCGGGCGCTGCTGCCGGTCATCACGCCCCCCTGGTTGATGGCATGCGGTTCGATTTCCAGCCCGCGGTCAGTAATCCGGTACTCGCGCAGCTCGGTGCTGTGCGCACTGCCGCGCACCTTGACGACAGTGATGACTTTCGACAGGCGGCCCTGCATCTCGACATAGCGCATGGCGATAACGGCATCGACCAGGAACGACAATTCGTCGCGGCTGAAGGACATTTCCATGAACTGGTCATCCTGCCCGGTCGTGACCAGCACGCTCACGCCACGGTGCGCCAGCGAGGCCAGCATGCGGAAGACGGCCAGGCGCAGGTCGACGCGAAATTCCGGCGCCAGGTACAGCCCCATCTCCGACAGCGAATCGATGACGACGCGCGTGGCGCCGGTGCGTTCGATGGCGACATTGAGCTCATCGAGCAGTTCCTCGATCGACAGGTCGAGCGAGCGCGAATTGACCACGGTAACGTGGCCGTCGCGGACCAGTTGCGCCATCGTGGCATTGTGCATGCGCGCGGTGGATTTTTCGAACACGACCGCCACGCCGGTTTCGCCGCGGCGTGCGCCTTCCTGCAAAAAGTGCGTGCCAAGGATGGTTTTACCGGCGCCGGTCGGGCCGACCAGCAGCGCCACATGCCCTTGCGGCAGGCCGCCATGGAGCATTGCGTCGAGGTCGGGCGTGCCAGTGGGTAAGCGCACCGGAGCCGTATCGCTCGTGACATCATCGTACGTTGCATACGCCGGCGGCAGCACGCGCGGATACGTGCGCAGGCCGTCTGCCGTGATGCGGAAAGTATGCGACCCGGACAGGTGCGCCTGGCCGCGCATCTTGACCACGCGGATCTTTCGCACGACGGAATTGCGTTCATGCGTCTGGGCCAGCGCAATCACGCCGTCGGCCACCGTCATGATCGGATTGGCCTCGGTCTCGGCTTGCACGTATTCGCCGATCAAAAAGGTGGTGGCTTCCCAGCTGGTCATGCGCGTGCCCAGTTCCTGGATGAAGTACTGCAGGTCGGCGATGCCTTCCTCGCCCGGCCTGGCGGTCTGCACCACCGAGCGGAACGAATCGACAAACACCAGGCTGGGTGAAAACGCTTCGACTTCTTCCATGATGCGCGCCAGCACCACCGAAAAGTCGCCCTGGCGCAGGTTCTCGGCCAGGTTGACGTAGCGGATGGCGGGGCCAACCTTGGCCAGGTCGAAGAAAGAATACTGCTGCTGGAAGCGCAGCATTTTCAGGGGCGGCTCGCCCAGTACGGTAAAGAACAGGGCGCGCCGTTCGGGGCTGGCCAGCTTGAACATCATCTGGTGCGCCAGGGTGGTCTTGCCGCTGCCGGGGGCGCCGGCAATCAGATTGAACGAAAATTCGCCGAGACCGCCGCCAAGCAAGGTATCGAGCCCCGGAACACCTGTTTCCATCAACCCCAAGGTGACTTTGTCGTTCATTACTTCTGCTCCTGTACAGGCTTGAATGCCCTCCCGCCGGCGGGAGCCGCATCGAGAATCTGCATTGTTAATGCCCCACCGATCAAGCCGGTGAGCAACTTCGTGAAAGTGTTGAGTAAAACCTCATTGGCGAGGGCAGCGTCGGGGCGTTCCGCCGTCACCAGCCGGGCCAGCAAGCCGGACAGCAGGGCATCGATCGACTTCGCAGCCGGCATGTCGGCAAGCCAGCTGAACTGCACTGAGGCCAGGCGCACGGCGCGCCCATACAGCGCGCAAAAGCCACTCTCCCCAATCAGGGGACTGAGCTGGACGGCAAGTTGCTGCCAGGGCTGCAACAAGGAATCGGTACCGTCCGCAAAACTGTTAGCGGCGTCGTTTATCATCATTTCAGGATTTTTCCGCAGCCGCTGCGCATGCGTGCCCTGACTGCTGGCATGGTGCGCTGGGGCTGCCGATTGTTGTCTGGCGTGCCAGACGGCCTGCCATTTGTGTTGCCGATTATATCCGCATTCACCCGGCAGACCGGGCGATTCAAATGCTAACATCGCGATTCTTCCGGACTGTGAAAGATTTGTACAAATGCCACAACACCTCCCGCGCCGCGCCCTCGCCCTTGCCGTATTGACGTTCGTGTGCGCTGCCGCTACCTCTGCCAGCGCTGCCCAGCCTGTCGTCACCGAAGCGCCACTGCGCGCCCACCTTGCTTTCCTGGCCGACGACCTGCTCGAAGGCCGCGGCACCGGCCAGCGCGGTGGCGCCCTCGCCGTACGCTACCTGGAAACGCAGGCGGCCGCCATCGGACTGCGTCCCGCCAACGGCAACAGCTACCGCCAGGCCATCAACATGCTGGGCCAGACCACACTGCCGACGAGCACCATGCAATTCACGGCAGGCGGCAAAGCCCTTACGCCAAAACTCGGCCGGGACGTGGTGTTCGCCAACGGCAGCGGCCAGGCTGCCACGCGCCTCGACGCACCGATTGTGTTTGTCGGCTACGGCATCGATTCGCCCACCGACAAGTGGAACGATTTCGCGGGCCTGGATGTCAAGGGCAAGCTGATTGTCGCCATGGTCAACGACCCGCAACCGACTGCTGCGGAACCGGACCGCTTTGGCGGCAAGTCGCTGACCTACCCGGGCCGCTGGACGTATAAATTCGAGGAAGCCGTGCGCCAGGGGGCGGCCGGCATTTTGCTGATCCATACAACGGCATCCGCCTCGTACCCGTGGTCGGTGCCGGCCAACGGTTTTTCGCACGAACAGTTTCATATTGCCGGGCCGGGCAATGCGCTGCAGGGCTGGATCTCGGAAGACATGGCCCGCACGCTGTTTGCCGGCGCCGGGCAGGACCTCGACAAGCTGCGTGCACAGGCAGAAGTGCGCGGCTTCAAGCCGGTGGCGCTGAACGCCACGGTCAAGGCCAGCATCGACAGCCGCGTGCGCAAGATCGAAGAATTCAACGTGGCCGGCATCGTCCCGGGCACCGACCCGGCACTGAAGAACGAAGCGGTGATCTATTCGGCGCACTGGGACCATCTGGGCATCGACCCCGGCAACGGCCAGTCGGACCACATCTGGAACGGCGCCATCGACAACGCATCCGGCGTGGCAGCGCTGCTGGCGATGGCCCAGGCAGCCGTGGCCAACCCGGCGAAACGCACGCAGATGTTCCTGTGGCCGTGCGCGGAGGAACAGGGCTTGCTCGGCGCGCTCGGCTACGTCCGTGCGCCGCTCTGGCCGATCGACAAAACCGTCGCCGACCTGAACCTCGACTCGCTCAATTTCGTCGGCACCACGCGCGCGATCGGCGTGGCCGGGTCCGAGCGCAGCACACTGCACGCGACGTCCGCGGAAGTGGCGAAGGCAATGGGGCTGCGCCTGGCGCCAGGCGTGCCGGACCTGGGCGGCGCGTACTTCCGCGCGGACCATTTCCAGTTCGCGAAAGCAGGCGTCCCGGCGTTCAACGTCGGCTCCGCCGTCTTTTCCGGCGACGGCTATTTTGAATTCGACAAGGATCCGGCTGCGGCGAAAGCGCGCATGGTCGCGTTCAACAAGGACTACCACCAGGTCACCGATGAATACCGGCCGGAGTGGGACCTGTCGGGCATGGTGCAGCAGGCGCAGTTCACGCTGAACCTGGGCTATGCGGTGGCCAACGGCGCCACACGGCCCACGTGGCAACCCGGCCAGCAAATCGGCAAGGCGGCGCGCTGATGCGCCGCCCTGTCCGCCTGATGGCCGCCGGCGCCTTTGCGCTCGCCGCCTGGTCCGCACCGGTCCATGCCGTCCAATCCGCCGATGCCCGCTTTAAGGCCCTGTACGAACAGGAGTGGCGCTGGCGCGTTGCCAACGACCTGGCTGCCGACGACGCGAAGCCGGAAGCCGCCAAAGCCGGGTTCCCGCGCGAAGACAGTGCCACCCAACTGCAGCACCTGGCGTACTGGCAAGGGGTCGCCAAGGCGCTCGACGCGATCGATCCGGCCACTTTGTCAAGCGCGGCGCGCATCGACTACGCCATCTACCGCGCCCAGATTGCCGCGTTCGTGGACGCCCTGCGGTTCCGCGAATACGAGATGCCGGTCAACGCCGACAGCGCCTTCTGGACCGACATCAATTACATCGCGCGCAAACCGTTCAAGGACGCGGCCGGGTACGAGCGCTACATCGCGCAATTGGATGCCCTGCCGCAGTACTTCGACGACAACCTGGGGAACATGCGCGCCGGTCTGGCGCGCGGCTTCACGCCGCCGCAGGTCACGCTCAAGGGCCGCGACGTGGCGCTCGTTGCCGTCGCCACGGCAGCTTCGCCCGACGCGACCGTGTTCTACGATCCGTTCAAGGCCATGCCGGCCACCATCCCGGCCGCGCAGCAGGAAGCGCTGCGCGCACGCGGGCGCGCAGCGATCGCGCAATCGGTGCAGCCCGCGTACGTCAAGGCGCTGGCCTTCATGCGCCGCGACTACATGCCGAAGGCGCGCACGACGCTGGCAGCCACCGACCTGCCGGACGGCGCTGCGTATTACCAGTCGAAGATCGTCGAATTCACCACCACGTCCATGACGCCGGAACAGATCCACCAGACCGGCCTGGCCGAGATGGCGAAGATCCGCGCCGAGATGGACGCCACCATCAAGCTGACCGGCTTCAAGGGCACGTTCCCGGCCTTCCTTGCCTTCCTGCGTACCGACCCGCAGTTCTATGCCAAGACGCCGGAAGAACTCTTGATGCGCGCTGCGTGGACGGCCAAAAAATTCGACGCAAAATCGGCCCAGTATTTCGGCTACCTGCCGCGCCAGCGCTTCGCCATCATCCCGGTCCCGGACGACCAGGCGCCGTTCTATACGGCCGCACGGGGCGGTCCGGGCGTGTACCTGGTCAACACGTACAACCTGCCAGCACGCGCGCTCTACAGCCTGCCGGCGCTGACGCTGCATGAATCGGCGCCCGGCCACGCGTTCCAGGTGCCGATCGCGCTCGAACAAAAGAATGTGCCGCACTTCCGCCGCGCGTACATCTCGGCATACGGCGAAGGCTGGGCGCTGTACTGCGAGCGCCTGGGCGTCGAGATGGGCATCTATGCCACGCCGTACGAAACCTTCGGGATGCTCAGCTACCAGGCCTGGCGCGCGGCCCGCCTGGTGGTCGACACCGGCGTGCATGCCAAGGGCTGGACGCGCGCGCAGGCGCAGGCCTACATGCACGACAACACGGCGCTGTCCGACCACGAAATCGAGACCGAGGTGGACCGCTACATTTCCTGGCCGGGCCAGGCGCTGTCGTACTACCTGGGCGAGATGGCAATCATCGACGCGCGCAGAAAAGCGGAAGCAGCGCTGGGACCGAAGTTCGACATCCGCGCCTTTCACGACACCGTGCTGCAACTGGGCTCGGTGCCGCTGCCGGTCCTCACTGCCCGGATCGACACCTTCATTGCCGACGGCGGCAAGAGCCCCTACCCCGGCATGCAGGCGGACGGCAGTTGACGGCGGCGTTCCTGCTCACGGTGGCCATCAACCTGGGCCTGGGCGTGCTGCTTGGCGCCGTTGGCGGGATGCTGGGCATCGGCGGCGGCCTGATCGCCATTCCCATCCTGGGCGCCCTGTACGGCATGGACCAGCACCTGGCGCAAGGCACTGCGCTGGTGATGATCCTGCCGAATGTGCTGATCGGTTTCTGGCGCTACCACCAGAGGACGCCCGTCGATTTCAAGGCGCTGACGTTGATGATCCTGCTGTCGATCGGCGCCGCCGCTCTGGCAGCGCACTTCGCGTCGCGCATCGGATCAGGCCAGTTGCGCAGCGCGTTTGCCGTATTCCTGATCGCACTGGCAGCCTACTTTCTCTGGCAGTTGCGGGCGCAACCGGCCATGGTGCCGCAGGCGCTGTGGCCGCAGCGCTTCACGCCGGTGGTCGGCGTCGTCAGCGGCCTGATGTCGGGTCTATTTACCATTGGCGGGGGGCTGGTCAGCGTGCCGGCGCTGGTCAGCCTGTTCGGCATGCGCCAGACACAGGCGCAGGGTATTGCGCTGGCACTGGTGATCCCGGCGTCCGTCACGGCGCTGTTCAGTTATGCGCACGAGGGCAACGTCGACTGGCATACCGGCATCCCGCTGGCGCTCGGGGGCCTGGTCAGCGTGTCGTGGGGCGTGGCGCTGGCGTACCGGCTGCCGGCGGCAAAACTGCGCCTGTGCTTTTGCGCGGTACTGGTGGGGACGGCGGCGGCGATGCTGGTGCGGGGTTGAACGCGCACTGACGTGTAACCGGATGTAAAGGCGTCAACTGCAGCGCTACCGGACCCGTTAAGGATGCAGCAGCACACTCAATCAACCACCCAAGGACACCACCATGAAAAAGCTGATCGCCACCCTGTTCGTCACCCTCGCAGCCGGTTCGGCGTTCGCCCAGGCGCCTGCCGTGACCACCACCACGACGACTACCGCGCCATCCGGCACCGCCATCAAGGCTGACGCCAAACACGCCGCCACCGTGACCAAAGCCACGGCAGTGGAAGCGAAAGACGTCACCGCCGCCAGCGCCAAATCGGCCGGCAAGATTGTCTCCGCCCATGCCGACGACGCCACCGGCGGCGCGCCGGCCGCACCAAAAGTCAAGGCCGCCCACAAGCAGTCGGCCAGGTCGAAGGCCAAGGCGCATGCCAAGGCCGATGCCACCAAAGCGCACGCGGCAGTCAAGGCCGACGCTGAAAAAGGCGTGAACAGCGCTGTGACGCATTGAACCACACAGCTTGATTGAAAAGACAGGCCGCGGCCTGTCTTTTTTACGTCCCGTCGAACAGTTTGAGTTTCAGCTGCACCGACACCCCGCCGTACAGGCGGTCGCCGATGCTGGGGATGATCCCGATGTTGATGCCGACCCGCTTGTATTCGTACGTCAGCGTGGGAATCAGGGCGGGGAACCATTGGCCGTCACGCACCCGCGGGTAGCCGTTGAAGCCCGCGAAGGTGGCGCCGACGCGCAGCGGACCGAGGGCGTACGGTTGCCAGATCACGCCGGCGTACGATGAATGCGCGCGGTCGCTGTTGGTGAAATGGCCGGCCGTGGCTGCCATGGTGCCGGAAAAACGGTACTCGGCGCCATAGCCCGTATTGCGGCCATTGAGATCCTTGTCGTCGTCAAAGTGGGCGGTGGCAAAGCCGGTGTCGACCCAGAACTCGCTGCGCGGGGCGGCATCGATTTTGGTGAACCAGTCATCGGCGTGAGCGATGGAAGCTGACGCCAGCAGCGCCAGCGCGGCCAGCGGCTTGAGCAAGGGGCGCATCAATCGTCCTCGTTCGGGTCGAGGTCGGGGAACATCACCGACGTATAGCCGAAATTGGCAAAGTTCTGGATCCTCATCGGGTACAGGATGCCCAGCAAATGGTCCACTTCGTGCTGCACGACGCGCGCATGAAAGCCGTCCGCGTCGCGGCTGATGGTATTGCCATGTTCATCGACACCTTCGTAATGCAGGCGCGTGTAGCGCGGCACGGCGCCGCGCAGGCCCGGCACCGACAGGCAGCCTTCGAAGGCTTCTTCCATCTCGTCGGACAAGGGCGTCAGCACCGGATTGATCAATACGGTTTCCGGCACGGCCGGCGCGTCGGGGTAGCGCGCGTTGTCCTTGAAGCCGTAGATCACCAGCTGCAGGTTGACGCCGATCTGCGGCGCCGCCAGTCCCGCGCCGTTGGCATCGTGCATGGTGTCGAACATGTCGGCAATCAAAGCCTTCATCGCCGGCGTATCGAACTCGGTCACGGGTTCGGCCACGCGCAGCAGGCGCGGGTCGCCCATCTTTAAAATTTCACGGACGGTCATGGCGTCCTCGCTGCAATCTCTTTGACAAATTCTGCAAACTCGGCGCCGGTCTCGGGGTGCTTCAGGCCCATGGCGGTCATGGCTTTCAGGTACCCCAGCTTGGAGCCGCAGTCGTAGCGCTGGCCGTCGTAGCGGCATGCCAGAACGCGTTCGCTGGCCATCAGCGCAGCGATGCCATCGGTGAGCTGGATTTCGCCGCCGCTGCCGGCGCCGATGTTTTCCAGGTAGCTGAAAATTTTCGCGGTCAGCACGTAGCGGCCGACCACGGCCAGCGTCGACGGCGCCACGTCAGGCTGCGGTTTTTCAACAATGCCCGACACCAGTTCCAGGTTGGCGCGGTACGGCGCCGCGCTGACGATGCCGTACTGGCGCGTCTGGTCGCGCGGTACGTCCTGCACGGCCAGCACGCTGCAGCGCTCGTATTCGAACACGTCGGTCATCTGCGCCAATACGGGACGCACCCCGGCGTCGGTATCCATGAAGTCATCGGCCAGCAGGACCGCGAACGGATCGTTGCCGATCACGGGGCGTGCGCACAGCACCGCATGGCCCAGGCCCAGCGGCGCCGACTGGCGGATGTAGATGCAGGTGATGTTTTTCGGGACCACGGTGCGCACCATCTCGAGCAAGGCCTGCTTGCCGGCCGCTTCCAGTTCCGATTCGAGTTCATAGGCCGTATCGAAATGGTCTTCGATGGCGCGCTTGTTGCGGCCGGTGATGAAGATCATTTCGTTGATGCCGGCGGCCACTGCCTCTTCGACCGCGTACTGGATCAGCGGCTTGTCGACGACCGGCAGCATTTCCTTCGGCTGCGCCTTGGTGGCGGGAAGGAAGCGGCTGCCGAGGCCCGCGACGGGGAAGACGGCTTTACGGATGATGGTCATGGCGTGGTTGTTTCCTGGGTTTCTGGTGGAGGATTGGATTGGGCCAGCAGCGCCAGCAGCGCTGCTTCGTCGAGGATGGCCAGGCCCAGCGTTTCAGCCTTGGCGAGCTTGCTGCCGGCGTCGGCGCCGGCCACGACATACGTTGTTTTTTTAGAGACCGAGCCGGACACCTTGCCGCCAGCCGCTTCGATCAGTGCGCCTGCTTCATCGCGCGACAGGGCCGGCAGCGTGCCGGTCAGGACAAACGTCATGCCGGCAAACGGGCCGGCGTTCTGCATCACGTGCGTGCTTTCCTGGAAGTAGAGCTGGCCGCGCAGTTTGTCGACCAGCGCCAGGTTGTCGGCGTCGGAAAGAAAAGCGGCAATCGAGCGCGCCACGATCGGGCCCACGTCGGCCACTTCCAGCAGCTGGATGCCGTTTTCCCACGTGGCCGCGTGCAGCAGCGCGTCCAGGTTGCCGAAGTGCTGGGCCAGCGCCTTGGCAGTCGATTCGCCCACGTTGCGGATGCCGAGCGCGTAAATGAAGCGCGCGAACGTCGTGTTTTTCGATTTTTCCAGCGCGTCGACCACGTTCTGCGCCGATTTCTCGGCCATCCGGTCCAGCGTGGACAGGCGCGCCTTGTCCAGCGTGTACAGGTCAGCGGCAGTGTGGATGATGTTTTTATCGACCAGCTGCTCGATCAGCTGGTCGCCCAGCCCTTCGACGTCAATCGCGCGGCGCGACACAAAATGCATCAGGCCGCCCTTTTTCTGGGCGCCGCAGTGCGTCCAGCCGCCCGAGCAGCGCGCCACCGCTTCATCTTCTGGCCGCACGATGGGTGAACCGCACACGGGGCAGTTGGTGGGCATGATGAATTCGCGCGCATCGGCCGGCCGGCGTTCCGGCACAAAGGCCACCACTTCGGGAATCACGTCGCCGGCGCGGCGCACGATGACGGTGTCGCCAATGCGGATATCCTTGCGCCGTACTTCGCTTTCATTGTGCAGCGTGGCGTTGGTGACCATCACGCCGCCGACCAGCACGGGCTGCAGGCGCGCCACGGGTGTAATGGCGCCGGTGCGCCCGACCTGCACTTCAATGTCGACGCACTGCGTCAGCGCTTCTTCGGCAGGGAATTTATGGGCCAGCGCAAAGCGCGGCGCGCGCGAGACAAAGCCAAGCGTGCGCTGGTCTTCGACTGCATTGACCTTGTAGACGACGCCGTCGATTTCGTACGGCAGCGTGCTGCGGCGCCGGCCGATGTCGCGGTAGAAAGCGAGCAGGCCCTGTGCGCCCTGCACCACGGCGCGCTCTTTCGAGACCGGCAAACCCAGTTGCTCGAGCCAGTCCAGCAGGGCCGCATGCGATACAGGCATTTCAGTTGCGTTGACTCCGCCTTCCAGCGCACCAATGCCGTACGCGAAAAATTTCAGGTTGCGCTGCGATGTGATGCGCGAATCGAGCTGGCGCAGGCTGCCCGCAGCGGCGTTCCTCGGGTTGGCTTTTTCCTTCTCGCCGGCCGCGCGCAGGCGCGCGTTCATTTTCAGGAAATCGGCTTTGTACATCAGCACTTCGCCGCGCACTTCCAGGACCGCCGGGACGGCGTCGCCGTGCAGCCTGAGCGGAATGGCGCGCACCGTCCTGATATTGGCCGTGACATCTTCGCCGGTGGTGCCGTCGCCGCGCGTGGCAGCCTGAACGAACATGCCGTTTTCAAAGCGCAGCGAGATGGCCAGGCCGTCGAATTTCAACTCCGCAGCATAGGCAACCCCGTCGATGGCGTCGACGCCCAGCGTCTCGCGCGCGCGGCGGTCGAACTGTTCGACATCCGCGTCGGCAAAGCCGTTGTTCAACGACAGCATCGGCAGCGTGTGCGTGACCTGCTGGAATTGGGGAATGGGCGCCGCGCCCACGCGCACTGTCGGCGAGTCGCTGGCCATGCTCTCAGGATGCGCCGCTTCCAGCGCCTGCAGCTCCATGAACAGGCGGTCGTACTCGCTGTCCGGAATGGTCGGCGCATCGAGCACGTGGTAGTTGTACAGATGGCGGTTCAGTTCCCGCGTCAGTTCGGCCATGCGGGCCACGGGAGTCAATGCAGTGTCCACGTGCGAAAAACCCTCAGCTGAACAGGCGCATGGCGCGGTTGGAACCTGCCGGGATGTCGGACGCTTCCATTTCCTGGTAGAACTCGAGCACCTGGCCGTTGATTTCAGCCAGCGCCGGATCGAGCAGGGGCTGGTTGCTGTCGTCGACGATCGTCGCGTCGAGGCGGGCCACCAGCGTCCGCGCGCAGGCGACCATGGCGCCGAAGCCGTCGCGCTCCGGGGCCACGCATGGCACGTCCAGCAGCAACGTCAGGCGCGAGGTGGTGTCGGCGCCCAGCGTGACGTTCGTGCTCAAGGTGAACAGCAGGCCGCCCTCGCCGTCCGGCATGGCAAAGCGGCCGTCGGGACGCACGTCGAAGCCCTGGTTTTCCAGTGCACCGATCAGCGTCGAAATGGCCCACGGACCGCCATTCGACAGCAGGTTCACGCCCAGCTGGGCGTCGTGGCCGGCCACGAAACGGTGCAAGGTGCGCGCTTCGGCCATCACGTCGATCATGTCCGGCACTTCGGGCTCGGCGCCGATTTCATCGGCCACGGTGCGCAGGCGCGTGACCAGGTCGGAGTATTCGATTTCATTCAATGCCGTGGTGCGCGTGGCCATCTGCACGCCGGCCTGCAGCCTGGTATAGACGCCGCCATGGACGATCGGCTCCCAGTCGCCGCTGACGGCCAGGCCGATGTAGTGGACCGGCTTGGTGCCGACCAGGCGCAGGGTTTGCAGCACCGGCAGGATTTTGTCGCCGCGCACGGCGCCTTCCAGGCTCAGGGGAATCAGGCAATCGATGAGCGGGTCGACCAGGCGGTCGGCCAGCTCGTTTGGCGGCGTGGGCGCCGGCGTGGCAATGGTGATGGGGGCGGCGACCGGTTCCACCGGCGCGCTGTCCGTTGCGGCGTAGCTGGTGGCAGGCGTAATGGCAGGCGCCGAAGCAGGTTCGAGCATCGGCTCGGTGGCAGCCGGGGTGGCGCCCAGGTCCAGCATGGGCTCCTGGCGGGCGGCAGGTGCGCTATCGGTGCGCATCAGCACATCGTCATGGTCGGTTGCAAACGCGCGCTCGACGCTTTTGCGGGCCTTGTATTCCTGCCATTTGTTATAGCTGATGACGGCGACGATGAAAACGCCGCCTGCTGCGATCAGGCTCATTTGAAAATCTGTCATGCTGCTTGTGCCTCGCGAAATTTTTCTTGTGTGGCAAATGTGGCCGGCATGCGGCCACGCTCGGGTTCAGCGTACCATGCGCGCCCATCAAAGCCCGGCACCAAAGACGCCAGACGGTATCCATAACATGATACCAACATCGCCCGGCAAACGCTATGCAGGGACCAAATCGGGAAACGCAGTGGCGACCGACTCCATGTCGACGGCGACGATGCGCGAGACGCCCTGCTCCTGCATCGTTACGCCGATGAGCTGGTTGGCCATCTCCATGGCGATCTTGTTATGCGAGATGAACAGGAACTGCGTGTGTTCCGACATGCGCTTGACCATGCGGCAAAAGCGCTCGGTATTGGCGTCGTCGAGCGGCGCATCGACCTCATCCAACAGGCAGAACGGCGCCGGGTTCAGGCGGAACATGGAAAACACCAGCGCCGTGGCCGTGAGCGCCTTTTCGCCGCCCGACAGCAAATGGATAGTGGCGTTCTTTTTCCCGGGCGGCTGCGCCATCACCTGGACCCCGGCGTCGAGGATTTCGTCGCCGGTCATCACCAGACGCGCGTTGCCGCCGCCGAAGAGGATCGGGAACAGTTCGGAAAAATGCATGTTGACGCGGTCGAACGTGTCCTGCAGCAGTTCGCGTGTTTCCTTGTCGATGCGGGCAATCGCGTCTTCCAGCGTGGCGATGGCTTCCTGCAGATCCTGGTTCTGGGCGTCCAGGAAGCGCTTGCGCTCGGACGCCTGCGCCAGTTCGTCAAGCGCCGCCAGGTTGACCGCGCCCAGCGCCGTGATGGCGTTCGTCAGGCGCGTCACTTCGCCCTGCAGGTACGCCGGCTTCATGTCCGGATTGAGCTTGTCCAGCAGCGCGGTTTCGTCCGCATTGGTCGACGCCAGCGCTTCGGAGAACTGTTCCTGGTTCAGGCGCGCAGCCTGTTCCTTCAACTGCATCTCGGTAATGCGGTCGCGCTGCGGCTGCAGGCTGCGTTCAGACGCCGTGCGCGCCTCTTCCGCTTCACGCAGCTTCAGCGCTACCTGGTCGAGTTCATGGCGGGCATCGGACAAGGCCTGTTCCTGCGCGACGCGCCGCTCCAGCAGATCCTGCAGGCCGTCGGCGGCGGCGCCCGACTCCAGGTCGGCCAGTTCGCGCTGGCCGGCAGCCAGGCTGGCGCCCACCTGCGTGGCCTGTTCGTTCGCGGTGGCGATATTGCGGCGCAGTTCATCGATTTTGCCGCGCGCGGTTTTTTCGGCAAACTGCGCTTCCTGCGCGCCGCGTTCAAGTTCGCGCAGCTTGTCGCGCGCATCGGCCAGCTGCTGCTCCGCTTCCAGGAACAGCGTCTGGCCGTCTTCGTGTGCGCCCTGCAGTTCGGCCAGTTCCATGTCGAGCTCTTCGAAGCGCAGTTCCGACTCTTCCCGGACCTGGCGCTGCTCTTCTTCCTGCATGGCGATTTCCAGCAAATCCTGGTCGATCTGGCTGCTGCGCTGCGCAAACCGCGCCTCGATCTCGCCCTGCTTGACGACCTCGATCTGCAATCCGTGCAGGCTGCCCGTCAGGCTGGCCACGCGTGCGCGCGCTTCCTGCATGCGCCGGCCAAGATCGGTGACGGCTGCGTCGGCGCGCACGGCGTTGGCGCGCGCTTCATCGGCCAGCATCGTCTGCGCGCGCAGCTGCTTTGCCAGGTTGTCGATTTCCTGCTGGCGCGCCAGCATGCCGTCCTGCTCGGCGTCGGCCGCGTAAAAGCGCACGCTGGAACTGCTCACCGTGTGGCCCTGGCGCGTGACGAACAAGCCGCCGGCGGGCAAGCGTGCACGCCCGGCAAACGCCTGGGCGGCATCGTCGGCCGCATACACGCCGTGCAGCCAGTCGGCCAGCACCGCGCGGATGCCGTGGTCGTTCAGTTTGAGCAGGTCGATGAAGGGCTTCAGGCCCGGCGCGTCCAGCGCGGGCGGCGCCGTATTCGCCGGTGCATACAACGCCAGGCGCGCCGGCGGCGCATCGGTAAAAAAGCCGCGCGCCCAGTCGATGTTCGACAGTTCCAGCGCGCCCGTGCGCTCGCGCAGCACCGCCTCCAGGGCGGTTTCCCAGCCCGGTTCCACCTGCATTTTTTGCCACAGGCGCGGCAGCGTATCGAGTTCGTGCTTTTGCAGCCAGGGCTGGACTTTGCCCTTGGTGTGCACGCGGTCCTGCATCTGCTTCAGTGCATTGAAGCGCGCTTCCAGCTGGGCGTTGGCCGCTGTTTCAGTATTTACCTGCAGCTGCGCTTCTGCGCGTTGCTGCTCGAGCCGGGGCTGCTGTTCCTGGGCTTCTTCCAGGATCATCGTGTGTTCTTCCAGCGCCTGCTGCTTTTCTTCCAGCTGCAGGCGCAGGTTGGCCAGCTGGCTGCTGTCCGACGGTAGCAGGCCGGTTTTTTCCTGTTGCAGGCGTTCGCGCCGGGTGGTCAGGCTTGACAGGATGTTCGACGCGTTGCGCTGATGCGCCGACGCCAGTTCGATCTGCTGCTGCGCGGCCATGATGCGCGTGCGCGATTCGCTGGTGGCCGTTTGCGCCGTGCGCCAGGCGGCATCGATGGCCGGCAGGCGCTCCTGGTGCACTTCGACGGCGATCTGGGCGCCTTCCGCGCGGGCGCCCAGTTCTTCGACCAGGAACTCGCCTTCCTCGACCTGCTCCAGGTAATCCTGCGCCTGGGTTTCCCACTGCGTGCGCTGGGCAGCCAGTGTGGCAAGCTGGTTTTGCAGGCGCGTGCGCGACTCGACCACGAACCGGATCTGCGCTTCCAGGCTGCCGATTTCAGCATTCGTCTGGTACAGCACGCCCTGGGCCGTGTGCAGGCGGTCGCCCACTGAAAAATGAGCCTGGCGCAGCTGCTCGAGTTCGAGTTCGACGTGGCGCAAGGTGGCGGTCTGGCCTTCGAGGGCCGTCTGCGCTTCTTCCATTTCGCGAAAAAAACGGGCCTGCTCGTTTTGCGCTTCGGTTTTGCGCAGCAGCCACAGGAGCTTCTGCTTTTCTTCCTGGTCGGCCTGCAGCGTGTGAAAGCGCGTGGCGACGGCGGCCTGCGCTTCGAGCTTGTCGAGATTGGCGCCCAGTTCGCGCAGGATGTCTTCCACGCGCAGCAGGTTTTCACGCGTGTCGGAGAGGCGGTTTTCGGTCTCGCGCCGGCGTTCCTTGTATTTCGAGACGCCGGCTGCCTCTTCCAGGAACACGCGCAGCTCTTCCGGGCGCGACTCGATGATCCGCGAAATCATGCCCTGGCCGATGATGGCGTAGGCGCGCGGGCCGAGGCCCGTGCCGAGGAAAATATCCTGGATGTCGCGCCGGCGTACCGGCTGCGAATTGATGTAATAAGTCGAGGTGCCGTCGCGCGTGAGCGTGCGCTTGACGGCAATCTCGGCGTACTGGCCCCACTGTCCGGCAGCCTTGCCGTCGTTGTTGTCGAAAATAAGTTCAACCGATGCGCGCCCGGCCGGTTTGCGGTAGGTGGAGCCGTTGAAGATCACGTCCTGCATCGATTCGCCGCGCAGCTCGGATGCTTTCGACTCGCCCAGCACCCAGCGCACGGCATCGATGATGTTCGACTTGCCGCAGCCGTTCGGGCCCACTACGCCAACGAGCTGGCCCGGCACCTGGAAATTGGTGGGATCGACAAATGACTTAAATCCCGACAATTTGATGGAGGAGAGTCTCACGGCGCAGGCAATGGTGAAGGATGGATGGACAAGCCCGCCATCATACCATCGGCGTTACCCTTCCCGGCATCAGGCAGCAGCCTGCCCGGCGTCGTTGCCCGCCGCCTGCTGCATCGCTTCCGACAGCACGCGGCCGACCACGCCTTCGAGCGCGAGGATGGTGGCGCTGCCATCGCGCACGCGCTCGGCCAGCCGGGTGGCGGGAATCGAGAATGCTTCTTCGCGCGCGCCGGCCGAGAAAATGAACAGCGTGCGGCGCGGGCTGACCCAGGCCAGTTTCACGCGGCGCACGGTACCGTCGGCCTGCGTGAACGCCAGCCAGCGGCCGCGCTCCAGGCCGTCGACGGTCTGCGTGACCGGGTCGTCCGATTCGATATCGACTTGCGCGGCCGCTGCGTGTTCCTGCGCCACCAGCAGCATGGCGTCGTGCTGGGCCGCCTCGATGGCCAGTTCAAGCTGGCGCTCCGGCGACAGGTCGATGGGCGCGCGCACGATCGACGCGTGGCATTCGGCCAGCGCGGCAAAAAACTGCAGGCGCGCGGCATCCTGCCACTTGATGATGTCGAGCCACTTGTTGATCGTGGTGAGCAGGCTGGGCAGGCGGGCAATCAGCGCCTTGCGCTGCTCCTGCGTGGCTTTCGGCTTGACGCTCCAGACCAGGTCGTCCATGGCGCGCGTGGCGTTGTTCACGGCGCCGGGCTTCTTTTCTTCGACATCGTAGGCCAGCGTGAGGACGTCGCACCATTTCTGTTCGAGGAAGGTCCCCACCACTGGCACGACATTGTCGCCCGCGATGCGCAGCCTGACAGCGTCCACGGCGGCGCGGCGCGATACCACCGTGCGTTCCTGGCGCAGGGCCAGTGCCACCGGCGCGGCCAGCTTGGCCTCGACTGCCTGCTCTTCATCGGCGATGCTCTGCTCGAGTTCGGCAACTGCCTCGGCAAACACTTCAGGCTGCGTGGCGCCGTCGCGCTCGACGCGCTTGATGTTGCGCTCCATTACCTGCAGCAGCGGGTCGTCCGGATCGGTGCGCTGGTCCCAGCCCATGCGCGACAGCAGGTCGATCATGCGCCGCGCCGGGTGCGCTTCTTCAAAGAAGAAATTCTTGTCCGCCAGGGCCGCCTTCAGCACCGGCATCTGCAGCGACTGGATCAGTTCGCGCGTGGGCACGGGGATCGCTTCGTCCAGGAACACGGTGTCGAAAATCCGCGACAGCAGGTCCAGCGTGCTTTCATCGCCACGCGACAGGCTGCCCTCGGGCAAGCTCTGTTTCAGGCGCGGCAGGTAAAACGCCTGGCTGGCAGCGTGCGCACCACCTGCCGTTGGCGCCAGGCCGGCGCCAGCCGGCGCCGCATGGGCTGCTGCCAGCTGCGGCAGGTGGCCCGCGTTCGGGAGCCTGGCCAGCAAGTCGAGCAATGGCGCCATATGGGCCGGCGCCTGGATCAGCGCCGTGCCCGGTGCGGCAGGCGCGGCGGGCGTGGCAGCCAGCATGGCGGCCGGCAGGTCGGGCACACCGAATGCAGGGCCGTTGGCTGCATGCACGGCCTGTGGGCCAGGCCCGAAGCCGGGATGCGGCGTGGCGGCCGGTCCGGCAGGCGCGACGCCAAACGCAGCGGCGCCGCTCGGGCGCCAGCCGCCCTTGCCTTGAGGCATGTCAGGGAGGTCGGCAATGACCGGCATGGCAAAGCCGGCGTCGCCCGTGTGCGCCAGTGCGCCTGGCGCGCCACCGTCGCCGAAGAACTGGCGCAATTGCTGGGCCAGCGCTGCCTTGCTGGACGCGCGCGCGGCCCGGCTTGCCGCAGCGTCGTCGGTCTTGCGGATCTGGCGCTTGTCGTGGCCGGCAGGCTGGCGTCCGTTGCGCTTGATGGCTGTATTCAAGGCGTCATACAGGGCGCCAAAATCAAACACGACGCCCGGCACCAGCAGCGGCAGGATCATGTCATGGGCACTGGCGTCGGGCTCGAACTCGCGCCAGGCGCGGTCCAGCTCGGCGAGGAACACTTCCGGGCGAAAGGGATTTTGCGAACCGCGCAGGATGTCGCGCTCGAGCACGTAAGCCAGCCGGACGTTCAAGGTGGCCAGTTGCTCGGCGTGTTCGATATCGAAAGGCCGGCTGATGACGCCGAACGCCACCTTGTTGTCCATCTCCGCCATGGGGACCAGCGTCAGCGCATCGAGCGGCAATTCTCCCGCAGCGGCTGCGGAGGCCGGAACCAGCAGGCCAGCCTCCTTGCGCAGTGTGGCTTCGATCGCACCAGAGGCGATATGGACGAAGGCGTAACTGTTTTGCTTGAGTAAATTGCCGGATTTAACGCGCTGGTACACATTGCGCGCCTCGTCGGGGGCGGTCAGGTCGAGCAGCGCGCTGCTCAGGTTCTGTACAACGGCAATTAATTGCTCACTGACATTGCGCGCCGCGAGGACGACGAGCTGCTCCACCAGCGCTTGCGGAGAGGCAGGCGCCTCATCGTGAGGCTTCTCAAGATTGGAGCGGGAAACCATGGGGCAGTTTTCCTTCAGGTAGGGCGGCGTGTTTCACCCCTCATTATGCCACACTATTGCCGCATGGCAATTAGTATTTAAGTTGTGCCTGCCACTGACACCGCTTTGCTGCAAACGTGACGAACGGAGAGCCGGTATCGTCAGTTTTCGTCCTACAGCAGTGCAGGCGCTGCGCCGATAGCTGTCCCTCATGGCCGCCAGCATCATGTTTTTCAGTGGCTACCGGTCCAGTCCACATTGAAAGGGAAAACCATGAACGCGAACCAAAAGGGCGGCAGCAAGGCACCGGCCAACCAAAGTGGCGGCCCGGCCGGCCGCGAACTGCAGGCCACGGCCGCCCCCCGGAACCGCCAGAGCGCCAGCGCGGGATCGGAAGGGAGCGAGCCGGCAGGAAGCGAGCGGCGGCCGTTCGGTTTCCTGAGGCTCCGCCAGCGCCACGCGCGCCGGGATGCCTGAGCAAGATGCCAGCGTGACAACAACGCTGCAACGGACGGCATCGCGAACCGCGAACGAACCGACGACAATTAGCCTCCTGCGACCCGTCGCCCCAGGCTCATGCCATGTCAGATATTGCGCAGGCGCGCGCCCCTGGGCGGCGCGAAGTCGCCGACAGCATGGATCATGCGGGCGACTTTCGCGTCGCGGGCCGTCAGGTGCAGGTCGGAATACTGGTGAATGGCCCACTGCTCGGGCGTCAGTTCGATATGGCGGCGCAGGATCGATTCAGTACGGGCGTCATCGGCGCGCAAGCCTTCGACAATGATGTTGAGCGCATCGGGACGGGCGCCGGGGGACGCCGTGGCATGCGATTTATGCACCATGAACCGCGCCGTGTCGCTGGCATAGCGGCGGGTGCCGGCCAGGTACAGGATGACGGCGATCGATGCTACCGCGCCGCCGTTGTACATCACGAACTCGACCGGAGAATTGGCCAGGAAGTTATACAGGCACAGGCCGTCGCTGACATAGCCGCCATTCGACTGCACCAGGACGTGGGCCGTGTCGACGCCGTCTTCAGCCATGGTGGCCACCGCTTCGAACACGCGGTGCACCATGTCGCTGTTGACGTCGCCCGATAACGTGAACCACGCTTCATTGTTGGGGTTGGTCTGCTCGCCGCTCATAGTCCTCCCGGTATTTTGAATGACGTCAATGAATGCGCCAGTCTAACAAATCATCGCAAACAACACGCGCAGCGATGCGTTTCGTGCGCAGCTTGTTGCGCTTTTCTGCGCCGGGTCGATGCTGCGGCGCACTGCGCGCAGGTTGACACCTTGGCGCTACTGCCCTATTCTCGCAAGTCTTGATCGGGAGAGGGCCGCAACGCGCGGCCGCCGAAGGGGCATCACCCAAAAACTCTCAGGCAAAAGGACCGTTCAAGGGACCGCGGCGCAGGATGACTTCAGCGCGGCGGTTCAAACTCTGGAGAGCGGCCGCGGCACCAGCCGGCGGCCCACCGAAGGGGCAGGCGCAGCCATGCATGGCAGTGCTATCTCTCAGGTACCAAGGACAGAGGGGCGAAGCACGTCCAGCACCGTGATGGCGCTGTGCCGCCCCTCCATCCGGCCGATGTTTTACCATCGGCCTTGCCCAAGGACCACCATGACCCTCCAGACCACCCCGCTCAATGCAGCCCACCGCGCCCTCGGCGCCAAAATGGTCGATTTCGGCGGCTGGGACATGCCCGTCAACTACGGCTCGCAGATTGCCGAGCACGAGGCCGTGCGCAGCGATGCCGGCATGTTCGACGTCTCGCACATGTGCGTGGTCGACCTGAAGGGCGAGAACGTCCGCGGTTTCCTGCGCGGCCTGCTGGCCAACAACGTCGACAAGCTGCAGGCGCCGGGCAAAGCGCTGTACTCGTGCATGCTGAACCCGGACGGCTTCGTCATCGACGACCTGATCGTCTACTACTTCACTGAAACCTGGTTCCGCCTGGTGGTCAACGCCGGCACCGCCGTCAAGGACGTGGCCTGGATCGAAGCGCAAAACACCGCCACCAGCAGCGGCGTGACCGTCACCGCCCGCCGCGACGGCAACGACCCGATCGCGCTGATCGCCGTCCAGGGCCCGAACGCCCGCGCCAAAGTATGGGAAGTGCTGCCGACGGCAAAAGCCGCGTCGGAAGCCATGAAACCGTTCAACGTCGTCATCGTGCCGGATACCGCGTTTGGCGAAGCGATGATCGCGCGCACCGGCTACACCGGTGAAGACGGTTTTGAAATCGGCGTGCCGGCCGCGCAGGCCGAAGCGCTGTGGAACGCCCTGGTGGCTGCCGGCGTCAAACCTGCCGGCCTGGGTGCGCGCGACACACTGCGCCTGGAAGCAGGCATGAACCTGTATGGACAGGACATGGACGAGACCGTCAACCCGTTGGATGCCGGCCTGGCGTGGACCATCGACCTCGTGTCCGAGCGCGATTTCATGGGCAAGGCAGCGCTGCAGAAGATGGGCCAGAACGCGCAATTCGCCGGCCTGATCCTGCGCGAAAAAGGCGGCATCCTGCGCGCGCACCAGAAAGTGGTCGCGGCTTCCGGCGCGCTTGGTGAAATCACCAGCGGCACCTTCAGCCCAAGCATGCAGCAGGCCATTGCGCTGGCGCGCGTGCCAATGGATGTGGCCATCGGCGACACCGTGCATGTCGAGATCCGCGACAAGAAGCTGGCCGCCACGGTGGTCAAGCTGCCGTTCGTGCGCAACGGTAAAGTCCTTGCCGCCTGAACTGCTGTCACACCGAATAAATTATACTAAGCGCATCATCCCAAAACCCAGGAGCTTTACATGAACATCCCAGCCGATCTGAAATACACCGCGTCCCACGAATGGGTCCGTACCGAAGCTGACGGTACCCTCACCGTCGGCATCACCGAGTACGCCCAGGACGCCCTGGGCGACATCGTGTTCGTGGAGCTGCCAGCGGTCGGCAAGCAGTTCACCGCCGGCGACGACGCCGCCGTGGTCGAGTCCGTCAAAGCCGCCAGCGACATCTACGCGCCGGTCACGGGCGAAGTCATCGAAGTGAACCAGGCTGTCGCCGACGCGCCTGACTCCATCAACAGCGACGCGTTTGCCGCCTGGCTGTTCAAGCTGAAACCTGCGGACGCCGACGCCACCGCAGCGTTGCTCGATGCCGACGCGTACGGTAAAGCGACTGCCGAGTAATCAGTACCCGTTTGGTTTGAACCGTCATCCCGGCGAAGGCCGGGACCCATGCCACGCTTGCTCAAGAGGTAAAGTGCGCATGGGATGGGTCCTCGCCTGCGCGAGGATGACGGTTTTGAGGTTGTTGGTACAAAAACGTTCGCTGCACTACCCCACTCTCCTTGCTACCGGCTCGCCGGCCAACCGCCCGGCACTGCCCTCTTTCTGGCCCCTACCATGACCCGCACCAGCCTGACCCAACTTGAAGCACGCGACGCGTTCATCCCGCGTCACATCGGCCCGACCGCCACCGAACAAGCCGCCATGCTGTCCACGCTTGGCTATCCCACCCGCGCCGCGCTGATCGATGCGATCGTGCCCGCGAACATCCGTAAAAAAAGCCAGCTGGAGCTGGGCCAGTTCTATGAGCCGGTGTCGGAACAGGACGCGCTGGCCAAGCTGCGCGCACTGGCCGACAAAAACACCGTCATGAAGTCGATGATCGGCCAGGGCTACTACAACAGCCACACGCCGCCTGTCGTCCTGCGCAACATCTTTGAAAACCCGGCCTGGTACACGGCGTACACGCCGTACCAGCCGGAGATTTCGCAGGGCCGCCTGGAAGCGATCCTGAACTTCCAGCAGATGATCACCGATCTGACCGGCATGGGCATCGCCAACTCGTCGATGCTGGACGAAGGCACCGCTGCTGCCGAAGCCATGACGCTGCTCCAGCGCGTCGGCAAGTCCGCTTCGAAAGTGTTCTACGTGGCCGACGACGTGCTGCCGCAAACGCTGGAAGTGGTGCGCACGCGCGCTGAACCGATCGGCGTGGAAGTGCGCACCATCGCCGCCGCCGATATCGCCACGCTGGCCGAGCCATGCTTCGGCGTGCTGGTCCAGTACCCTGGCGTGAACGGCGACGTGCGCGACTACGCTGCCGCTGTCGAGCACCTGCATGCCGCTGGCGCGATGGTAGTCGCCGCCGCCGACCTGCTGGCACTGACGCTCCTGACCCCGCCGGGCGAATGGGGTGCAGACGTCGTCGTCGGTAACAGCCAGCGCTTCGGCGTGCCGCTCGGTTTCGGCGGCCCGCACGCAGGCTTTCTGGCCACCCGCGACGAATTCAAGCGCAGCATGGCCGGCCGCCTGGTGGGCGTCACTGTCGATGCGCAAGGCAACCAGGCTTACCGCCTGGCGCTGCAAACGCGCGAGCAGCACATCCGCCGTGAAAAAGCGACGTCCAACATCTGTACCGCCCAGGTGCTGCTGGCCGTGATGGCGTCGATGTACGCCGTCTACCACGGCCCTGCGGGCCTGGCGCAGATCGCTACCCGCGTGCACCGCTACACCGCCATCGTGGCAAAACACCTGCAGGCGCTTGGCTACGAACTGGCCAACGCGACCTTCTTCGACACGCTCACCGTGAAGACCGACCGTGCCGAGGAACTGCTGGCCCGCGCCGTGGAACACGGCGTCAACCTGCGCAAGATCGATGCCGGCCACGTCGGCATTTCGCTTGACGAGACCACGTCGCGCGCCGACCTGGAACTGCTGTCGGCCATTTTTGGCAAGGACGACGCCGTCGCGATCGATTTCGACGCCGAAGAAGCCGGCGCCTATCCGGAAAACCTGGCCCGCACCAGCACCTACCTGACGCACCCGACCTTCTCGCGCTACCACGCCGAGCACGACATGCTGCGCTACCTGCGCGCGCTGGCCGACAAGGACCTGGCGCTGGACCGCACCATGATCCCGCTTGGCTCCTGCACGATGAAGCTGAACGCCACGTCGGAAATGATCCCGGTCACCTGGCCGGAATTTTCCAACATCCACCCGTTCGCGCCGGATGCGCAGACGGTCGGCTACCGCGAAATGATCGGCCAGCTGGAAGACATGCTGTGCGCGCTGACCGGCTACGCCGCCATCTCGCTGCAGCCGAATGCCGGCTCGCAAGGCGAATACGCCGGCCTGCTGGTCATCAAGGCGTACCACGAATCGCGCGGCGAAGGCCACCGCAACATCTGCCTGATTCCTTCGTCGGCGCACGGCACCAACCCGGCGTCGGCCAATATGGTCGGCATGCGCGTGGTGGTCACTGCCTGTGACGAGAACGGCAACGTGGACTTGAACGACCTGCGCAAGAAGGCCGAGCAGCACAGCGCCAACCTGGCGTGCGTGATGGTCACCTACCCGTCCACCCACGGCGTGTTCGAAGAAGGCATTGCCGAACTGTGCGAGATCATCCACAGCCACGGCGGCCAGGTCTACATCGACGGCGCCAACATGAATGCCCTGGTCGGTGTGGCCGCACCGGGCTCGTTTGGCGGCGATGTGTCGCACCTGAACCTGCACAAGACCTTCTGCATCCCGCACGGCGGCGGCGGTCCTGGCGTGGGCCCGATCGGCGTCGGCGCACACCTGGCGAAATTCCTGCCGAACCAGCGTTCGACCGGCTACACCCGCGACGAAGCCGGCATCGGGGCTGTTTCTGCGGCGGCTTTCGGCTCCGCGTCGATCCTGCCGATCTCGTGGATGTACATCGCGATGATGGGCGGCGAAGGCTTGACCAGCGCAACTGAAGTGGCGATCCTGAACGCCAACTACATCGCGCGCCGCCTGGCGCCGCACTATCCGGTGCTGTACACGGGCCACGACGGCCTGGTCGCCCACGAGTGCATCATCGACCTGCGTCCGCTGCAGGACGCCACCGGCATTTCCAACGAAGACGTGGCCAAGCGTCTGATGGACTTCGGCTTCCACGCCCCGACCATGAGCTTCCCGGTACCGGGCACGCTCATGATCGAGCCGACCGAAAGCGAATCGAAGGTCGAGATCGACCGCTTTATCGAAGCGATGATCACGATCCACGCTGAAATCGTCAAGGTCGAGCGCGGCGAGTACGACCGCATGGACAACCCGTTGAAAGGTGCGCCGCACACGGCTGAAGTGGTCACGGCCGACGACTGGCAGCACAGCTACAGCCGCGAAGTGGCAGCGTTTCCGGTTGCGTCCCTGCGCAAGAAGAAGTACTGGCCGCCGGTGGGCCGCGCCGACAACGTCTACGGCGACCGCAACCTGTTCTGCGGCTGCGCGCCGATCGAAGACTACGAGTAATCGTTAGCTACGGCTGGCCACCAGCCTTAACCGAGGACGCCCCCGCCACGCCGGCCCGGGCGTCCTTGTTGTTTCTGCACTCAGCAGCGCGGCGATTTCCTCCTGCAGCGTGCGCCGTACTGCCAGCGTGACCCCCACCACCAGCGCCAGCGCGACCATCAGCGCCACCGGCAGCAGGATGGCAATGGTGTTGCAATCGTCCGCAGCCCGGGCCGCGGCGCGCTCGCCAAGCAGCTGCTCGACCCGCGTCAACGCGTCCAGGCGCAGCAGCACCGTATCGAACGCGCGTTCGGACCGTGTCATGGCGTTCGCGCTGATCGACTGGTCGTTGCGCGCCAGGTCGATCACATCGCGGACAGTTGCGAGATACGCGCGGTAGGCGGTCTCGGTCTGGTGCACCAGGCTGCCTTCCGCCTTCATGTTGCCGGTCTGGCGCGCCAGTGCAGTGAAACTGCGCGCCACGGCAGCGTGGCGGCGATGAATGCCGCGCACCAGGGTATCGGTGCGCGCCTGCGAAAAGCTGGCGCCGATCCAGGTGATCAGCTGATAGACCTCGGCATGGGCCTGGCGCGCATTGGCCGCCAGTTCGGCAGCGCTGCGCGTCTGCGCAGCGCGTTGCTGGACGACTGTGTCGAGCGCCTCGCCCTGGTGCGCCACCACCTGGTAGAGCGTGCAGCAGACAAGGAACATCAGGACCAGCACCAGCGCGGGCGCGAGCAGCAACCTGGATCCGAGGCGCAGGGAAGAAACCATGGCAGCTCCTCTTGCAGCATTGGGGGAATACGCAGGAAGGGCAGCCGGCGTATCATGCGGTTTGCCGTGCGCAAAAAGTTTCCTGCGCGCATTGAGCAAATTTACGCTGTCCGGCACAATGGCGTTTGTCCGCGCTCAAGCAGTCACAGCTTGCAATTTTCAAGGAATGTATGTCCCGCTCGACGACCGCCCTGCTCCTGTCCGCCCTGGTGTTTCCCGGCGCCGGCCACCTGTACCTGAAGCGCCGCAGCCGCGCCCTGCTGTTCATCGTGCCGTCCCTGGTGGCGGTCGGGTATTTTTTGATGGATGCGATGCAGCGCGCCGGTGCGCTGGCGGACCAGATCATGTCGGGCAGCCTGGGAACCGATCCTGTTGCCATTGCAGCGAAGCTGGAACAGGCCGGCCCCACATCGGGCCTGCTGGACCTGGCGGTGTACGTGATGCTGGCCTGCTGGATTGCCGCTGCAGCCGACGCCTGGCTGCTGGGACGCAGGGCGCCCGGCGCGTGAACGCGGTGCCGCGGCGCTATCGACGCCTCGTTGCGCTGGGCATCGTGTCGCTGCTGCTGCACATGCTGGCCATTCATTTCATTGGCCGCCTGGCAGGCCGGCATGCGGCAGCCGAGGCGCCGCCGCGCGAGCCGCTTGCCTTGCGCTTGCAGGCTGCCGCGCCCCCGCTGCCGGTCCCGCCTCCCCAGTACGGCGCCAGGCCCGCCGCGCCAAAACCCGCCCCCCGCCCCACGCCCCCTTCCGTTACGCAGGCGCGGCCGGTTCTCGCACGCGCGGCCGCTGCGCCCGCGCCGGCGCAAGGCGGCAGCAGCGACGCCGCCATGCTCGATGACCCCGGCCGCTACCGCGTGGCGGTGGCGCCGTCGGCAACCCTCGATTATGCAATGACGCGGTCCGATGGCACGCAGGTTCCGGTGCAGATTGCGTGGGAGACGAAGGGGGCGTCGTACACAGTCGCGGCCGATGGTGTGACCGGGCCCATGTCGAGCAAGGGGGGGATCGGGGACACCGGCATCGAGCCGCAGGAAGGACGCATGCGCAGGCAGGACGGCAGCGAGGTGGTGGCCACATTTGCATTGAATGGCATTGAAATCGGCGCGCGGCCCTATGGCAAACAGGCCGGCATCCAGGATCCGGCGTCGCTGCTGCTGCACCTGGCGGGGATGGGCCTGGCCGGCCCGGACCAGTTGCGCGGCGCAGTCACGCTGCACGTGGCGACCATGGACGGACCGGTGGTGATGCGATTTACCGTGATCGAAGGGGAAGAACTGGCCACGCCGCTGGGAAGCTTCACGACGCGCCACCTGGTACAAAGCGTCCCGGTGGGCCAGCCGCGCCTGGAGATATGGCTGGCGCCGGAGCGCAGCTGGCTGCCGGTGCAGCTGCGCCTGACCGGCTCCGGCGGTACGGTCCTGACCCAGACCATCACGCGCATCACGCAGGCCGGGCCAGGGGCCGGCACGCCGTGATGCACCCCGGTCGCGCCCGGGCCGCGCCGGCCTAGTTGAGCTTGACCGCGTGCTCGCGCGTGGCGTGGAAAGTCAGCTTCGGCCAGCGCTCTTCCGTCAGGCGCAGGTTCACGCCAGACGTCGCCAGATACGCCATGTTGCCGGCGGCATCGTAGGCGACGTTGTGGCCCAGCTGCGATTCGAAGTCGGCCAGCACCCGCTTGTCATCGGACGATACCCAGCGCGCGCTGCTGATGCTGGCGTTTTCGAACACCGCATCGACGCCATACTCGTTGAGCAGGCGGCTGGCGACCACTTCGAACTGCAGCACGCCCACTGCGCCGAGAATCAGCTCGCCGCCCAGTACCGGCTTGAACACCTGCACGGCGCCCTCCTCGCCCAGCTGTTGCAGGCCTTTGTGCAGCTGCTTGATCTTCAGTGGATTCCTGATGCGTACGGCGCGGAACAGGTCCGGCGCGAAATACGGAATACCCGTGTACTGCAGCATCTCGCCTTCGGAAAAGCTGTCGCCGATCTGCATGTTGCCGTGGTTGGGCAAACCAATGATGTCGCCGGCGAACGCTTCTTCGACCTGCTCGCGCGACGAGGCCATGAACGTGACCACCGACGACAGCTTCACGTCGCGCCCGAGGCGCAGGTGCTTGACCTTCATGCCCTTGTCGAACCGCCCCGAACACACACGCAAAAACGCAATGCGGTCACGGTGCGCCGGGTCCATATTGGCCTGGATTTTAAACACGAAGCCGGAAAACCTGGCTTCGTCGGGACGCACGACGCGTGACGTCGCGTCCCGTTCGCGCGGGCCCGGGGCCCAGTCGATCAGCGCCGACAGGATTTCACGCACGCCGAAGTTGTTCACGGCCGAGCCAAAGAATACCGGCGTCTGCACGCCCGCCAGAAACGCTTCCAGATCGAACGGATGCGATGCGCCATGCACCAGTTCCACTTCCATTTTCAACTGCTCGATCTCGAGCGGGAACATCTGCTGCAGGCGCGGGTTGTCGATGCCCTTGATGACTTCGTAGGCGCCATCGGCTTTTTCTTCGCCGGCCTTGAACAGCATGATTTCGTCGCGCATCAAGTGGTAGACGCCGCGGAAGTTCTTGCCCATGCCAATCGGCCAGGTCACCGGCGCGCACTGGATTTTCAGGACCGACTCGAGTTCGTCGAGCAATTCGAGCGGATCGCGTGTTTCACGGTCCATCTTGTTCATGAACGTGACGATCGGCGTGTTGCGCATGCGGCAGACGTTGAGGAGCTTGATGGTCTGCGTTTCCACGCCCTTGGCCGCGTCGATCACCATCAGCGCCGAATCGACGGCGGTGAGCACCCGGTAGGTGTCCTCCGAGAAGTCCTGGTGGCCGGGGGTGTCGAGCAGGTTGATGACGTGGTCGCGGTACTCGAACTGCATCACCGACGACGCCACCGAAATGCCGCGCTGCTTTTCGATTTCCATCCAGTCGGAGGTGGCATGGCGTCCGCTCTTCCTGGCCTTGACCGTGCCGGCCATCTGGATTGCGCCCGAGAACAGCAGCAGCTTTTCAGTCAGCGTGGTTTTACCCGCATCGGGGTGGGAAATGATGCCGAAGGTGCGGCGGCGCGCGGCCTCGGCGGCAACGATGCGCGCGGCGGAGTCAGGCGTGCGTGGGACTGCAGCGTCGGCGGCAGCGTCGGAAATAGGGAGATCGGTATCGTTGGCCATGGTGAGCACTAGCGGCCCTGGTAGAAAACCCACGATTTTACCGATTCCAGGGCACCTCGTGTGAATTGATTGATGCCAACAAAAAGGCCGGCCGACGCGTGTGCGCCGGCCGGCCTGTCCGTGCCTGCAAAAGGTCCGCTGGCCGCAGTTTAATTGCGAATCCTGCGCCAGCCGGCGCGCCGCGACACCGGATCCTTCAGATCGCCGGCCGGAAGAACCAGTTGCGAACCATCGGCCAGCGTGGCGATGATCTTCTTGGCGCCGCTTGGCAGGGCCACTACGATGAAGCCCACCGCCGCTGACGAGCTCGACAGCGTGCCGCCCACGACGTTATTCATGTCGCCGGTGCCCTTGCAGACGTCGAACTGGTAGATATTGCTTTTGCCGCCAACCGTACATGTACCGGATGCATCCGGGATGTTCGTGACGACGTTCAGCGAACCGGTAACGATCTTCGGGTCGACCGTCACCCGTTCGCGCAGGTTCTGGTCCAGGTCCGTGTACCACCCGATCTGTGTCGACAGGTCGACCGCGGCGCCGGACACCTTGTACACACTGCCGGCATTACCGCTCGTCTTGGCCACCGGGCGCGCAGCCATTGTCGCGCCGCGCCAGATACCGTTAAAGTCGACGTTGGTATCGCGCAAGACGTAAATGCTCTGCACATCCTTGTTGACCACGTCCGGGGAATCGAGCAGGCGGCCCGTACCAAAGGCCACCACGACCTTGTTGGACGAGGTCACCGTTCCGTCCCGGCCGGTCGTGTCGACCTTGCACATGGTGACATCGGGGCGGACCGTGATCGGTTGTGAAGCACCGGCATTGCCCATCTTGACCGGCGCGGGCGGCGTACCTTGCCCGGTCAGGTCGAAACGCCACATCTGGCCGAGAATATCGCCGCCATAAATGTAGGTGATCTTCGGATCGGTGGCGGGATCGAGGGTGATGCCGGTAATGCGCGCCAGCCCGGACGGGGTGGTCGTGTCGCCCGAACCAGTCGACCGCGAAGCCAGGACTGCACCGGTATTGATGTCGAGGATCATCAACGCCCCTTGTCCGTTACCACCAGCAACATTGTCCGCGTTCGGGACGTTGTTGTAGCCGGAAGTGACGAAGACCACCCAGCGCGTCGTGCCGGCGCCATCGACCCAGGTACCCATTTGCGGATTGCCGAAAGTCAGGCCCAGGTTCGGCACATTGTTGACGCCCTTGCATACGGTTGCATCGGCACAGGTTTCCCACATGGCCTGCGGATTGGCCGGATCGGTCACGTCCAGCGCGTAGTAGCCCCGGCCGCCGCCGTTCAGGCCAGCCACCAGCACCGTGCGCCAGACCAGGCTGGTGCCGATCGTGCGCTGCACATCGGCCACTTCAGGCGAACCGTCGGTCGTGAACTGGTGGTTCACGCGGTAGGCGGTACTGGCCTGGAACGCCAGCTTTTTCATGGTAATGCGGGGCACATAGGCCCAGTTTTCAGCACCGGTGGCGGCGTCGAAGGCGTGCAGCATGCCATCGTTTGCAGCGACATACACGGCAGCCTTGCGGCCGGGCGCGGTCGCGGTAGTGGTATTGGCAATCACGTAGTCGCTGTAGCCAGGCAGGTCGTAGTTCTTGGTTGGGATGCGGACATACGCAGGCTTGGACGATGCGATGTCGCCAAGGATTACCGGAACCGCCGAATTCTTCGCCTTGCCGTAGGCGCGCAGCAGCGTGTTGTTGGCATACTGCTGCTGGCCGCGCAGCCAGCCGACAATCGCGGCGCCGTCGTTGACGATTGCCCGGTTTGCTTCCGTCATGTTGGTGCATTGCTCCATGATGCTGCACTTGTTGCTGAACCAGAGCTTGTCGTCCGCCGGCAGGTTCGCGTAAGTGAAATCTTTCAGTGTTTTTGTGGCGACATCGAGCATTTTGATGGTGCGGGTATCGCTGCTTGCGCCCACGCGCAAGCCGAGGGTGGTGGACGTCGTCCAGACAGCATCCTTGCCTACTTCACCCGTGACAACGTTGATTTTCTTGTTGGTCAGTTCGCCCGACCACTCGACGGTGGTGAAGGTATTCGAGAAAATATCGTTGTCCTGCAGCGTGATGTTCGGTGTCGACGTCGCTGCCGACGAAGCTGCGCCGACCTGCGAATCGATGAACGACAGGGCCGTGCGCAGGCCGCTGATGACCGCTTGCGGATCGGCAGCGCTGAAGTACTTGCCGCGCCCATTGATGGCGGTATGCCACAGGTCGTCGACACGCGACTGGATCGTGTCGGTACCCTCGACTTTATGCGGCTCGGAATCCGGCCAGACATACGGACCATTATTGTTCCACGGGCAACCCGTAGCCACGCGATTGACGACATTCGAAAAGTCGCCGCCGGCAAGCGGTGCGGTGTCGTAATTGTCTTCGTATGTCATCAGGCCGTCGACGCCCAGGCCCAGCGTGTAGGTATTCATGTGCAGGCGCTGGTTGTCGCCGATCGGACCCTTGACAAGGCCGTCCTTTTCAAAATTTTCCAGGTCCGGGCGCAGCGAGACCGAGGTCGTGTTGGAACCGCCGTTGTACCAGTACAGCGCCACGTCCGCCAGTGAGCCTTCGGTTTGCGCGCGGGTGTCGACACAGCCTTTGGCCTGGGTGCAGAAACGGGCAGGGTCTTCTTTCTTGTCATTGTTGACAACGCCGGGAGCCAGGCCGCTGTTCCAGTAGCCGTCTGTCGTCATGAACGTGAAGTTCTGCTGGCAGGGCTCATTGATGACGGGGTCGAGCAGGTCGAACGGTTTCTGGTTGGCATACATTCTGCCCACGTTATTGAGCGCCAGGCGCAGCGGGGTCCCGCCGCCCACCTGCATCTTGTACAGGTCCTCGTAGAACTTGATGCGGTCGGTGCCAGTGAATTTCTTTGGCGGCGTGAACAGATTTTCCCTGGTTGTTCCGTCCGTGATGGCGGCCGCATCCCGCAGTCCCACGACGCCGACGTTGTAGTTCGCGTCGAGCGGATTGAACGCCAGTCCGACCGCCGTCTTCATTGCCTGGTTGCGCGTGCGGTAATACGTGTACCAGTTGGCGAAGTTGGTCATTTCCTGCGCATACGTGCAGGTGTCGCCGCAATCAGTGCGGCGTGTGGAGGCCGGGTAGCTCGGGCGGGTGGAGACGATATCGGTCCGGACAAAACTTGCGGCAATGGCCGCGGCCGTCTGGGCGCCAAAGCGCGGATACGTGTATTTACCCTGGATATATTTTGCCTGGCAAGTACCCAGGTTCCGGTCCGTACAGTAGCGCACTTTGGCTGGGAAGGAGTAGGTGCTCGTCGCCGCCGTAGCGGCTCTGCACGTGACCAGGTCTGCCTTGGTGCAATATTCCGACACGACGGCGGTGTAGTAGTAAGGGTTGCCTTTTTTCGCCTCCGGATTAGGATAAGTGGCGTTCGGGTAGCTGTAATCCGTGGTATTGCTTGCACACACTTTTGGACTGGTCCTTGTCCCTGCCCCATAACACCACTGCAGATCCGGGAACTCGGTGAGCAGGTTGAGCCTGGTACCGCTGGCGTTGCCCGAATCGTTACGGAACGGTGCTGTATCCAGTCCGTAGGCATCATTGGCGACGCTGGTCCACTCAGTGATACTCGGATAGCTTCCGCCGGTCGGGAGGATAGGCGGCAGGTACCGCGTTGCCGGATCGTAGTACTGTCGGTTGAAGTCGGCACTGTTGAACGGCGGATGCCCTACCACGCAGGCCCTGGTACCGCCCGACATGCTCGCACCCGAGCGGCAGCTGGTGGTGTCGTCGATAAAATCCGGCGTGACGACATACGCCATCGAGCCCGAATTATCGTAGATGATCATCAGGTTCGGCTTGACCGAGCCAGTGTTCGCAATGCTCAGCAGCGGCACCTGGGAGATGCCGGTCACAGCCGCCGCAGCGGGACCTGCGCCCAGCACCAGCGCCAGCGCCAGGCCAACTGGGCGCATCATTTTGAGTAATAAGGAGGTCATGCGGTTTTCCCGTCAAAAAAAGCGTCAGGCATCGATCAGCACAACCATCTGATTGACGACGTTGCCGCCGCGCGGCCCGAAGATGCGCGCGGTGATGATGTAATGGATTTGCGGTGCACTGGTGTAGACCGGGGCGCCGGCGTCGAGGCTGTCCCCTGCCTCCGGCTTGCGGGCCCCTGGAACGGGATTCGACGATGTCTGGACACAGGCGTTGTTGACGTCGTACGGGCCGGTGGTGGTACAGGCGCGGTGGATCACGTACTCGATGGTATCGGCCGTCGTGCTGCCGTTGGCGGTGTTGTCGACGGTTTTTTTATTGGCCCAGAACGCAGCGCTGTCGACCGATTGCAGGGGGTTGTAGAACGACACGTATCCGTTTGCATCGTCGTCCGTGTTCAGGAGCGACTTGCTTGCCTCGGCCCGGGTTTGCAGGTACTCGAATCCCATGTGCAGGCCAAGATCGGCGGCTTTCGACAACGCCGCGTCGTAGGCCATGTTCGATGCCGACATGGTCGACGAGTTGCTGGACTTGAGCAGATAAACGCTGCTGATGAGCATGATGACCAGGATGATCAGCATCACCGGCAAGGCGACGCCCTGCTGGCTGCGGGGAATTATTTTGCCCATGCGGTTGGCCTCCATGCTGCGTTGCGGATCGGGACGATGGTTTCAAACACCCGGTAGCGGTAGCATTTCCAGTCGACCGGGTCGCCTGCAACGATGACGTTGGGCTTGATCGGCGCAGGCGCGATCGTGCCGGCCTGCGTCACCTTGAATATTTCGGGCGCCTTGTCCTCTGGCGTCGCGGTACAGGTGCCGTCTGCTGCCGGGCGTTCTGGTACCTTGCCACGCGCCACCACGGCCAGGCGGATGGCGCTGATGCGCTGGTAATCGCCGGGACTGCCTTTGCCGCCGGCGCCGTCGGCGTCGACCATGTCGCCCGACCATTCACTGACGACCGTGCCTGTTTCCGGCATGAATGCCGTTCCCGGGCGCCTGTCGAAACCGTATTGCGCCTTGATCGACACGATATTGTCCGCGACAGTCGCGGCTGCAGTCTGGGTGCCGGCCACATCGGTGGCAGCCAGTTGCAGGAAGCCGTCCTTGATCGACCAGGTGTGAAAGGACAGCCTGCTGGCCGGGCCCAGGTTGAATACGCGCGACTTGATGGAGAATGCGTTGCCAAGGGTGCCATTGTTGAAGCGAAAGCCTGTTCCCGACGCAAAATTCAATGTGGTGCCGGACCCCGGTGCTGCCGACAGCTGCACCAGGCTGCACTTTCCTCCGGTCGATGGCGGCAATTCAGGCGCCACGACGATGACGTCGTTGATGGCAAATCCATACGCCTGGCGGTCGATGGCCAGGACCGCCCCGTTACTGTAGGCCTCGGTCAGGCGCACGGATGCGGTTCCCGTGACGGCGCCGCCGCTGGAGAGAGCGATCTTGTCCGGATTCAAACCGTTGTTCTGGATGACCGCGGCGGCCAGCGGCGTGGTGCTCGTGCCGCTGCTGGTGTCCTGCAGCATCTGGTAGCCCGTACCACCGCCATCAAGCATCTTCGTATCGCAGCCAGCCAGGATCGGATCGTTCAGGCCGTAACCTGCCTGGTTGATGTCGCTGCTGATCGAAAACATCGCCATGACGCCGTTTTGCATGGCGTCCGAGCTGCCCAGGGCGTTTTGCTTGTTCACTTCGCCGCCTGCAATCAGGCGCGTGGCAAACATCAGGGCAAGCAGGCCGATCACCACGCTGACCATCAACTCAACGACGGAGAACCCGCGTGACCACGGAAGGTGCGCGCGCTTCATCGCGACCCCGACAGGTAGGACGTTACGGTACTGCTGTTGGCGGTACTGGCGTCGCCTGCTTTGCGCTGCCATTTGATCATTACCGTCACCGCCGTGCTGTTGGTGCCATTGCTGTTCGGCGCAATCGTCACGGACGTGACGGCGCCGGGAATGGCGGCTGTCGTTTCGCTGTTCCATTTCGCCAGGACGGTCCCGGCCGGACCAGTGGCGGTTTTAGCGTAGTCGCCAATGTGGTTGACATCCGTGCTCATCAAGCCGAACAATTTCTCAGATGCAATCGTGGCTTCCGCACGCATGCTCGCTTCATTCATGGCCGAGTAAGCCTTGGCTTGCAGTCCGATCGTGCCGAGGAGCCCGATGGCAAGAATCACGGTGGCAATCATCGCTTCGAGCAGTGCAATACCTTGTTCTCTGGAACGCTGCATTTTCATGGTGGGCAATCTCTCGAGTCTTTTATTGCGGTAGTGGCCGTCGCCGGTTTGCATTTAACGACCGCGCCAGCCAGGGTGACCACGATGGCAGCAGTGGGAAAAGCATCCGCCGTCACGGGCGCGAGCTTGATGCTTTTCAATTTATTCACCGTACCAAGGGCATTGCTGGTGTTTGTCCAGCCCAGCGGCGTGAAGTACACGGCGTTGGCCGTGGCGGGATCGCGGGTCAGCGTCATCTGTCCGGTGCCGGGCAGATTGGCAGCGCTGCGGTAGACCGACAGGAAATCGGCCGCGTTGTCGTCGCCAGTCGGCTGGGAAACAGTGGACCACGCGCCGCTGTTGTTGGTGCAGGCCACGGTGGACGATGGCATGCACAGATCGACTTGCCAGTCGCTCTGTCCGCTGGCCGCGTTGGCAGTCAGGACCAGGCGGGTCACCGCGTTGCGCTTGAGCGCCTCGGCCCGCGCCAGCCGGAAACCCTCGGCATAGAATTCCGACGCGGCAATGGCCTTGTTTGTTGTCAGCCATGCTTTCATGTTCGGAACGCCAACCGCCAGCAAAATCGACAGGATCGCCAGCCCCACCATGATCTCGACCAGCGTGAAGCCGCGGGTGCGCAGATGCGTGGCGCTTACTGTGTGCACAGGCCACCCTTGCGGTCGACCCAGCAATCGGCCTTGGTCACCCAGCCGGTGAATCCTGGCGGCACCCCCGTCGTGGCGCGCGTGCCGCTCTGGTTGATCGTGTAGACCAGCCCGGCCATTTTTCCAGTTGCAATACCGCTGGCGGTGAGGGTCCACGTGGACGAGGTCAGATTACTGGTGGCGTAGGAAAAATTGGCTGTATTGGCCGGTGCCTGCATTTCCTCGAAGGTGCGCTTGTTGCTCCAGTACTGCTCGGCCGCCGGCTGGAACGCACCCAATGTCGTAAAGGCTTCCGTGACGCGCGCGCGCGTCACGTAATTGCCGTAGGCCGGCACAGCGACCGCAGTCAGAATGCCGATGATGGCAACCGTGACCATCATCTCAATGAGGGTGAACCCCCGAATCTCGTGTTTCATGCCGCGCTCCCAGTTTGGACTGCAAGTATTCTTGCCCTGGGAGAATAATACCGCTGCATCCTTGCATTACCCTGAGGAAATGCTGACAAATCCCTGACAGTGGAGGGATTCTGCGCAGCAATACAACAGTGCCAGTCAAATTTTGAATTTGACGGTGAACAAGGCGCCGGACGAGCCGTGCGCATCCGCCACGGCGGCGGTGGCGCCGTGGACCTTGGCAATGTCGCGTACGATCGCCAGGCCCAGCCCGCTGCCGCTGCTCTGCTGGTCGAGGCGCACGTGGCGCTGGAACACGCGCGCCCTTTTTGCGGCAGGAATGCCGGGACCGGAATCTTCCACTTCCAGCACGGCCCCATCCGACCCCATGCTGGTGCGCACCGTCACCGTGCCGCCCTGGGGCGTGTACCGCAATGCGTTGTCGACCAGGTTGTCGACCAGGTCGCGCAGCATGAAGCGCTCGCCGCGCAGCGGCGCCGGGTCCAGCTCGAAGCCCAGGTCGATGCCCCGCCCCGCTGCCTGGGTCACGAACAGCTGCACCGACTCGGCAACCAGCGCGGCCAGGTCGAGCGGCTTGAAACGCGCCCGGATCGAGCGGCTCGGTTCGGCGCGCGCCAGGGCCAGCAACTGGCTGGTTTGCCGGATCATGCGCTCGTTGGCCTGCTTCATCAGCGCCAGGGCGCGCACTGAATCGGGATCGGCCTGGTGGCGCGTGGCCAGCCATTCGAGCTGGAGCTTGGCGCCGGCCAGCGGGTTGCGCAACTGGTGCGCGACATCGGCCAGAAACGCATCCTGCGACCGCGCTGACGCGGCCAGGCGCGCCAGCAGGCTGTTGAAGGCGATGACGACCGCCGCCAGTTCACGCGGCGTCGCGGCCGGATCGAGCGGCGCCAGGTCGGCCCGTTCGCGCCGGTTCAGCGCGCTGCGCAGCCGCGCCAGCGGCGCCAGGCCGTTGCTGATGGAAAACCAGGCCAGTCCGCCCAGCGACAGGGTAAAGGCAACTTCCAGCAGGACCAGTGCGCGCACGATGGTGCTGCGCACCTGCTGGCGCTGGCGCACCGTCGTGGCCACCGTCAAGGCCAAGGCTTCGCCATCGACCGCCACCACCCGGCTGGTCACGCGCACCGTTTCCCCGTCTAGCATGGCATCGCGGACCTGGGAGCCGGCCGCCACGGGCAGGTTGGCGCGGCCGGCCAGCAGGCGCCCGCCAGATGTGGCGCGCACTGAAAACCAGGCGCTGTCCAGGTCTTCGGGTTCGCGCGCCAGGACCAGCCGGGCGGGGTCGATGCCGGCGCGCAGGTCCTGGGCCAGTGCCACAGCATGCGCCCGCAAGCTGTCGTCGAAGGCCCGCTGGGCCGGCGTCCAGGCCAGCAGGTACGTCAGCGATGCCACTGCAAAATTGAACAGAAGGATAGGGCCAACCAGCCACGCAAGCAGGCGCAGCCGGATACTGTTCACACGTTCGCTTCCAGCATGTAGCCGAAGCCGCGGATGGTGCGGATTTCAATGCCGGCGTCCTGTAGCTTCAGGCGCAGGCGCGACACATATACTTCGACGGCATTGGTGGTCAGGTCATCCCCCCATGGCAGGATCGCTTCGATGATCTGTTGTTTTGACACAACCCGTCCCAGTTGGTGCAGCAGGTATTCCAGCACTGCCCACTCGCGCACAGACAGGTCGAGCGTGCGCGCCCCGATACGGGCGCGGCGCGTATCGGGATCGAGCGTCAGCTGGCCGACGCTCAGGATCGACGTCGGCGCAGCGTTCCTGCGGGCAAGCGCCCGGATACGCGCAACCAGCTCGGCAGTGGCAAACGGTTTCACCAGGTAATCGTCGGCGCCCAGCTCCAGGCCGCGCACGCGGTCTTCGACAGCGTCGCGGGCGGTCAGCAGCAATACGGGAAGCAGGCTGCCCCGTGCGCGCAGGCGCCGCACCACCTCGAAGCCGTCGATGCCGGGCAAACCAATGTCAAGCACGGCCACGCTGCAGCGCGGGTTGAGGAGAAGTTTGTCAGCCACCAGGCCATCGGCGGCGACGTCGACCTGCATGCCGTGCGACTGCAGGACGCGCGTCAGGCCATCGGAGAGCACAGCGTCATCTTCGACAAGGAGAACTTGCATGCCGGAACGTGTTTACAAGAAAGGGAAGAAGACATTATCAGGCAATTTCTTGCTGAGCTTCAATAAAAACACGGTTTTCACGTGTTTTCCCCAGTAGGACTAGGACGACAAAACATTATGCAAGCAGCCTACACTGGTGCGACTGCTATTCTTATGTTCGCCAACAGACGGAAGCCTTACTGTGTACACATCGCGATGAGGATGTTGTTTCACTAGAAGCAGCCCCAGCAAATCGCTCCCGATGTCAGTCTGAAAGAACAAGGAAATAATATGAACAACACTCAATTTGTTGGTGCCAATAAACAGCAGTCGACCAGCGCACTCCCGAAGGTCGTCGGCAAGCCAGTCATCAGCATCAGTGGTACCCAGCAAAATGAGTTGCTTGCCGCAATGCCGCGCCCAGACCTGGAAGCGCTGTTCGAACACCTCGAACTGGTTGCCATGCCATTCGGCAAAGAACTGTTCGAGTATGGCAGCAAACTGGAATATGTGTATTTTCCAACCACTTCAATCGTGTCGCTGCTGTATGTGATGGAAGACGGCGCCACGACCGAGATCGCCGTGATCGGCCATGAAGGCGTGGTTGGCGTGTCCCTGTTCATGGGCGAGAGCGCGATGTGCAGCGCCGTGGTTCAGAGCGCCGGTTACGGTTATCGCCTGAAGACCCAGTTCCTGCGCGAAGCATTCGCCAAAGGAGGAGCCCTGCCCCAGTTGCTGATGCGCTACACCAATGCGCTGTTTGCCCAGATGGCACAAAACGCCGTTGGTGGTCGTCACAGCTCGATCGAACAAAAGCTGTGCCGCTGGTTGCTGGACCGCCTGGATCGTTCACCATCGAACGAATTGAAAGTTACGCAAGAGCTGATCTCGATCATGCTGGGCGTTCGCCGCGAAAGCATCACTGCCGCTGCCGGCAAGCTGCAGGATGACGGCCTGATCCAGTACCGCCGCGGCAACATCACAGTCCTCGACCGTGCCGGCCTGGAAGCGTATGCCGGTGAATGCTACAAGGTTGCCAAAACCGAATACAAGCGCCTGCTGGAAAACGTCAGCTGATCGACACCATCTTGAAAAAAGCACCTGCGGGTGCTTTTTTTATTTGTTACGCCCCCTTCGCTGCCGATCCAGGCGTAAAAAAAGCGCCCTGCGGGGCGCTCCTGGCGGGACTGGCGATATCAATCCAGCAAATTGTTTTTCATTGCGTAATAAGTCAGGTCGCTGTTCGACTGCAAGCCCATTTTTTCCATGATGCGGGTGCGGTAGGTCGAGACCGTTTTGATCGACAGCGACAGCGCGGTGCCAATATCGGACACAGTGGCGCCTTTGGCCAGGCGTAAAAACACCTGAAACTCGCGGTCGGACAACTCGGTATGCAATGCCGTGTTCGGATCGCGGTCGAAGCTCTGGGCCAGCAGTTCACCGACCGTGGAACTGACATAGCGACGGCCCTGGTGCACGGTCCGCACGGCCGTTTTCAGCTCATCCGCTTCGCATTCCTTGTTCAGGTAGCCGTTGGCGCCCATTTTGAACAAATTCAGGGCGTACTGCTGTGCCGGATAACCGGACAGGATCAATACCGGCAGGTTCGGCTGGCCCTGGCGAATGGTGCGGAGGATATCGATGCCGGACTGGTCGGGCATGGCGATATCCAGCAGCAGCACGTCGCAAATTTCGCGGCGGGCGATATCGAGGGCTTCACGCCCGGTGGCGCCTTCAGCCACCACTTCGAAATCTGGCGACGACGAAAAAATCTGCTTGAAACCTGCTCTTACTATCTGGTGATCGTCACAAATGGCAACGCGTATCATTGTCTTCCTTATATTTTCCTGAGCCAGGAAGAGCCGGAGCCTGGCCCCGTGCCCGTCGGTGATTTGCGTGTAGTCAGCAACACCGCAGGTGACATTCTAACACCGCTATGCCGCGCTACAAGCGCAGCACAACAGCTGAGCAGTCAGTGAGATCAGGCCTGGGGTGAACCAGTCCTCAGCAGTTGGAGGATGGCCAGCAGCTCGTCGCGCAAAGCTAACGGATCGACCGGCGCGATGGCTGGTACCTCCACTGCAACATCAGGCTCTTCGACGTCGATGTCTTCGGCGCCGTTTGCTACGTGCGTGAGGCCACGCAGCTCACCAGCCCGGTGGTCGCCGCCACGATTATCGAGTTTATTGCGTGCGCCGCTGATCGTAAAACCCTGTTCGTACAACAGTTCGCGGATCCGGCGAATCAACAGCACTTCGTGGTGCTGATAATAGCGCCGGTTGCCGCGCCGCTTGACAGGTTTCAGCTGGGTGAATTCCTGCTCCCAGTAGCGCAGTACGTGCGGCTTGACTCCGCACAATTCGCTCACTTCGCCGATGGTGAAATAACGCTTGGCGGGAATCGGCGGCAGCACTGCCAGTTCAACTTTGTTGGCGCGGTCGTTCATGGTTCAATCAGGCCGCACGCGCCATCGATGCGCTGGCACTGGCGCTCGGGCTGGTTTCTTCCACCATGCCCTTGAGTTTCTGGCTGGCATGGAACGTGACGACGCGGCGCGCAGTGATCGGGATTTCCTCGCCGGTCTTGGGATTACGGCCGGGACGCTGCGGTTTGTCGCGCAACTGAAAGTTGCCGAAGCCGGACAGCTTGACGGCCTCGCCGCGTTCCAGCGCATTGCGGATTTCGTCGAAAAACGTCTCGACCATATCTTTTGCTTCGCGCTTGTTGAGGCCAACCTGTTCGAACAACAGTTCGGCCAGCTCAGCCTTGGTCAGCGTCGGCAGCGCCTTTTCGGCCTCCTGGCGGCTGCGCGCCAGCAGCATCGCACGATGCAGGTCGGCCGTCAGCGCCGACTGGAGAACCGCCGAATCTACGTCTTGGTTATTAATTTTCAGCCCTGCCTCTAAATCAGCCGATCCGGGATCGATGTGAAGACGATGGAGTTCAAGCACGCAAGGTCGCGCCATGCTTTTGGCTGGCCGCCGCAACGACGGCAGCCATCACGGCGTCAACGGCTTCATCCTGTAACGTCGATTGAGTATCTTGCAAGCTAAAGCGGAAAGCAAGACTTTTTTCGTCTGCCTCCAGCCCCTTTCCGCGATATTCATCAAACAAAACAATGGCTTGCACGATCTTTCCTGACGGATTTGAAGCTATCTCCGAAGCAAAAGCATCGAGAATATCCTGTGCTGCGACACCCTGTTTGACAACTAATGCGAGATCTCGCGTGGCGCCTGGAAACTTTGAAATCTCGACATAAGCCGGAAGCGGTCGTTGCTGCAACGCAACAACATCGACTTCGAACACAACGGGCGCCTGCGTCAGGTCATACTTTTGCAGCCAGCGTGGATGCAGTTCACCGACCACGCCCACGACCACGCCGTCCAGTTCGATCCGGGCACTGCGACCTGGGTGCAGGGCCGGATGATCGGCTTTCAGGAAGCGCAAGGTGCGTGGCGCAAACATCGCTTCCACATCGGCCTTGACATCGAAATAGTCGACCACGCGCGAGGCAGCGCCCCACTGCTCGTCGATGGCCTGGCCATAAGCAATGGCAGCGAGCTTTTTCGGCTGGTCATAGCCGGCCACTGTCAGCGCACCGTCGGCAACGTTCCCGTCGCGCAGGAAGACCGCGCCGATCTCGAACGCGCGCACACGGCTGGTTTTGCGGTTCAGGTTGTAGCGGACGTTCGCGACCAGGCTGCCGATCAGGGACGAGCGCATGACCGACAGCTGGCTGGCAATGGGATTTTGCAACCTGATCGGATCGAGGTTGCCGGAAAAATCGGTTTCCCAGGCGGCTTCCACAAAGCTCATGTTGACGACTTCCTGGTAACCCAGGTCGGCCATCTGGTGGCGCAGTGCAAACAGCGAACGCGTGGACTCCGGCTCGATCAGCATGGCGCCTGGCGCCACCGGCGGATTGGCTGGAATGTTCTCGAAACCGTAGACGCGCGCCACTTCTTCGATCAGGTCTTCCTCGATCTCGATGTCGAAGCGGTATGACGGCGACGTGACTTCAAACCGGCCTTCGCTTTGCGTGAACGGCAGGTGCAGGCGCGTGAAAATGTCGGCGACCATGGCGTCGGTAATCGGTACGCCAATGACTTTTTGCGCGCGCGCGGTCCGCAGCACCACAGGTTGGCGTTGCGGCAGGTTGACCGACTGGTCGTCGACAGGGCCGACTTTGGTATCCGGCGTGCCGCAGATTTCCAGGATCAGGCCGGTAATGCGCTCGATGTGTTCCACGGTGGTGGCGTAATCGACGCCCCGCTCGAAACGGTGCGCGGCATCGGTGGAAAAATTCAGGCGCCGCGCGCGGCCCTGGATGGCGTTCGGCCACCAGAACGCTGCTTCCAGGTAGATGTCAGTCGTATCGAGGGTGACAGCCGTTGCGTCGCCACCCATGATGCCGGCCAGCGATTCGATTTGCCGCTCGTCGGCAATCACGCCGTACCATTCATCGACAGCAATCGTGGTGCCGTTGAGCAGCTTCAGGGATTCGCCGCTGCGGCCCCAGCGAATGTCGAGGCTGCCATGGATTTTGGCCAGGTCGAACACGTGCGAAGGACGGCCGAGTTCGAGCATGACGTAGTTCGAAATGTCGACCAGGGCCGACACCGACCGCTGGCCGCTGCGTTCGAGGCGCTGGACCATCCATGATGGCGTCGTGGCGCGTGCGTTCAGGCCGCGGATGACGCGTCCCGTGAAGCGGCCGCACAGGTCCGGCGCGCTGATGGTGGCGGGCAGGATTTCGTCGGAGGTTGGCGTAATGACGCGGGCAGTCGGCACATGCAGGGCCGTGCCGGTCAGCGCGGACACTTCGCGCGCCACGCCCAGCACCGACAGGCAATCTGCCTTGTTCGGGGTCAGCTTGATGGTAAATTTCAGGTCGTCCAGTCCGAGGAAGGCGCGGATATCCTGGCCTACCGGCGCGTCAGCCGGCAGTTCCATCAAGCCGCTGCTTTCTTCCGAAATCTTCAGTTCTTTGGCCGAACACATCATGCCCTGCGATTGCACGCCGCGCAGTTCGCCGACCTTGATCTCGAACGGCTTGCCGTCGGCGCCAGGAGGCAGCACGGCGCCGGCTTTGGCACAGATGGCTTTCATGCCCACGCGCACATTCGGCGCACCGCAGACGATGTTGAGCAACGTGCCGGTGCCAACGTCGACCTGGCAGACATTGAGGCGGTCCGCGTTCGGGTGGCGCACGACTTCCATGATTTCAGCGACAACCACGTTGGAAAACGGTGGCGCGACCGGCTCGACTTCTTCGACTTCGAGGCCCGACATTGTCAGCAAGTGGGACAGTTCGGTCGACGTCAGCGTCGGGTCGACCATGGTGCGGAGCCAGTATTCGGAAAATTGCATGATTTGACTTTCTGACTTTCGAATTAGTTGAACTGCTTCAGGAACCGCAGGTCGCCTTCGTAAAACAGGCGCAGGTCGCTGATTCCGTAACGCAGCATCGTCAGGCGCTCGAGGCCGGAGCCGAACGCGAAGCCGATAAACTTTTCAGGGTCGAGGCCAAAGTTCCTGACCACGGTCGGGTGCACCTGCCCGGCGCCGGACACTTCCAGCCAGCGCCCCTTCAACGGGCCGCTGCCAAAGGCGATATCGATTTCGGCCGACGGTTCCGTGAACGGAAAATACGACGGGCGGAAGCGCACTTCCAGGTCGTCGGTCTCGAAAAACGCCTTGACGAAATTCAGGTAGACGCCCTTCAGGTCGGCAAAGCTGATGCCTTCGCCAATCCACAGGCCTTCGACCTGGTGGAACATCGGCGAGTGGGTCGCGTCGCTGTCGACGCGGTAGGTGCGGCCAGGCGCGATCACCTTGATCGGCGGCGTATGCGTGCGCGCATAGCGCACCTGCATCGGACTGGTGTGCGTACGCAGCAGCAACGGTTTGCCCGTGCTGTCATTGCCGTCGATATAGAAAGTGTCCTGCATCGAGCGCGCAGGATGGTTTTCCGGGCTGTTGAGCGCCGTGAAATTGGTCCAGTCGGTCTCGATTTCAGGACCGTCGGCCACATCGAAACCGATCGAGCGGAAAATCTGTTCCACACGTTCCCAGCTGCGCATGACGGGGTGGATGCCGCCTTTGGCGCGGCCGCGGCCCGGCAGGGTCACGTCGATGGCTTCGGCGTTCAGGCGCGCTTCCATCTGGGCATTGGCGATGGCGTCGCGCTTTGCAGTCAATGCCTGTTCGATTTTTTCTTTGGCGGCATTGATCAAGGCGCCCTGCACCTTGCGCGCGTCGGGGTCGAGTTTACCGAGCCCCTTCATCTGTTCCGTGATTTGCCCGGTCTTGCCGAGGTATTTCGCTTTCGCGTTTTCAAGTGCGGCAGCGTCCGGCGCGGCGCTAAAGTCAGCCTGGGCCGAGACGACGAGATCTTCGAGCGAGTTCATGCGGTGTGTTCCTTGGAATGGGCGCAGCGCGCCACAATCAAAAACGGGGCACAGGTTCTCACCTCTGCCCCGCTCTTTGTGGATCCTCGACAAACCTGCTGCGCGTTGCACTGGCGGTCTGCGATGCTCGCTGTACGCGTGTACAGCTCCGCTTCTCAACCACCATTGTTGCCGCTCGCAACGGTTTTTCAAGGATCCATTACGCCACCTTGAAGGTGGCTGGCTGCAAATCGTTGCTTAAACAGCAGCGATCTTTGCCTTGACTGCGTTGACAATCGCGGCGAAGGCCGGCTTGTCCATCACAGCCATGTCGGCCAGGACTTTACGGTCGAGTTCGATAGCGGCTTTTTTCAGGCCGTTCATGAACACGCTGTAAGTCATGCCGTGCTGACGCGATGCTGCATTGATACGCGTGATCCACAGTGCGCGGAAAACACGTTTCTTGTTGCGGCGGTCACGGTAGGCATACTGGCCAGCGCGCATGACTGCTTGCTTGGCAACGCGGTATACCTTGCTGCGGCGACCACGGTAGCCTTTAGCTTGTACAAGAATCTTTTTATGACGGGCACGAGCTGTAACCCCACGTTTTACTCTAGGCATAGTATCTCCTTAGTATGAGGTTAAGCGGATGGCATCATGCGCATGACGGATTTCACGTCAGACGCAGCGACATTCGTGATACCGCGCAGAGCGCGCTTCAGCTTGGTGGTTTTCTTGGTCAGGATGTGGCGCTTGAAAGCATGGCCACATTTAACGGTACCACCCGGGCGCACGCGAAAACGTTTCTTCGCGGAGCTTTTGGTTTTCATTTTAGGCATAATCATCTGTCCATTCGGACAGCCTCAAATAGGAACAGGATTGCAGGTGGCAACGATACGCTGCTCTTGGGTGCCTGCTTTCACTTGTTCGGCAGCGCGTTTGCACGCACTACTTGCAACGTCCCGCTCGGTCAAAAACGGGAGACGAAGATTTTAGCACAATCCCCGCGCAGGCGGGGACCCATTCCACTCAGGCATCGTGGCAAAAACGCATACGACTACACATGGCGGAAATAAAAAAGCCAGCAGCGCGCGAAACGCGGTGCTGGCCCTCTCAAAAAGAAGTCCCATGGACTCGCCGCCCTACGATATGGCCAGCACGCTATGGGCCCCCACCTGCGCGGGGGTGTTACTTCTTCTTTTTTGGCGACAGAATCATGATCATCTGGCGCCCTTCCATTTTTGGAAATTGCTCGACCTGGCCGTGTTCGACGAGGTCGGCTTTCAAACGCTCGAGCATCCGGAAACCGATGTCCTGGTGCGCCATTTCACGGCCGCGGAAACGCAGCGTGATCTTGGTTTTGTCGCCGTCTTCCAGGAACTTGATCAGGTTACGCAATTTGATCGCGTAATCGCCTTCATCGGTACCTGGACGGAATTTGACTTCCTTGACCAGGATGATCTTCTGCTT
>Ga0265780_10000520_pt1 | contig 59506 bp, 39 predicted proteins | sample P1T30metagenome_FD_192432 | JGI IMG/M metagenome (GOLD analysis project Ga0265780, IMG submission 192432) | Plant litter microbial communities from East Loma Ridge, Irvine, California - P1 T30 | ecosystem: Environmental > Terrestrial > Plant litter > Unclassified | place: USA: California... | reverse complement strand
TGTCCAGTGTCGCGTCTTCCAGCGCGAACCAGAAGGTGGTCACGCTGATGGGCGTGGAATCGAAGAAGGTGGCGTCCTGGTGCCAGCGCACTTCGCCGCCGATGCCGGGCTGCTTGAAAATATACATGGACTGCCATATTTGCGGCTGCGCCAGGCCCAGGTCGCGCGCCACCGCGGCCAGCTTCGCATCGCGCGTAAAGGCGTCGAACACCGGGTCGAGGTCGTGCATCGCGTGGCCGATCTTGTTGATCGACAGGGCCTTGGCCTGCTTCAGCCGGCCGTCCGGACCAAAGGCTTCCTCCTCGAAAAAGCAGCGCACCGTGTTGTCCGAACCGAGGAACCAGGCGTCGCTGGCGCGGGCCTGGTCGCGGGTGGTGAAGATGGCGCGCGATTCGGCGGGGTCGAAGGCGTCGACGATGGCTTCAGCGCGTTGGCGCAGGCGTGCGAGTTCATCGGCGGGCTTGAAATCGGGGATGACGATGTAGCCGTCGCGCCGGTAGTGCGCGCGTTGTGCGGTGGTCAGCATGAATTCCTCGTTGGTGATTCTGTTCACATGATAAGGCAGGCGGCCCGGGGCGGTCGACTGTGCCGAAAGCGCGACTACGTAAGCTGACGTATGTTCCCGGCCGTTCCCAATGGCGATGATGGCAACACAATAAATCATCACTAGGGAACGACAATGACATCAGCACGGAACAAGGCCGCGCTCGCGGCCCTGGTCGCGGTCGCGGGTACGCTTTCGGCGCTCGACGCCCAGGCCGGCGCCACCGTCAGCTTCGGGCCGGACCAGTCGGTCAGCCTGGGCTTCGGCATGCGAACGAGCTACTCCAGCATCGAGCATGGGGCGCCGGATGGCTCGCATGCGAACGACTTCAACCTGGACAGCGCGCGCCTGTACGTCGGCGCGTCCCTGAACCAGCAGATCAAGGGCATGTTCAACACCGAATGGGACGGCGACCAGATCCGCGTGCTGGACGCGGCCGGCCAGTTCTCGCTGTCGCCGGCATTCAACATCTGGGCCGGGCGCCTGCTGTCGCCGAGCGACCGCGCCAACATGGCCGGTCCCTATTATTCGCTGGGCGGCGGCTACTGGGCCGGCGTGGCCTCGCGCTACGGCTACAACGGCGGCATCTTCCGCGGCCGCGACGATGGCGTGATGGTCTGGGGCAACGTGGCGGACGGCCGGCTCGGCTACTCGGTCGGCGCCTTCGAGGGCCACACCTTCGGCATCGGTTCGCTGACGCAGAACCAGGCCAGGGCCGCCGGCGTGTCCGGTTCCGATGCCTTGATGTTCGCGGGCCGCCTGCAATACGACTTCTGGGACCTGGAACCCGGCTACTACGGCACCGGCAACTACCTCGGCACCAGGGACATCCTGGCCATCGGCCTGGCCGGGCGGTCGCAGAAGGATGGCGTCCTGAGCACGGCGGCGCGCGGCGACTACCGCGCCTGGAGCCTGGACTTCCTGCTCGAAAAGCGCCTGGCCGGGGCCGGCGCCGTGTCGCTGGAAGCCGCCTGGTACGACTACGACACCGATGGCGTGATCCGCGCCGAGCAGGGCAAGGCCTGGCTGGCGGGCGCCGGCTACATCGTCAAGCGCTTCCAGCCTTTCGTGCGCTACCAGAAATTCGAGGCCGATACCGGCATCGACACGCGCCAGGCCGATGCCGGCGTCAATTACATCATCGACGGCTACAACGCCCAGCTGGCGGCGCTGTATTCGCGTTCCAAGGTTACCGGCGCGGCCGACCAGTCGAAGTTCTCGGTCACGCTGCAACTCCAGTACTGATCCACCATCCACGAGGCCAACCATGTCCAACCGCCGCAATTTTCTCTCGCACCTGACACGTACCGCCGCCGGCGTCGCCCTGCTCGCCGGCGGCCTGTCCGCCCACGCCGCCGACACCATCAAGGTCGGCATCCTGCATTCGCTGTCCGGCACGATGGCGATTTCCGAAACCTCGCTGAAGGACACGGCCCTGATGGCCATCGAGGAGATCAATGCCAGGGGCGGGGTGCTGGGCAGGAAGCTCGAGCCGGTCGTGGTCGACCCGGCCTCGAACTGGCCGCTGTTCGCCGAAAAGGCGCGCCAGCTGATCGCCAAGGACAAGGTGGTCGCCGTGTTCGGCTGCTGGACCTCGGTGTCGCGCAAGTCGGTGCTGCCGGTGGTAAAGGAGCTGAACGGCCTGCTGTTCTACCCGGTCCAGTACGAGGGCGAGGAGCTCGAGAAGAACGTGTTCTACACCGGCGCCGCGCCGAACCAGCAGGCGATCCCCGCCGTCGAATACCTGATGAGCAAGGATGGCGGCGGCGCGAAACGCTTCGTGCTGCTCGGGACCGACTACGTGTACCCGCGCACCACCAACAAGATCCTGCGCGCCTACCTGCACAGCAAGGGCGTGAAGGACAGCGACATCCAGGAACTGTACACGCCCTTCGGCCACGCCGACTACCAGACCATCGTCGCCAACATCAAGAAGTTCTCGAGCGGCGGCAAGACGGCGGTGATCTCGACCATCAACGGCGACTCGAACGTGCCTTTCTATAAGGAGCTGGGCAACGCCGGCCTGAAGGCGACCGAGGTGCCGGTGGTGGCATTCTCGGTCGGCGAGGAAGAGCTGCGCGGCGTCGACACCAGGCCGCTGGTCGGCCACCTGGCGGCCTGGAACTACTTCGAGTCCGTCAAGAACCCGGTCAACACCGCCTTCGTCAAGAAGTGGAAGGCCTACGCCGCCGCCAAGAAGTTGCCGAACGCCGCCACCGCCGTCACCAACGACCCGATGGAAGCGACCTACGTCGGCATCCACATGTGGGCGCAGGCGGTGGAAAAGGCCAAGTCGACCGACACCGACAAGGTGATCGCGGCGATGGGCGGCCAGAGCTTCAAGGCGCCGTCGGGCTACACGCTGGTGATGGACCCGACCAACCACCACCTGCACAAGCCGGTGATGATCGGCGAGATCAAGGGGGATGGGCAGTTCACGGTGGTGTGGAAGAGCAAGGAGGCGATCAGGGCGCAGCCGTGGAGCCCTTATATCAAGGGGAATGAGGGGAAGCAGAGTTTGTAATGGCGCGAACGCACGGCCATATGAATACACGAATGCAACCGCAAGATCCGTAACCGCAAGACCGTCGTCCCCGCGAAGGCGCAAATGATGCCCCCGGCATCATTTCCCCCAAGTTGGATGAGCTGCCGGAACGCGGCAAACTTGGGCCCCTGCCTTCGCAGGGGCGACGTGCTAAATGAATAGGCTACATCATGAAGCGCATGTTTTCATCTCTCCTCGCTACGCTGGCCTTGTGCCTGGCGGGCCTTGCCAACGCCGCCATCGACCCCGCGCTGCTGCAGCCCCTGGCGGGCGACGACCCCGACGCCCGCGTCGATGCCGTCACGCGCATCGCCGCCACCGGCAGGCCGGACGCCCGCACCGTCCTGCAGGCCCTGCTGGACGACGAACTGGCCGCCACGCCGGACGGGCAGGTCCTGATCCTGCGCGGCGACCAGGCGCTCGACCCCGCCACCGGGAAAACCGTGCCGGTCCCGGAAGGCATCGACGGCATCGTCGTCAACAACCGCCTGCGCGGCGCGGCGCAGGCGGCGCTGTCCGGCCTGGCGCTGCTGGCGCCGGAGCCGGAGCGGCGCCTGGCCGCGGCGCAGGCGCTGCAGGGCAAGGTGCCGGATGCCGCCCAGGCGCCGCTGCTGCGCCAGGCACTGCGGCGCGAAACCGATCCCGATATCCGCGCGATCCTGGTCCAGCTGGTCGCCGGCGCCGACCTGGAGTCGAGCGACCCGGCGCGGCGCAGGGCGGCCGTCGCCGCGCTGGCCGACAGCGGCACGCCGGCGCTGCGCCCGCAACTGCAGGCGATGCTCGCCAAAAATCCGGACGGCAGCCATATCGAGGGCGACGCCGCCCTGCGCGGCGCCGCCGAAGCCACGCTGCGCGCGATCGACCGCCGCAGCGCGCGCAACGACATCATCGCCAACCTGTTCTATGGCGTCTCGCTGGGCAGCGTGCTGCTGCTGGCGGCGCTGGGACTGGCGATCACCTTCGGCCTGATGGGCATCATCAACATGGCGCATGGCGAACTCCTGATGATCGGTGCCTACACGACCTATGTGGTGCAGTCGCTGTTCCGCCATTACCTGCCCGGCGCCCTGGACTGGTACCTGGTCGCGGCGCTGCCGGCCGGCTTTGGCGTCGCATTCATGGTCGGCGTGCTGCTGGAACGCAGCGTGATCCGCTGGCTGTATGGACGGCCGCTGGAAACCCTGCTGGCCACCTGGGGCATCAGCCTGGTGCTGATGCAGGCCGTGCGCACGGTCTTCGGCGCCCAGAACGTCGAAGTGGCCAACCCGGCCTGGATGTCGGGCGGCGTGACCGTGCTCGGTTCGCTGGTGCTGCCCTACAACCGCATTGCCATCATCGCGTTCGCGGTGCTGGTCGTGGCCGTGGTCTGGCTGGTGCTGAACAGGACGCGCCTCGGCCTGTTCGTGCGCGCCGTGATGCAGAACCGGCGCATGGCCGACTGCGTGGGCGTGCCCACCGGCCGCATCGACATGCTGACCTTCGGCCTCGGGTCCGGCATCGCCGGCCTGGGCGGCGTCGCGCTGTCCCAGCTCGGCAACGTCGGGCCGGACCTGGGCCAGTCCTACATCGTCGATTCCTTCATGGTGGTGGTGCTGGGCGGCGTCGGCCAGCTGGCCGGCACCGTCATCGGCGCGCTCGGCCTGGGCGAGCTCAACAAGTTCCTGGAGCCGGTGGCCGGCGCCGTCATGGCCAAGATCTGCATCCTGGCCGTCATCATCATCTTCATCCAGCGCCGGCCGCAAGGCCTGTTCGCGCTGAAAGGCAGGAGCGTCGAATGAACCATTTATATAGCAGGCGCGGCTGGAGCGTGCTGGCCGCCTGCACCTTTGTTGCGGCGCTGCTGCCGCTCTTGCACCTGGCGCTGCCGGCCGGCCATCCGCTGCACGTCTCCGGCTATGCGATGGGCCTGGTGGGCAAGTTCATGTGCTATGCATTGGCGGCGCTGGCGCTGGACCTGGTGTGGGGCTACACCGGCATCCTGTCGCTCGGCCACGGCCTGTTCTTCGCGCTCGGCGCCTATGCCCACGGCATGTACCTGATGCGCGCCATCGGCCGCGACGGCAGCTATGGCAGCGTGCTCCCGGACTTCATGGTCTTCCTGGACTGGAAGGGCTACCCCTGGTACTGGGCCTTTACCGACCACTTCTGGTACTGCATGCTGCTGGTGGTGCTGGTGCCGGGCCTGATCGCCTTCGTGTTCGGCTGGTTCGCCTTCCGCTCGCGCATCAAGGGGGTGTACTTTTCGATCATCACCCAGGCCCTGACCTACGCCTGCATGCTGCTGTTCTTCCGCAACGACACCGGCTTCGGCGGCAACAACGGCTTTACGGACTTCAAGCGTATCCTGGACTTTCCGATCACGGCGCCGGGCACGCGCACGGCGCTGTACCTGGCCACGCTGGCGCTGCTGGTCGGCGCGCTGCTGCTGTGCCGCTGGATCGTGCGCTCCAAGCTGGGCCGCGTGCTGCAGGGCGTGCGCGATGCCGAATCGCGCCTGATGTTCATCGGCTACGATCCGCTGGCCTTCAAGCTGTTCGTGTGGACGCTGTCGGCGGTGCTGTGCGCCATCGCCGGGGCGCTGTACGTGCCGCAGGTCGGCATCATCAACCCGTCCGAGATGTCGCCGGCGAATTCGATCGAGATGGTGGTGTGGGTGGCGATCGGCGGGCGCGGCACGCTGGCCGGGCCGATCATCGGCGCCTTTGCCGTCAACGGCCTGAAAAGCTGGTTCACGGCGGCCTTCCCGGACCTGTGGCTGTTCGCGCTCGGGCTGCTGTTCATCCTGGTCACGCTGTTCATGCGCAAGGGCATCCTGGGCACGCTGCCGCTGCTGGCGCGCCTGCGGCCGGCAGCAAGGGCCGGGGCCAAGGTCGAGGTCAAGGAGGAAGCGGCATGAGCCTGGACATGAGCGTCAAGCCCGAGGGCGTCGACACCCGCCACGGCGCCATCCTCTACCTGGACGACGTCACGGTCTCCTTCGATGGCTTCCGCGCGCTGAACAAGCTGACGCTGGACATCTCGGTCGGCGAACTGCGCTGCATCATCGGTCCGAACGGCGCCGGCAAGACCACGATGATGGACGTCATCACCGGCAAGACGCGGCCGACCGCGGGGCAGGCCTGGTTCGGCCAGTCGCATGACCTGGCGCGGATGACCGAATACGAGATCGCCCACGCCGGCATCGGCCGCAAGTTCCAGCGCCCGACCGTGTTCGAGCAGCACACCGTGTTCGAGAACCTGGAACTGGCGATGAAGATGGACAAGCGGGTGCTCCCGACCCTGTTCGCGCGCTTGACGTCCGAACAGCAGGACCGGATCGACGCCATCCTGCGCCTGATCCGCCTGCACGGCCAGGAAGACCGGCTGGCCGGGCTGCTGTCGCACGGCCAGAAGCAGTGGCTGGAGATCGGCATGCTGCTGATGCAGGAGCCGCAGCTGATCCTGCTGGACGAGCCGGTGGCCGGCATGTCCGACGCCGAGACCGCGCGCACCGCCGAACTGCTGAACGAATTGCGCGGCAAGCATTCGATCATGGTGGTCGAGCACGACATGGGTTTCGTGGCCGAGATCGCGCAGCGCGGCAAGGTGACCGTGCTGCACGAGGGGGCGGTGCTGGCCGAAGGCCGCATGGACGAGGTGCAGGCGCATGAACGTGTCATCGAAGTGTATTTAGGGAGGTAGCGATGCTGCAGGTTGAACAGGTGAACCAGTACTACGGCGCGGCGCACACGCTGCGCGGCGTCTCGCTGTCGGTGGAGAAGGGGCAGTGCCTGGCCCTGCTGGGCCGCAACGGCGTCGGCAAGACCACGCTGCTGAAATGCCTGATGGGTGTATTGCCGGTGGCACGCGGCAGCGTGCGCTGGAACGGCCAGGATATCACGCGCCTGAAGCCGCACCGGCGCGCCGCGCGCGGCATCGCCTACGTGCCGCAGGGACGCGACATCTTCGCGCGCCTGACGGTCGAGGAGAACCTGATGATGGGCATGGCGACGCTGCCGCGGCGCGAGGCGTTGCACATCCAGGGCGAGGTGTACGAACTGTTCCCGGTGCTGAAGGAGATGCTGGGGCGGCGCGGCGGCGACCTGTCCGGCGGCCAGCAACAGCAGCTGGCGATCGCGCGGGCGCTGCTGGCGCGGCCGGGGCTGATCATCCTGGACGAACCGACCGAGGGTATCCAGCCGTCGATCATCAAGGACATCGAGCGCGTGATCCGGCTGCTGCGCCAGCGCGGCGACATCGGCATCCTGCTGTGCGAGCAGTACTTCGATTTCGCGCGCGCGCTGGCGGACAAGTTCGTGGTGCTGTCGCGCGGCGAGGTGGTGGCCGGCGGGGCAGCGGCGGACATGGATGGGGAGCACGTTCGGCGCCACCTGGCGGTGTGATTTTCGCTACCGTCGTCCCTGCCTTCGCAGGGACGACGTGCGCAGGTTATCGGCATCATCCCGACGTCCGCATCTTATTGGTCGCCAGGGTAGCTGCCGCGGTACGCGTCTCCACCCCCAGTTTCTCGAACACGTGTTCCAGGTGCTTGTTGACGGTGCGCGGGCTCGTGCCCAGGATGTCGCCGATGTCGCGGTTGGTCTTGCCCTGGATGACCCAGTGCAGCACCTCGGACTCGCGCTGGGTCAGCCTGAACAGCGCCATCAGCGCCTGCACCCGCGCCGTGTCGGATTCCTCGCGCAGCACGATCATCCATTGCTCGCTGCTGCGCAGGTCGGCGGCGGTCAGGCTCAGGCGCGCCGTGCCGCGAATGATGGTCAGCGGCTGCGCCGCGCTCTCCAGCGTCGCCAGCCAGCCTGCCAGCGGTGCCGGCGTGGCGGCTTCGGCGTCGTCGCCGAAATACTGCCGCATCCACTGCCGCGCCAGCGGCGTCTGCCAGACGATGCGGCCGTCCTGCGGCGTCACCGCCAGCACCGCGTTGCCGAAGGCGTCCAGTGCGCTGCGTGCCTGGTTCATCAGGCGCGCGGTCTGCAGGTGGGCGCCGATGCGCGCCAGCACCTCGCTCTGGCGCACCGGCTTGGTCACGTAGTCGGTGCCGCCGGCGGCAAAGGCCGCGACCACGTGCTCGCTTTCGGTCAGGCCCGTCATGAAGATGACCGGGATCGCGCGCGTGGCGATGTCCTCGCGCAGCCGGCGGCAGACCTCGAAGCCGTCCATGCCGGGCATCAGGGCGTCGAGCAGGATCACGCCGGGCAGGGCCTGGCGCGCGCGTTCGAGCGCCGCCGCGCCGTTGTTCGCGACCAGTACCGTGTAGCCCGATTCGTCCAGCGCGTCGTGCAGCACGGCCAGGTTTTCCGGCACGTCGTCGACGATCAGCACCACCCGGCTTGCAGGGTCAAAGCCCATGGCCATCTCCTCGTTCGATGAAGGCCGCCATCGCTTCCAGGTCGAAGCGCGCGGCGAAGCGGCGCAGCGCACCGGCGAAGGCGGCGTATTGCGGATCGAGCGCGGCGATGGCGTCGATCTCGCGCTTCACGCCGCGCACGTAGCCCAGCCTGAGCTGGGTACGCAGCGCGTCCAGCTGCCCGGCCGGCGGGAAGGCCAGCGCGGACTGCTCGGCTGGCGGCGGCTCCGCCGGCCGCATGCGCCACTCGAGTCCCAGCCGCGCGCCGATCCGTTCCAGCAGCTCGGCCACGTTGACCGGCTTGACGATGAAGTCCTCGGGCGCGATGCCGGCCGGGTTGTCCGGGCCGCCCGGTCCCGGTTGTCCCTTCTCGTAGGCGTTGGCCGAGACGATCAGGATCGGCACCCGCACCCCGTGCTCCCGGCGCAGGATGCGGCTGGCTTCCCAGCCATCCATCACCGGCATGGCCAGGTCCATCAGGACCAGGTCCGGCCGGTCGGCCAGGCAACGCACGATGCAGTCGGCCCCCGATTCCGCCTGCATGGTCTCGAAGCCCAGCGGCGCCAGGATGTTGACCAGCAGCTCGCGGTCGTTCCTTTCGTTGTCGACCACCAGGATGCGGCGGCGCCGGCCCAGGTAGCCCTCCGGTGCGAAGCGGCGCGCCGCGGGCGTGCGGCCCTGGGCGTGCACGCGCGGCAGCTGCAGGCGGACCTTGAAGGTGCTGCCGCCGCCGGGCGCCGTGTCGACGGTGAGCTGGCCGCCCATCAGCTGCACCAGCATGCGGCTGATCGGCAAGCCGAGGCCGGTGCCGCCGGCACCCAGCGCATTCCCGGCGCTGCCGCGCACGAAGGGTTCGAAGATGCGTTCCAGCTCGTCCGCCAGGATGCCGGGGCCGCTGTCGCGCACTTCGAACGAGGCCATCTCGCGCGCGTAGTGCACGCGGAATACGACCTCGCCCTGCGCGGTGAACTTGACCGCGTTGCCGAGGATGTTCATCAGGATCTGGCCGAGCCGCTTGCGGTCGGCGCGCACCAGTTCGGGCAGGGCGGCGCTGGCTTCGTAGCGGAAGGCCAGGCCCTTGCCGTGCGCCTGCTGCTCGAACATGCGCACGAGCTGGGCCAGGAAATCGGGAAAGGCGAGTTCGCGGATGTCGAAGCTGAACTTGCCGCCCTCGATGCGCGCGATGTCGAGCGAGCCTTCGATCAGCGACAGCAGGTGCTCGCCGCTGCCGCGGATCACGCGGATCGCCTGCCGGCGCTGCGCCGGGATCGCCGGGTCGTTGTCGAGCAGCTGGGCATAGCCGAGGATGCTGTTGAGCGGGGTGCGGATCTCGTGGCTGATGGCGGCGACGTAGCGGCTCTTGGCCCCGTTGGCCTGGTCGGCCTGTTTTTTCGCCTGCTGCAGCTGGGCGTCGGTGCGGCCGTGCAGCTCGATCTCGCGCTGGAGCAGGCTGGTTTGCCGGTTCGATTCCTCCTGCGCCACGCGCCGGCTCTCGCTGGTCAAGACCAGCCACCAGGCGACGATGCCGCTGGCCAGCACCAGGGCGCCGAACACCTTGACGAAGGCCAGGCGCAAGGCCGGCAGCAGGGCCGCGCCGGCGGCGCCGACGGCGGCTTCCTCGTGCACGTAGAGCAGGACCAGCAGGCCGCCGAAGAAGCCCACGGTCACCAGCATCAGCAGGAGGTAGTGGCCCAGGCGGCTGCTCATGTAGGGCCACATCGAGGCCGGCAGTACCGCCTTGGCCGCGTCTTCCCACTGGTTCGCCAGGCGCGCGTGCGGCTTGCAGGCGTCGTCGCAGCGCGCGTCCAGGCAGCAGCACAGCGAACAGATCGGCCCCTGGTAGGCCGGGCAGTGCGCCATGTCGTCGGTCTCGTATTCCTTCTCGCAGATGCAGCAGGTGCGGGTTTTGGCGCCCGCCGGCCACGCCGCGACCGGCCGCGCCAGGTAATACTTGCCGCGCGTGGCCCAGGCGATCAGCGGCGCCGCCACCAGGGCCGTGGCGAGCGCGATGAAGGCGGAAAACGCCTGCGCCTGCACGCCGAACGCGCCGGCGAAGGCTGCCACCGACAGCGTCGAGGCCAGCAGCATGCTGCCCACGCCGACCGGGTTGATGTCGTACAGGTAGGCACGACGGAACTCGATGCCGCGCGGGGACAGGCCGAGCGGCTTATTGATCACCAGGTCGGCCACCACCGCCGTGATCCAGGAGATCGCGACGTTCGAATACAGGCCCAGCACCTGCTCGAGCGCCTGGAACACGTCCAGTTCCATCAGCAGCACGGCGATCAAGGCGTTGAACACGGCCCAGACCACGCGCCCGGGATGGCTGTGCGTCAGGCGCGCAAAGAAGTTCGACCACGCCAGCGAACCGGCATAGGCATTCGTCATGTTGATCTTGACCTGGGACACGATGACGAACACCGCGGTGGCCAGCATGGCCAGGCCCGGACTGGCGAACACCTGGCGAAAGCCCGCCAGGTACATCTGGTTGGGGTTGACGGCGTCGAGGAGCGTCGCGCCGCCCTCGAGCGCGAGCAGCGCCAGCAACGCCCCGCCCAGCAGCTTGGCCATGCCGAGCAGGATCCAGCCCGGACCGGCGGCCAGGATGCCGAGGTGCCAGCGCACGCGGTTGGCGGGCGTCTTTTCGGGCATGAAGCGCAGGAAGTCGACCTGCTCGCCGATCTGCGTGATGAGGGCCACGCCGACTGCGGTGGCGGCGCCGAACTTCAGCACGTCGAAGCCGCGGTGGGCGCCGGAGGCGCCGGCATAGTCGCCCAGCTGGGCCAGCAAGGCCGGCTGCTTGACGGCGATGGCGACGAAGGGCAGCGCGAGCAGGACCAGCCACAGCGGCTGGGTCAGCATCTGGATGCGGCTGACCAGGGTCACGCCGCGCGTCACCAGCGGGATCACGACGAGCGCGCTGGCCAGGTAGCCGAGCCAGAGCGGCAGCCCGAGATACAGTTCCAGCGCATAGGCCATGATGGCCGCTTCCAGCGCGAACAGGATGAAGGTGAAGGAAGCGTAGACGAAGGAGGAGATGGTCGAGCCGATGTAGCCGAAGCCGGCGCCGCGCGTGAGCAGGTCCATGTCGAGGCCGTAGTGCGCCGCGTAGTAGCTGATCGGCAGGCCGGTCAGGAAGATGATCAGGCCGATGGCGACGATGGCCCAGAACGCGTTGGTGAAGCCGTAGTTGACGGCGATGGTGCCGCCGATCGCTTCCAGCACCAGGAAGGAGATGGCGCCGAAGGCCGTGTTGGCGACGCGGAACACCGACCACTTGCGGAAGGCGCGCGGCGTGAAGCGCAGCGCGTAGTCTTCGATGGTTTCGTCGGCAACCCAGGTGTTGTAGTCGCGGCGGATCTTGACGATCCGTTGCGGCGGTTCGGGCTTGGAGGCGGCATGGGCGGTGGTCGTCGTCATGCCGAAAAAGCAAGCAAGAATTGGGCCTGACCGACCCGGTTTCAGCTCGGTTTTTCGACGGTCCAGGCGCCGTCCGTGTAGACCCGCTCGCCGTCCAGGTACACGGCGTCGGTCACCGCGAACACGTCGATGTGGTAGCGCGCATCCTTGCGCTTGAAGCCCGGCTTGGCGTACACGCCGTGCTTGGCGCCCAGCGACAGGTGGATGCCGCACATGCGTTCATAGGTGCCGATGTCGTCGACGCGGCGCTCGCGCGTGAAGGCGCGGTTCATGCCGAAGCCGAGTTCGCGCACCCAGACCTCGCCTTCGTCGCGGCGGATGATGTCGAGGACTTCCTGGAATGCCGGCGTGGCGTCGATGGCGCCGACCACGCGCCCGCGCTCGATCACGATGGTCACCGGTTTCTCGGGACGGTTGACGAGGTAGGACGTGTCGCCGAACACGTGGATCTGCGCACGGCCGCTGACGGCTTCCAGGTCGCGCGCCTCGGTGAACACTTCGCCGATCGGGAACTGGCCACCCACGTTGTTCATCCCGCTGTAGTCGCCCACGTTCAGCTTGGCCGGCTCTAACGCCGAATCGAACACCAGCACCTCGCCGCCGCCGTGCACCTCGGCGCGGCGGGCGCGGTCGATGCGTTCCTTCAGGGCGTGGCCGACGCCGCGGAAGTAGCGCGGATCGTAGGCCAGCGATTCGATGTAGTGCTCGCCCTGCGCCCCCGGCATGCGCGACAGGTGCACGTGCTCGATCACCTTCAGGCCCAGCTTGAACAATTCCACGCGCAGGCGGAAGCCGTCGAGGCGGAAGTTGGACGACTGCACCAGCACCACCAGGTCCTCCGGCGCCAGGGTCTTGAACAGGGCCAGCACCTCGGCCGGTTCGACGCTGTCGAACTCGACGAAGCGCGCGCCGGGCAGGTTGCGCCGGTAAGCCTCGACCAGGGCGCGCGCCAGGCCGGTGCGGGTGTCGTGGACCACCAGCGCGGCCTGCGCCGGGCCATGCTCGAGGGCGAACGCCAGCAGGTCGCGCAGGTGGGCGCCGGCGGCGTCGATGGCGGCGGCGGGCAGGTCGGGCGAGGTCGGACTGGAAGGCGGGACGGCGGTCATGGCGGGATGGATGAGGAATCGACCCGGCATTATAGGGCAAACGCGGCTTGCGCCAACGCAGGACCGGCCCCGCCGCCTTGCTGCACAGTTTGGTTGTCAGGAGCGCCATCATGTTGATTCTAAAAGGAAAATTTCTAAAATCCAAGTTCGCGCCGCTGCTGGGCGCGCTGCTGATGCTGGCCGCGCTCACTTGGATGGGCGTGGGGCAGGTGCAGGCAGGGCCGCTCCAGGCCGGGCCGCTGCGCCAGGCCTCGCCGGACGCGGTGGCCACAGAGTTCTACGGCTGGTACCTGGACACGCTGGGCGCCGACCAGGACCCCCTGAGTGACCGCCACGCCACCTTCAACAACTACGTCGCCAGGGAACTGACGGCGCGCCTGAGCGAGCGCCTGAGCCTGAGCCCGAGCGGCGGCAGTGCCCCGGCCAGCGACTATTTCCTGCAATCGCCCGGCTACCAGAGTGCCTGGCGCCAGCACGTGGCCGCCACCACCGTGCGCCAGCGCGGCGACGGCGCCGACGTCATCGTCACCCTCGGCAGCGAGGAGGGCGCCAAGCGCGTGCTGGCGCTGGCGATGGTGCGCGAAGCCGGCAGCTGGAAGATCCGCCAGGTGGTGCTGGCGGAAGCGCGCCCAGCCAAAAGTTCCGCTGAACAGACTGCTATTTGATCCCTGAAGCATAGCCACACGCTCCCTCGTGAACAGCGCGCCGTAGGCTTGACGGTAGCGCTATGATTCCAAAAGCACAACGGCTCGACATCATGGGCGGGCCGGTGCCTTTTTCGAATCATGCATATCCACGATCAAGATCCAACGGGCGAGCGAATGGCATACCGATGGGAAACGCCGGCCAGCGTCTGGCTGGAAAATGATAGGACCGGGCAGTTCGACCTGGCCGCCAGCGAAGGGCTGGGGCAGGTCGGCTGGAGCGCCGGCACGCAGGCGGGCGGCCGTGTGCCCGCGCGTGTGCCCGCGCGCGTGCCCGATATCGCGCGCCTGCTCGGCGCCTCGCTCCCCACCGCCTGCGAGCACGCGCCCATCTATCCCGAAGGGTTCGCCTATTGCCCCGAGTGCGGACGTCCGCTCGAACGCTTCGCGGGGCGCCAGCAGCGCCTGCCCGAGTGGTGGGGCCCGTATGCCGATGCGCTGCTGCCGCGCCACGTGCCGCACGGCTTGCCTGTCACCTCGCTGGCCCTCGGCGATAGTCTCGAAGAGCGTCCCGCTGCGCCCGTGGTGGGGCGATTCGAGGCCGAGATGCCGCCGCCGCCGAACGCCCACTGCGTGTTCGCCGCCGCCGGCTACGGCTTTCCCGAACAGCGCTTGCTGGCCCTGGCGCCGGCGCGCGGCGTGCTGCAGTACTGGGACCCGCTGGCGGCCGTGTGGCACGTGATGCTGCCGGAAGAGGGCGCCGCCGACCTGAGCTTCACCGCCTCCGACTATGGCTGGCTGCCGGTGCCGCACCTGGGCGATCCGCCGCACCGCGGCGAGGTCGCGCTGGTGCCCACGGCCCAGGGCCTGCGCCGCCTGTGGATCAACCCAATCACCGAAACCTACCGCACCGAAACCCTGCTGGCGGCGCCGCTGGTGGCCTCGCCCGGCACCCTGCGCCGCCACATCGCCTGCCTGGCGCGCAACCCGGCCGGCGGCGTCAGCCTGTATGCGCTCGATGCCGAGCTGGCGCCGGCGCCTGCCCAGGATTGCGGCGCGCTGCCGCTCACCGGCTGGAGCCGCCCGATCGGCTACGACGGCCGGCTGCTGTGGCTGCACCCGGAAGGCCAGCTGGCCTGGCGTCCCGGCGAGGCGCCGCGCTTCCTGCCCTGGCCCGACACCTGGCTGCCCAGCCTGGACCTCGGCGGCCCGACCCTGAGCCGCGACGGCCGCATGTGGCTGATCGGGCACGACGGGCAATCCTACGGCTTCCTCGAACTGGGTACGGAACGCCCGCAGCGCGAGCGCATCGACGGCGCGCGCCTGGGGTTTGCGAACCTGCTGTTCCGGCGCGGCCATCCGGTACTCGACGAACCCTGGTCCGGCGAGCACGTGGAAGACCAGGCCGAGGACGACTCCCTGGTCTTGCCGCTGCTGCGCAGCTTCAACAACAACCGCAGCCAGCCGAGCGGGCTGGTGCTGCGCTTCCACAAATACACCGGCCGCGCGGAAGACGCGCTGGCCAGCCGCGTGATCCCGCGCACCACGGTGGAGTGGATCGGCAGGCGCAACGTGATCCTCGACGAGATCGCGCGCCTCTCGCGTCCGCTCGAGTGCGTGCCCTTCGTGTACGCCAACCGGCTTTGGCTGCACCACCCAGACTGGAACCGGATCCGCGGCTGGAACCTGGAAGCGTTGACGTGAGGGGCGCCATGGTTCGCCGCCTGTTCAACGCCTGCCTGCTGGCGCTCTGCCTGTGCGGCCCGTCCGCGCCTGCCGCGGCGGTCCCCCAGGTCGTGCTGGTGCAGAACTCGGGCTGGATGGAACCCTTCTACAGCGACCCGCAATCCCAGTTCAAGCCGCTGGTGGCGGCGCTGGCCGCCAGCGTGGCCCAGCCCGGGGACGCGCTGGTGCTGGCCGCCTTCAACCAGTCGCTGCCCGGCGCGCCGTCGCCGAAAGGCTTGTTGTCCGAGCGCGTCGATGCGAAAACCGTGCAGGCACACGTGCAGGCCGCGCTGGCCGGCCTGGACATGGCGCGCAAGCCCGGCGGCAATGCCCTGGCCGACACCGATCTGGGTGAAGCGGTGGGCGCCGCCGTCACCCAGGTGCTGGGCAACAAGCCGGGCCTGGTCTGGCTGGTCACGAACAACCGCAACAGCCCGAACAACGACCAGGCGACCGGCGCGCGCAACCGCGAATTCTATGCGCTGATCCACCGCGGCGCGGCCATCGAAAAGGCGCTGGCCTGGCCGCTGCGCATGCCGGTCCAGGGCCGCCACTACCGCGCCAACGGCCTGATGGTGTACGTGTTCGCGGTCGGGCGCGAGGGCGCGCGCGAGCTGGACCGGCTGCTGGCCGCAGGGCGCGTGCAGCGCGTGATCACCGAGCCGCCGGCGCGCCTGAAACCGCTGGACCGCGACACCGTGCGCCTGGTGCCGCGCAAGGTCGAGAATGCGCCCGGCGTCGACTTTTCGATGGATGCCAACGGCCTGCTGCGCGCGGACGTGGCGCCGGAAGCGCGCAGCCCGTCGGCCTCGGTAGGCTGGCAACTGCAAAACACGATCTACCCCTACACCATCGCCGGCGGGACGCTGAGCGCGCGCTCGACGCTGGGCGGCGAGGCGCGCCCGATCGCGCTGGCCAGGGATGAAATCGGGCGGCTGGCGCCGGGCCAGGCCGAACCGCTGGCTTCGACCCTGCAGCTGCCGGTGGCGCGCTTGCCGGGTAAATGGTCGCTGGCGGCGCTGCAGTCGGCTGGCTCGGCCTATGTGCTGCCGGGGCGGATCGAGGTGCACCTGCAGGGCCAGCGCCTGGAATTGTCGCAAGCCTTCCGCGCGCGCATGGCGGCGCTGTTCCCGGGCGACCCGCTGCCGGACATTTTCACGCCGCCGGCCGACATCCAGGCCTCGACCGCGACGCTGCCGATCGAAGTGCGCGTGCACTACGGCGCGGGGCCGCTGGTGGCGGTGATCGCCGGCGCGCTGGCCCTGCTGGCCGCCGCGGCCGGCGCCGCCTACGCCTACGGCAGGCCGCGCCGCGTGGTGCTGACGGTGGAAGACGAACTGCGCACCGTGCAGACCCGCGCCGGCGCCACGCAACCGGTCTACGACAAGGCGGGCCAGCAGGTGGCGCGCCTGAAGACGACGCTGTTCGGTACCCGGCTCATCGACTTGCGCGAAGGCGCGCAGGTCAGGCTCGGGCGATAACGATAAAGGACCCCCATGCAAGACCAGAAAACCCAGCCCACCACGCCGCCAGGCGCCGCCGATCCCGGCTTCAAGCTGCCGGGCCAGACCCCGGACGAGGCCCTGCCGAAAACGACGCCGGAGACGGCCCAGCAGCCGGTCGAGATCGCGCCCGGCGGCGCCACCAACCCGTCGGCGGCGCCGCTGCGCGACACCTCGGGGCGCGACCTGGCGATCGGCGGGGCGGTGTTCCTGGTCCTGCTGGTCATCTATTTTTTCGTGCGTAACGCCTACGTGCACCACCTGGTGGTGCGGCGCGTGTCGCCGTCGTCGGCGGGCAGCGCGGGCTGGCTGCTGTTCGTGGGGCTGGGCTTCCTGTCGCTGGCCGCGGTGCTGGCGATCATCAACGCCAGCAAATACCTGACCCTGGCGATCACCGGGCCGCTGGTCCTGGTCGGCGTGGCGACCCTGGTCGCGGCGCTGTTCGTCGGCCGGCGCTGATCAGGCATGTACTCAAAGCGATTGGACTAAACGATATGGCAGATTTTCCCGATCCCGCGGCCCTGAATCCGCAAGGCCTTGCCGGCCGCACCGAGCTGAAAGTCGACCTGCGCCCGACGCTGTTCATCGGTGCCGGCGGCACCGGCATGGAAGTCATGATGCGCATCCGCCGCCGCATCCTGTCGGCGGTGTGGAACCGCCAGCATCCGACCCGCGTCGAATCGATCGCCGACTTCCCGGTGGCGCGCTTCCTGCACTTCGACCTCGACAACAACGCGATCATCGACGAAGGCAAGTCGCAGCGCACCGACCCCTGGTTCGAGCTGGTCAAGCTGTCGGACGAGGAACGGCTGGTGGAGCCGCTCGACCTGCCGCAATACCACGAATCGGACGACAGCCTGGCGCGCTTCCCCCTGATCGAAAGCTGGATGCCGCTGCGCCCCAAGAAGCTGCGCTCGCTGGGCATCGATCCGTCGAAAGGGGCGGGCCAGATCCGCGCCCTCGCACGGCTCTACCTGTTCGACAAGTACCCCAAGCTGAGGGGCCGCATCAAGGGCGCGCTGAATTTCCTGAGCAGTAATGCCGGCATCGAGCGCAAGGAGAATTACCAGCGCCTGGGCCTGCAGGTCGACACCAGTAAATTCCGCATCGTCGTCATCGCCTCCAACGCCGGCGGCACCGGGGCCGGCAGCGCGATTGACCTGGGCTGGATCGCCAAGGCCATCGCGCGCCAGGAAGTGTCGGATAGCCAGGTCGACCTGGTGATGTTCCTGCCCTCCGGCTACGCCAAGGCCAACAAGGAGCGCACCGAGGCGAATGCCTACGCCACGCTGATGGAACTGGAAACCACGATGCGCGACATGAATGCGCAAGTGCGCTGGATGGACCCGGACAGCGTGGTCGGCCGCGGCACGCCTTTTGATGACGTCTATTTCGTCGACACCGCCAACCTGGCCAACAAGGCGACCCAGGACGTGAAGGACGTCTACCAGATGGTGGCCGATACCCTGTTCGAAGATTTCGCCTCGGCCGATTTCGCCAACCGCAAGCGTTCGGTGGCGGTCAACCAGCAGCAGCACAAGCTCGGGCCCTACAACCCGCGCGTGCCGGAAGCGCGCTTCGGCGACATGCGCCTGTCCTATTCGAAGGTGTATTCGGCCTTCGGCCAGTCCGTGCTCGACACCCAGCAAAGCCTGCGCGACGACATCCGCGCCTACGAACTGGCGGGGCTGATGGTGAAAGCCTTCTTTGGCCTGGCCGGCAGCGACGGCGTGCAGGCGCGCCGCGCCACTGACGCCGAACGCGACGCCTTCATGCGCGAGCAGATGGGCATGAGCGAACACCCGTTCTCGGAATTCCCGGACTTCCGCAAGGGCACCGTCGACGTCACGCCCTTCCAGGAATACGCGCTGACCGACATGCTCCTGCTCGACCGAGACCAGCGCTCACTGCTGGAGCGGGTCGAGAGCAAGGTGCAGCTCGAGATCGACCGCATCATGGCGTCCTATGACCTCAAATTGTGGCGCGAGAAGGTGGTCGAGCTGCTGCCGAACCTGGAGCGCGACGCCATCCGCGAAGCCGGCGCCACCGCCGAGACCAGCGAGGACCGCATCAAGAGGCATACGGGCGAGCTGCTGGCCAAGCTGCGCCTGAACGTGCGCGGGCGCCTGTACATGCTGCTCGACGACCGCAAGCAGGGCGGCCTGGAATTCGTGCTGTCGCTGCTGGAACAGGTCAAGGCGCGCCTCGGCCAGCGCGACCTGGCGCAGGTCCAGCGCAACGGCAAGCACTACCGCGACATCCGCGACGCACTGCGCACGCGCCAGGTCGAGGAATCGCTCAACAACCTGACCCAAGCCGCCAACCGCCTGTTCGGCAAGGATGCCCAGGCGCGCGAGGTGATGAACCACCTGAAGCGCGACATCGCCGACTTCCTGCGCTTCCACTTGCTGGCGGTGTCGGCCGGGCAGGCGGTCGAGGTGATGCACAGCATGTCGGCCTGGCTCGGCAATCCGCTGGCGCCGGACGAGCAGGGGCAGGTGCAGTGGAGCGGCGTCGCCGGCGAATTCCAGGAAGGGCGGCGCGCCGTGCAGGCGATGCTGACGGCAGTCGACCAGCGCATCGGCCAGCTGCGTGCCGACGCCCGCCACGACCACGCCACCTACATCAAGCTGGCCAGCGACGTGCTGCCCGAACCGGTGCGCCTGAACGGCGATGTCGATGGCTGGAGCGAAGAAGTGTTGACCGAATTCGGCGGCTCGGCGCGCCTGTTTCCCCAGCTCGGCGACGAGCGCCTGCGCGCCGACCTGCTGCTGAAACTGTTCCGCCGCGCGCAGACCCACCTGTCGAGCGAGCATGCGGCGGGTGCGGAACCGGTGGACCCGCTGCTGGAACGCCTGGGCGCGATGTCGCCGCAGGAGCGCCACCGCGTGTTCAGCGAATGGATCAGGAGCGCCATGCCCTGGATTAACGCGCGCTTCTCGGCCGAGTTCACGCCCAGCGCCGACCAGTTCAAATGCTTCATCGGCGTCGGCGACCCGGTCGCCTGGCGCCGCATGGAAGCCGAGATCCGCGCCGCCGTGCCGACCGGTTTCCTGCACGGCGATGCGGTATCCATCGTCAACACCGGCGTGGCGGGCCGGGCGGTGTGCTACATCGAGCTGTCCGGCTACCCGATGACGGTGCTGCGCGGCCTGCCGACCTGGCGCGCCTCCTACCAGATCGAGAACCCGAAGATCCCGACCCACCTGCACTTCGACGCCACCCGCTACCGCCATCCGATCTCGCCGTCGATGGATGAACTGAACCGGCTGGCCGACGATTACGAATGGTACCTGGCCGCGGTGGCGCTGGGCGTGGTGCGGCGCAAGGGAGATGCCGGCGACCGCGAAGCCAGCTTCCAGCCGCGCGGCCAGTACCTGTTCGAGGTCGAGCCGGGCAGCGGCGAATGGCTCCAGATCGGCAACGAGTATGCGATCCGCTCGAACGGTCTGCCGTCCTACTACCGCGAGCAGGTGATCGCCGGCGTGCGCCGGCGCCTCTCTGCCATGGGGCCGCACCAGCTGGCGCTGCTGGCGGCGCTGATGCGCCACTACCAGCTGCGCGTGTACGAGCCCAAGCTGGAGGTCGACGAGACCGGCGCCCAGCTGCCGTCGCCATCGCTGCCGACCATCACGGCGCGGCGCCTGTACGACCAGTGGTTCCGGCGCGCGGTCACGCTCGACCCGACGCTGTCGCCGGCCCAGGTCGAGGCCGCGCTGGCCCAGCTCGACAACTGGAGCGAGACGGTGCCGGATTCCGCCAGCGACGCCTACAGCTGGGAGGTCGAGCGTGCCGTCGACAAGCGCGTGATTAAGCCGGATTTCCTGGCGGCGGACGCGCGCGCGGCGCAGGTGCTGGAGCGGCGTACGTCGCCTGCGGGCGTGGCACCGACGGCCGCCGGGTCGCCGGCCGCCGGCTCGCCGCTCGATCCGAGCATTGGCGGCGGCAACGGTGGGCCGGCCGCCTTCGTGGTGAGCCCGACGCCGCTGGCCGGCGCCACGGCGGGCCTCCCGGTGGGGACTGCGGCGGCACCCGGCGCCAGCGCCTTCGTGGTCGGCGCCACGCCGAATGGCGCGCGCTACAAGCTGTTCGTCGGCGGCGCCCAGCGCGGCCCGTATGCGCAGGAAGAGGTCGTGCAGCAGCTGCTGCGCGGCGAGATCGACCTGGGCACGCGCGTCTGGAACATGCAATGGAATCCGCGCCAGGACAAGTGGAAGACGGTCGGCGAGATCCCGGAACTGGCGGGCGCGCTCGACACCACGATCCCCGATCCGGACGACGAGATCCCGAACCCGGAATAAAGACATGAGGAACAAGGGATAAGGAACAAGGGATAAGGAACAAGGGAATATTGTGCAAGAAGACGTGATCTACCGCTGCATCAACCCGGCCTGCGCGCGTCCGATGCCGCGCCGGGTGAACTTCTGCCCGTGGTGCGGCACCGCGCAGGGGCAGGCGGTGCCGCGTCCCGAGCCGGCGCCGTCGCCAGGGCGCGAAGCCGCCGTGGCCGCGGCCGCCGGCGCCGGTGCGGAAGCCGTGGCCGCCATGTCGGGCTGGACCGAGGTGCCGCTGCCGCCGGAGGTGGAGGCGCCGCCGGCGCGTGCCGGTGACGCGGCCGCCACCGCAAAGCCGGCCAATGCGGCGGCCAATGCATCAGCCAATGCACCCGCCACCCCGGGCACCTTCGCCGCCCGGCCGGACCCGGACAAGACCGGCGCACCCGGCCCGGCCGCCCCCGGCGCCGGCGGTTTCGGCCATTCCTGGGGACGGGGCGGCAACAGCGTGCCGCCGCACCAGGAAGTGCCGCGTCCACCGATCCCGGCCCGCCCGAAGCAGCGCAGGCCGGTGCAGCTGCGCTGGTGGATCCTGGCGCTGGCCATCCTGTGGGGCGTGTGGCTGTGGGCCAAGCCTTCCACCAGAAAGATCGACGAACGCATCGACCGCGCCGTGGCATTGGCGCGCGAATGCAAGGGCAACGAGGCGCAGGCCGAACTGATCGCGCTGCAAACAAGCCGCGCCACGCCGGCGCAGCTGCAAAAGCTGCAGAAATCCTTGAACGAGGAAGCCGCCACCTGCACCCGGCGGCGCCAGCGCAACAAGGCCTGGAGCGAAGCCAGCGCCGCGGCCGAGCAGGCGCTGGACGCCGGCAGCGTGGACAAGGCGCGCACGCGCTTGCAGGGCTTCATCCGCCGCTGGGGCGAGGATGGCAAGACGCGCGCGCTGAAGGAGAAGATCGACGCCGCGGCGGACCGGCGCCATCCGCTGGCGGTGCCGCCGGGGCAGGCGGCTGCGCGGCTGCCGCACCCTTATTATAGTTAGCGCATATAGTTAGCGCATGAGCGTCATCCCCGCGCAGGCGGGGAACCAAGTTTCGCCTTTACTTGCTCGCCTTGATCCACCGCTCCACCTGCGCCTGCAGGATCGGCAGCGGCAGGGTGCCGTCGCCCAGCACCACCGCGTGGAACTGCGGGAAGCTGAACTTCGGCCCCAGTTCCTTCTGCGCCCTGGCGCGCAGTTCCAGGATCTTCAGCGCGCCGATCTTGTAGGCCAGCGCCTGGCCCGGCCACACCATGTAGCGCTCGATCTGGTTGGCCGCTTCCGCTTCGCCGTAGCCCAGGTTCTCGCGCGCGTAGGCGATCGCCTTGTCGCGCGACCAGCCCTGGGCGTGCATGCCGGTGTCGACCACCAGGCGCACCGCGCGCAGCAGTTCGTCGTTCAGGTGGCCGAACAAGGCGGCCGGGTCGTCGTACAGGCCGAAGTCGCGGCCGAGCGTTTCGCAGTACAGCGCCCAGCCTTCGCCGTAGGCCGCCGCGCTCGGGTGCTCGGTGAAGAACTTGCGGAAGTCCGGCAGCGGCAATTCCTTCAGCAGCGCCGCGTGCAGGTGGTGGCCGGGCACGCCTTCGTGCAGCAGCAGGGTCGACATGCCGACGGTGCTGTACTGGCGCGGGTCGTTGACCACGGCCCAGAACACGCCCGGGTGCGAGCCGTCGGCCGCGACCGGGGTGTAGTGGTCGGAGGCGGTGGCGCGCGTCAGCTCCGGTTCCAGCTGGATGCTCAGCTTCGCCTTCGGCAGCAGGCTGAAATAGGCCGGCAGCTTGCCTTCGACCGTGGCGTAGATGTCGCGGTAGCGCGCCAGCACTTCCTGCTCGGTCTTGAAGGGCTTGTACTTCGCTTGCTCCTCGACCCAGTGCGGAAAGCGCGCCAGCGGGCCTTCGTAGCCCATGCGCGGCGCCAGCGCCGTCATCTGCTGGCGGATGCGCGCGACTTCCTTCAGGCCCAGCGCGTGGATCTCGGCCGGGCTCAAGTCCAGGTTGGTATTGTTGCGGATGCGCGCCTGGTACCAGGCGGCGCCATTCGGCAGCGCGCCATAGCCGGCGGTAGCGCGGCCGGCCTTCAGGTAGTCGGTTTCCAGGAAGGCGCACAGGCGCGCCAACGCCGCGTCGATGGCCACGGCGGCCTTCTGGTAACCGGCGGCCAGCTCGCGCCTGTCCTGGCTTGAAAAGCCGGCCGGCAGGCGCCTGGCCGGCGAGTAGAAGACGGAGGACTGCGGATCGCGGCTGCGCAGCTGCTGGAACTGGGGCAGCATGCGCGTGGTGATGATCTTCGGCTGCACCACGCCCGTGCGGATGCCTTCCTTCATGTTGGCGATCGCCTGGTCGATCCAGGCCGGCAGCGCGTCCAGGCGGCGCAGGTAGGCGCGGTACTGGGCTGGCGTCTCGAGCGGCTGGGAACCGGTGCCGCCGGCGTAGTTCGCCAGGTTGCTCGGCATGTTGTCGAACTGGTTCAGCGGCAGCAGGTGCTCGGGGAATTTTTCGAGGTCGAGCTGGGCGCCAATCTCGAACACGAGGATGTCGTGGTTCAGGCGCGCCTTGGGCGACAGCCTGGCGGTATCGATCGCCTGCAGCCGGCGCAGCATGGCGTGGTTGTCGGCCAGGTACTGGGCGCGGACCTTGGGCGCGATCGCCATGCCGAGCTGGTCGTCGTAGCGGCTGTCGCCGTTGGCCGTCGCGTACAGCATCGGGTCGAAGCGGGCGCGCAGGTCGTAGAAGCGCGCGGCGACTTGGTCGACTTGTCCTTCGGGTGTTTGCGCGGTGGCGGCAGCCGCGGCTTGCGCGAGCGCGGCGGGCGCATGGGCGGCGAGGAGGGCGGCGGCCAGGGCGGCGGCGCGCAGTGGCCGGGCGATCGGGTTCATGCTGTTCCTTCTTGGATGAGATGCCGGAAAGGATACAGCAGGGCGCCGCGCGGGCAAAAAAAAGCGCCCCGGGATTGACCCCGGGACGCCAGGATGATCGGAAAGATCGGGTAAAACCGGGAATCAGCGGCGGCGCACGCTGGACACGGCGACGCCGGCCAGGATCACGCCGAAGCCCAGCGCGTGGTACAGGTGCGGCGCTTCGCCGAGCAGCGGCCAGGCGGCCAGCGTCGCGAACAGCGGAATCAGGTACAGGCTCATGCTGGCGCGCGCCGGGCCGGCCAGGGACACCAGGCGGTCGAAGCAGAAGTAGGCGCCCAGGCTCGGCACGACGGCCAGGAAGCCGAGTGCGACGTACAGGCGGCCGTCGCCGAAATTGGGAACCGTGCCGCTGACGGCTTCCAGCGCGGCGAAGGGCGCCAGCACCAGCGCGCCGCCGGCGATCAGGGACGCCAGCTTGACGGTGCTCGGCAGCGGCGGCAGCGGCACGCGCTTGTTGAAGACGGTGTACAGCGCCCAGCCGCAGGCGGCCAGGACCACCCACAGGTCGCCGCGGCCGAATTCGAGCTGGCCGAGGGTGGCCGGATTGCCTTTGGAGAGCACCACCAGCACGCCGAAGATGGCCAGCAGCATGCCGCCGGCCTGCTTGCGCGACAGCGGCGCCTTCCAGACCAGCGTCTCGATCAGGGTGACCAGTGCCGGGCAGGCCGCGAAGATGATGCCGATGTTGGCCGCGCTGGTGTGGCGCGCGCCGATGTATTGCGGTGCGACAGCCACGCCCATGCCCAGGCTGGCCAGCAGCAGGATGCGGGTCCAGTTGGCGCGCAGGGTCTGGCGCAGCGCCCACATGCGCGGGCCCACGGTCGGAAGCAGGATCAGGAACGCCAGCGCCCAGCGGCCGAAGGCCAGGAAGACCGGCGGAATGGCAGCGCTTTCGGCCCAGCGCGCGACGACCAGGTTGGCGGCGAACAGGGCGGGGGCGGCGAACATGAGCGGCAACTCGGCGGACTGGGCATTGCCCTGGTAGCCCAGACTGCCCCGTGAAACTGCTTCGGACACGAAAACTCCTCGATGGATGGCTGAGAATCCCGGCGCCGCAGTCCTGGATAGGGACATGCGCGCCGCGTCATGGTGCGCTGCATCAACGCACGGGCATGTTAAGCGAGCGAGGCTGGAATGTGCTTGTTTTCGATAGCGGTAACAAGGCGATTTTTGAAAGGACTATCTTCGAAAATGCTAAAATGAAGATAATCCTTCACAATTTACATTTGAAACGATAAGGAAGTGCTGCCGTGAAAGATGGCCACCTCGACGACATCGACCGCAAGATATTGCGCACCCTGAGCCAGGACGGCCGCATCAGCAACCAGAAGCTGGCCGAGACCATAAACCTGTCGCCGACGCCGTGCTGGCACCGCGTCAAGGCGCTCGAGGAAGCCCGCTACATCACCGGCTATGCGGCGCTGCTCGACCAGCGTTCGCTCGGCGCACCGGATACCGTCATCATCGAGGTCACGGTCGACCGCCACGACGACGAGATCTTCAAGGCCTTTTCCGATGCGCTGGCCGAGCTGCCGGAAGTGATGGAAGCCTACCTGCTGTCCGGCGAATACGATTACCTGATCAAGGTGGCGGTGGCGGGGACCGAAGGCTACGAGCGCTTCCTGCGCCAGAAGCTGTACAAGCTGCCTGGTGTGAGGCATACGCGCTCGACCTTTACATTGCGCTGCCTGAAGCGAGCACCATCGGTAACGCCGTAATGAGTTAAAACTTGTTCGACACTGCGGAGTATCAGTGCGCCAAATGAAAAGCCCCCGGTCTGACGACCGGGGGCTTGAAGAGGGGCGGAGGATTTCTCCTCCGTAAAACTTACAACAATCCAAGGATTGAGGGATTAGCCGCTGCCTAATCTGCCACTATTCGCTCTTTATGAGCCGACCGTGACTGGTGCGTACGCGGGTCTCATCTGGATTTAAAGAGCGGGGAGACTCACTCACACTCTGGAAAAGAGAGTACATTAAAGCGAACACCATGTCAAACTTGGCTGAATAGACAGGATGCATCTACGACCGCGCCAGGGATGACCGACAGGATTTCATCCCGTGCTGTCACCAATGTCTTGCCAGTTGCAAGAAGGTCATCAGCAAGCAGGAAACGCGCCCCGTCGGGCATCCCTTCCTTTTGTAGAGTTATCGGTGGAAAATGCTCTCGATAACGTGGTGGTACGTCTTTCAGCGAAAAATCGCCGCTTCCGCTATCGAGACGTCCGGCGATGCTGCGCTTCTCAGGTGAAGATAGCGGACTTGCTGCAAGTAGCTCCCGTGCACGTTCCCAAGAAATTTTCATGAACACGCCTTCGTGTACCGAACATCCATAACGCCTGGCCAGGCGCTCCGCAAATATACGGCTGATCAAATGACCAGACGGCATCGGCAAGATCGCGTCATAGACATTGGACTGGTCGACGATCTGTTCCACGATTTCGTCAAAATGCCACATGAGCCGGCGGATTGCGCCAAATGATGTACGCAGACCATCTCGACCTTTCAAGGCGTATAACAGATGACAGTTGTCGCCCCGTAAACGACTGTTGCGATCTCGCTTGGCACTGTTCGGAGCCTTATGCCTTCGAAAGACGGAGTACACGGTGAGATCGCCATTTTTCCCCGGTATATATTGAACAACCGGATTGCCTTGGAGACCAGTGTTAAGGAGCCGATTATGGCCATGATCGACATCTATCAAGTCGTTATTTATGTTAAGGCCCATCGGTAACTCTAAGGGGAAAAATAGCCGATTGTAGAGGCGCGTATCGAAAAATCAAAGGCAAAGCATCGCCTGCGATCGCCTTGATTGACGTAAGACATCCTGATTGATGGTGGTGTATATTTGGCAATAAAAGGAGGAGCCATCATGAGCCGTACATGTATACCGATCGCACTGCTGGCCGCGACCCTGCTGGCCGGCTGCAACAAACCCGACGACACCGCCATCGGCCCGGCCCAGCAGGCCGGCAAGGCCATCGACGACGCCGGCGCCAAGGTCGCCGGCAAGGTGCAGGAGCAGGTGGATAAAGCCGACGCCGCCGCGCAAAAGGCGCGCGAGCACGCCAGGGAAGCGACCGAGCAGGCCAGAGGGAACCTGGACAAGGCGACCGAGGCGGTGGGCAAGAAGGTGGAACAGGCCGGCGAGAAGATCCAGCAGGCCGCGCACTGACTACGAGACCGCGCGCAGCTCCGGCATGGTGCCCGTCACGATCGACATCTCGACGTGCCCCGCGCGCCAGGCCGCCTCGATGTCCTGTTCGATCTCGCGCATCGCCGCATCGTCGCTGCGCTTGAAGCCGCGCACGCCGTAGGCGCGGTTGCGGCCGTGGCCCTTGGCCAGGTACAAGGCCATGTCGACCACGTTGACGGCGCGCTCCCATGAGATGTCGCCGCGCACCAGCGGGAAGGGTGCGAAGCCGATCGAGACCTTGGCCGACAGGGTCGTGCCCTGGTAGTCGATGGTGCGCGCCGGGATGCCGGTGAGCAGGCGGCGCGCGACCTCGTCCAGGCTGGCGCGCGGGACCGCCGGCAGGAAGGCCAGGAATTCCTCGCCGCCCCAGCGCACGATCATGTCGGTCTCGCGCAGGATGTCGCGCAGGGCGCTGGCGATCTCGCGCAGCACCGCGTCGCCGGCGCCGTGGCCCCAGGTGTCGTTGATGTGCTTGAAGTGGTCGACGTCGAGCAGGAACAGGGCGCTGACCATGTCGCCGCCGGCGCTCGAGCTCGAACTGCGGCGGTCCGGCTCCTGGTAGGCGCGCATGCATTCCTGGAAGTGGCGCCGGTTGTACAGGCCGGTCAGCGGGTCGCGCGCGCTTTGCTGCTTGAGTTCCTGGTTCTTTTCTTCCAGTTGGGCGTTGGTCTGGCGCACCTTGCGGTACAACAGGAACACCACCGCCGAGGCCAGCGCGAATACCGCCGCCAGCAGCCACCAGATGCGCTGCTGCAGGCGGCGGTTGTCGATCTCGGTCGACTTGACCTGGTTTTCCTGGCGCAGCAGTTCGATCTGGCGCTGGCGCTTGTCGGCCTCGTATTTTTCCTGCAGTTCCACCATCGCCTTCTGGCGGCGCTTCTCGAACAGCTCGTTCGACAGCGTGCGCTCGCGGTGGTAGGCCTTCAGCGCCGCGCCGTAGTCGCCGGCGCGTTCCAGCGCGTCGCCGTACTCGGCCAGCATCATCTGCAGGTCGGGCTTGTGGCCGGATTTCTCGTACCAGGCCATGCCTTCGTCGATGCTGCTCTTGCCCTCGGCCAGGCGCCCCATCGCCAGGTAGGCCTGGCCGATGTTCAGGCGCGCGGTGGCCGTCAGGCGCTCGTCCTTGATGCGGCGGCCCTGTTCCAGCGCCTGTTGGGCATAGGACAGCGCGGCGTGCGGGTCGCGCAGCTTCAGGTTGCAGTCGGCCAGGTTGACCAGCGCGGTGGCGATCATCGGGCCGGCGTTGATGCGGCGCGCCAGTTCGAGCTCGGTCAGCATCGCCTTGAGGGCGCGCGGCAGCTGGCCGGAATCGACCGCCACGCCGTATTCCGTGTTCTTCAGGATCGCCAGCCGGCCCGGCGAACCGAGGCGCTCGGCCACGCGGTAGGCTTCGTCCAGCACGGCGAAGGCCTTGGCGTGCTCGCGCATCTGGTTGTACAGGTAGGCCAGCGAATTCAGGGTCAGCACCGTCAAGAGCGGGTCGTCGCTCTGGCGCGCCTGGGTGACAGCGGACTGGAGGCGGGCCAGCGCGTTCGGGAAGTTGCCGTCTTCCGCAAAGGATTCGCCCGCCGAGATGATGGTGCGGATGCGCAGGTCGCGGTCGGCACTGTGCGCGGCCAGGCGTTCGGCTTCCCACACCAGCTGGTGCGACTGCGCCATCTCGTTGACCGCGAACAGCGCATACGCCTTGGCCAGCAGGGCGCGCGCGATGGCGTCGCTGTCGCCGTGCTGGCGCGCCAGGCTGAGTGCCTGGTCGCACAGGGGCAGGGCACGTTCGTGGTGGCCCAGGCGGTACTGGGCGATGCAGGACATGCTGAGGAAGTAGACGTGATCGCCCGGCGTGGCGGCCGGCAGGTCGGATTCGACCTTGGCCAGCAGCGGCAGCGCAAGCTGCGGGTTGATGCGCGTGATTTCCTGGATCTCGGCAAGGCGCAGGCGCACCGTCGCCGGGGCGTCGGGCGCAGCCTGCGCGGCGCCGCACGCCAGCAACAAGGCCAGCAGCGGCGCACGAGTCGATGCGCGGCTGCTGCGGTGTTGCGAAGCGCGATTCAGGCTTGCCAACATAGCGTCCGGGGAGATGGATGTGTCCCCGAAAACGGGAACATGACCTCGGAATTATAGGCTCGTTGCTCGCGAGCAAGACATCTTTTTATATGACGTATGCGAAAAAGACACAGGTTTATTACCAGTCAATACAAAAGTGTCTTTTTTATAGTGGAAAAAGAAATCAAACTGCCAATTGCTGCAACAGATAGAGACGCTGGTACAAGCCGCCTTCGATGCGCATCAGGTCCTCGTGGCTGCCCGCTTCGCTGATGCGGCCGTGGTTCAGCACGATGATGCGGTCGGCGTCGCGGATGGTCGACAGGCGGTGCGCGATGGCGATGATGGTCACCTTGCCGCGCAATTCCGTCAGCGCCTGCTGCACGATCTGCTCGGTCTGGCTGTCGATGCGCGAGGTGGCTTCGTCCAGCAACAGCACGCGCGGCTGGCCGGCCAGCGCGCGCGCGATCGCGATCAGCTGCTTCTGGCCCGAGGACAGGCGCGAGCCGCCTTCGCCCAGCGGCGTGTCGTAGCCTTGCTCCAGCGCCGAGATGAAGCCATGGGCATGGGCCGCGCGCGCCGCCGTCTCGATCGCTTGCGCGGACAGGCCGCGGCCCATGTCGATGTTCTCGCGCGCCGACGCCGCCAGCAGGAAGGGATCCTGCGGCACCAGGCCGACCTCGTTCCTGAAGCGCTCGTTGCCGATCGCCGCCAGCGGCTCGCCGAACAGCTCGATGCTGCCCTGGCGCGCCGGGTAGTAGCGCAGCAGCAGCGAGAGCAGGGTCGACTTGCCGCTGCCGGTGTGGCCGACGATGCCGAAGAAGGCGCCTTTCGGAATGTCCAGCGACAGGTGGTGCAGCACCGTCTGGTCTTCGATGTAGGCGAAGCTGAGGTCGCGCACGCGCACCGCCGGCGCGTCCGGGTCGACGTTGGCAGGCCCGTCGGCCGGCCGGCCGCCGCTGCTGCTGGCATCGATGCGGCGCCGGCCATGTTCGGGCGCGCCTTCCTCGTCGAGCAGGGCGGCCACGCGCGCGGTCGCGACCACGGCCTGCTGCAGGCCGCTGAACTGCATCGTGATCTGGATGAGGGGCTCGACCACGCGCGCGATGTAGCTGATGAAGGCGTACAGCACCCCGACTTCGACCGCGTTCATGCTGCGTTGGCCGAAGCTGAAGATCACCACCGCCAGCAGCACCACGTTGAGGAAGTCCAGCGCGGGCCGCAGCAAAAAGGCGTTGGCGCGCAGTTCGGCCACGCGTGCCGTGTAGTGCTGCTGGTTGGTGTTGGCGAAACGTTCGCCGAAGCGGTGCTGGGCATTGTTCGCCTGCAGCACGCTCATGCCGCCGATCGATTCCGCCATCTGGCCGTTGATGTCGCTGCGCAGGGCGCGCGCGCGGGTGACGGCGGGCGCCGACAAGCGCTGGTACAGCCAGACGATGCCCAGCACCGCCGGCACCAGCGCCAGCACGATCAGCATCAGGCGCCAGTCCAGCCAGGCCATCGCGATCGAGGTCCCGACCAGCACGATGCTGCTGTCCAGGATCACGAACAGCACCTGGATGTACAGGGTCTTGACGGCTTCGGTGTCGTTGGTGACGCGGCTGACCAGCTGGCCGGTGATGGCGCGGTCGAAAAACGCCATCGGCAGGCGCAGCACGTGGTCGTACACCCATTCGCGCAGGCGCTGCACCGCGCGCATGGCCAGGCCCGACAGGCGCACCAGCTGCAGAAAGCGCAGCCAGGACGCGGCCATGCCGGTCACCACCACGCCCGCCAAGAGCAGCGCCATCTGGGTCCAGTCCAGCCGGTGCGGCAGCAGGTGTTCGTCGATCAGCTTCTTGCCGAGCAGGGGGCCAGCCACTTCCAGCGCCGCGGCGATGACCAGCCACAGCGTGGCCCAGCCCAGGTGCGAGCGGTCCGGTTCGGCGGCGCGGCGCAGCAGGCCGAGGGCCTGCGCGGCTTGCGCTTTGGACGCGCCCTTGTTCTTGTTATTGTCTGCGTCAGACGGCATCGAGGCTGGCCTCCAGTTGTTGATAGCGCCACTGGCTGGCGTACCAGCCGTCGCGCTCCAGTAATTGATCGTGGCTGCCGCGTTCGACGATGCGGCCGTCCTTCAGCACCACGATCAGGTCGGCCTTGACCACGGCCGACAGGCGGTGGCTGGCGATGATCACCGAGAGTTCCGGCCGCGTGCGGCGCAACTCGTCGAAGTGTTCGAGGATGCTGGTCTCGGTGCCGGTATCGACCGCGGACAGGGCGTCGTCGAGCAGCAGCAGGCTGCTCTGGGCCAGCAGCGAGCGCGCGATCGCCACGCGCTGGCGCTGGCCGCCGGACAGGGTGATGCCCTTCTCGCCGACCGGGGTGTCGTAGCCGTAGGGGAAGCGCAGGATGTCGTCATGGATCGATGCCATCCTTGCGGCCTGCTCGACCTCTTCGCGCGAGGCGCCCGGGCGGCCCAGCGCGATGTTCTCGGCGATCGAGGCCGAGAACAGGAAGGATTCCTGCGGCACCCAACTCAGGCCCGAACGCAGCGTGGCCAGCGTGTAGTCGGCGATCGGGTGGCCGCCCCAGGTGACCGCGCCGTGCTGCGGCGTTGCCTGGCGCAGCAGCACGCGTAGCAGCGTGGTCTTGCCGGCGCCGGTGGCGCCGACCAGGCCCAGGGTCTGGCCTGGCTCCAGGCGCAGCGAGACCCGGTCCAGCGCCGGCGGTACCTTGTTGGCCACGGCTTCCTGGCCGCCGTAGATGAAGCTGACGTCCTGCAGCACCAGCGGGCCGCGTTCCAGTGCCGTGAGCGTGCCGCGGTCGTCGACGGAAAGCGGCGCCTCGAGCAGCGGCTGCAGGCGGGCCAGCGCCGCGCGTCCGCGCTCGATCAGCGACAGCACCCAGCCGGCGGCGAACATCGGCCAGATCAGCTGGCCCAGGTACATGGAAAAGCTGGTCAGCGAGCCGATGGTCAGCTGGTTCTGCCACACCAGGTAACCGCCCAGGCCGAGCGTGAGGCCGGTGGCGGCGGTGAGGGTCAGGCCGACCGCCGGCTCGTAGGCGGCTTCCCATTTCTGGGCGGTGAGGCTGGCGTCGGCGGCGCGCGCGGCCAGTTCCGAGAACTGCGTCGAGCTGCGCCCTTCCAGGCCCAGCGCGCGCAGGGTGCGCACGCCGGACAGCGATTCCTGCACGTGGTCGTTCAGGGCCGAGAACCGTTTCAGGGAATCGGTGGAGGCGGTGTGGATGTGGCTCGAGATGTGCCAGAAGGCGATCGCCATGAAGGGGAAGGGCAGCAGGGCGATCAGGGTCAGGCGCCAGTCGACGCCGAGGAACATGATCCCGAGGACCATCACCAGGGTCAGGGTGCCGTCGAAGCCGGCCAGCATCGCTTCGCCGGCCGCCTGTTCGATGGCGTCGATGTCGTTGGTGCCGAGCGCCATCAAATCGCCGGTGCGCTGGCGCTGGTAGAAGGCCGGGCCCTGGGCCGACAGGCGCGCATACAGCCTGGTGCGCAGCTCGACGCCGAGGCGGTAGGCCGCCGAATACAGGCGCAGGCGCCAGGCCACGCGCAAGCCGTAGATGGCGAGACCGAGGCCGAGCAATTCCAGCAGCTGGATCGCCAGGTCATGCCCGCCCAGGCGGTGCGCCGCCAGGCCATCGATCATCGCGCCCACCTTGCGCGGCACCAGCACCGAGCACAGGGACACGCCGGCCAGCATCACCGCCGACGATGCGTACGAACGCCAGTGACGGCGCACGAACCCGCCGATCAGCCTTGCCAAACCCATTGAATTTCCTGTCGTTAAGCCTAAAACGTGACACGGCCCGGCAAAAGAAAAGCGGGCCGAAGCCCGCTACTGTACAACCTTTGACCGCCGCTTGCAGACCCGCTGGCCGCAAGCGGAACGGCAGCGCGCTCACTTCTTGCGCGAACTGCGGCGGCGCTCCGTCTGCGGGCCCTGGCTGGTCTGCGCGGGCGGCGTGGCATCCGGCGGCGTCACGACCGGCAGTTCGACGTGGCCACTCGCTTCCAGGGGCACGGTGGAGGCGATCGGGTGTTCGACGCTGGCCGGCTTGGGCGCGATCTGGTTCAGGGCTTCGGCGAGCGGCTTGGCCTTTACCGGCGGGGTTTCTTCCGCGATCAGGGTGTCGACCAGCGCGTCGAGGTTGGCGCTGGTTTCCTCGTCGATGGTGGGCGCTGCCGCGGCCTGCGGCGCCTCGGCGGCGTCATCGGATTCCTTGACGGCGGGCGGGATCTCCGACGGGGCTTCGCCGGCCTTTTCCTCTTCCAGTTCGGTGGGCGCGCTTTGCGGCGCGGCTTGCGCATCGTCCGCCGCGGCGGCGAGCGGCTGGCTTGCCGAGGCCGTGGCTTCGGCGATGGCGGCGCCGCTGTCGGTGGCGGCCGCCGTCATTTCGCTGGCGATGGTGGTGGCATCGGCGACGGCGATCGACGCCTGCTCGGCCAGCTGGGCCACCGGGGCCGCCAGCAGTTGCGCCGGCGCCGGCAGGGTGGCGGGTGCAAGGTTCGGGACCGTGCTCCAGTTGGGCTGGCGTGCGCCCATCGCGATGCCCAGCAGTTCGCGCGAATAAGAGAACATGTGTTGCCACTGGCCCTGGGCCTGGGAACCGAGGGTGAGCAGGTCGCGCGGATCGTTCACGCGCATCAATTGCTGGAGGACGCCGCTTGCTTGCTCGACCGTGGCGCGCGACGCTTTCATATTCAGCGCGATCAGTTGTTCTGCGTTATCGATGGCGCGGTTGCCGAGCGTGCGGAACACGTCGAGCTGGGTCTCCCACTGCGACTGGCGGACGGCGGACAGGCGTTCGGTGAGTGAAGTCATGGGGAATCCTTATCGTTGATTCTGTTTGGGTTATGACGCACTGCAATGAAACTAGTGTAAAGCCGTTCATCAAGGTTTGGAAAGCAAAATCTATGTTGTTTTTACAAGGAAATATTGCAACGCAGCACCAATTTTGGATGTGTTAATCTGGCGGCACGCCTCTACTCGCCAAGGAGATTCCATGGACCTCGTCATCCGCAACGCCACCCTGGCCGACGGCCGCAAGCAGGTCGACATCGCCATCCAGGGCGACACCATTCTCGAGGTCGGGCCCGCCCTGCAGGCGCGGGGCGCGCGGGAAATCGACGTGGAGGGGGACCTGGTCAGCGCGCCTTTCGTCGACGCCCACTTCCACATGGATGCCACGCTCAGCTATGGCCTGCCGCGCGTGAACGAATCGGGCACGCTGCTGGAAGGGATCGCGCTGTGGGGCGAGCTGAAACCGCAGCTGGCGCAGGAAGCGCTGGTCGAGCGCGCGTTGCAGTATTGCGACTGGGCCGTGGCGCGCGGCCTCTTGGGGATCCGCACCCACGTCGACGTCTGCGACGACCGGCTGCTGGCGGTCGAGGCCCTGCTCGACGTGAAGCGGCGCGTGGCGCCCTACATCGACCTGCAGCTGGTCGCCTTTCCACAGGACGGCCTGCTGCGCAGCCCCACCGCCTTCGCCAACCTGAAGCGCGCGATCGCGATGGGCGTGGACGTGGTCGGCGGCATCCCGCACTTCGAGCGCACCATGGCGCAGGGCGCGGAATCGGTGCGCCTGCTGTGCGAGTACGCGGCGGCGCAAGGCCTGATGGTCGACATGCATTGCGACGAAAGCGACGACCCGATGTCGCGCCATATCGAGACGCTGGCGGCGGAAGCCCAGCGCCTGGGCCTGCAGGGCAGGGTGACGGGTTCCCATCTCACCTCGATGCACTCGATGGACAATTATTATGCGAGCAAGCTGATTCCCCTGATCGCGGAATCGGGCGTGGCGGCGATCGCCAACCCGCTCATCAACATCACGCTGCAGGGCCGCCACGACAGCTACCCGAAGCGGCGCGGCATGACCCGGGTGCCGGAACTGCTGGCCGCCGGCGTGCCGGTCGCCTTCGGCCACGATTGCGTGATGGACCCGTGGTACGGCCTCGGCTCGGGCGACATGCTGGAAGTGGCGCACATGGGCCTGCACGTGGCGCAGATGACCGGACAGCAGGCGATGCGCCAGTGTTACCAGGCCGTGACCACCACCCCGGCGCGCATCCTCGGCCTCGAAGGCTACGGCATCGCCCCGGGCTGCAAGGCCGACCTGGTCTGGCTGGATGCCGGCGGTCCGGTCGAGGCGATCCGCCTGCGTGCGGCGCGCCGGATGGTTCTGCGCCGCGGCCAGGTGGTCAGCGAAGCGCCTGCCGCGCGCGCCAGCCTGCGCCTGCCGGGGCGGCCGTCCACGGTCGACTTCCGGCTGTCCGGCAACGACTGGGCATAGCCCGAAAGAAGCATGTCTTTCCTCTTGTAATTGCGTAAAAATTTATCGTCAAACCTGTCAGTTTCGCTAGCCGTACGGGCAAAACCCGGTGTTAGAATCTTGCGCTTTCGATACATTCGCGCAGGTCTTGAGGATGATGGATATCCAGGTTCGCCCGGCTACCGATGCCGATTTCAACGCCATGTGGACCATCTTCGAGGGCCAGGTCGCCGAAGGAGAAACGTACGTGCACGGCCCCGATACCGGCCCCGAAGAAGCCCGGGATTACTGGTTCGCGCCGGGGGCCGCCACCTGGGTCGCGGTCAAGGGGCGCGAGCGCATCCTCGGCATGTACAAGCTGCAGCCGAACCAGATCGGCCGCGGCGGCCACGTGGCCAACGCCTCCTACATGGTCAGCCCAAACGCGCAGGGTGTCGGCATCGGCCACCTGCTGGGCGAGCACAGCATCGGCGAGGCGCGGCGCCAGGGTTACCTGGCGATGCAATTCAATTTCGTGGTCAGCACCAACAGCCCGGCCATCCACCTGTGGAAACGGCTCGGCTTCTCGATCGTCGGCACCCTGCCCAAGGCCTTCCGCCACCGCCGCCTGGGCTACGTCGACGCCTATGTGATGTACAAGCTGCTGGAAGACCCGGCGCGCTGGGCGCTTCCGGACGAAGATTGAGGCTGCCGTGCACATCCTCGCCACCGAACGCCTGACCCTGCGCACCGTCGAACCCGGCGATGCCGCCTTCTACCTGGAACTGGTCAACGACCCGGCCTTCATCGAACACATCGGCGACCGCGGCATCCGGACCCTGGAAGATGCCGAGGAGGCGCTGGTGCTGGGGCCGATCGCGATGCAGGAACTGCGCGGGCATTCGCTGTACGTCGTGGCGTTGAAGGAGAGCGACGGCCCGGACGGGCACGTTCCCATCGGGATGTGCGGCCTGATCAAGCGCGAGAGCCTGGATGGCGTCGACATCGGCTACGCCTTTTTGCCGCGCTACCGCGGCCAGGGCTATGCCTGCGAGGCGGGCAGGGCGGTGCTGGCCTACGCGCCCAGCCTGGGCATCCGGCGCGTGCTGGCGATCACCTCGCCGAACAACATCGCCTCGAACTACCTGCTGCGCAAGATGGGGATGCGCTTCGAGCGCTTCGTGCAGCTGGTGCCGAGCGAGGCCGGGACCAATCTATATAGTATCGAGCTGGAGCCGGAGGAGAGTGGGAAGCGGGACGAAATGCGGCTGCCGGAGATCGTGCATGCGGTGGAGGCCTTGAATCCACCGGTGCAGGACCATTTTCGTTAGCCCAAAAACCGGGTTATTGTATGGTGCTACCCCACGGGAAGAACCACGTGAGCGGCTTGTCCACCCGCGCCGCCCACGAGGCCTCGTTGTGGCGCCCGCCCTCGGCCTTGAAGAACAGCAGGTCGCTGTCCAGCTGCCAGCCCTTGGCCACCATCGCGTCGCGCATCCTGACGGTATCAATCAGGCCGTCGTCGCGGGTGCCGGCGTCGAGATAGACCCTGACCGGCACGCGCGCCGGCAGCTGGTCGATGGCCATGCCGCCATTCCACCAGAACGAAGCGGACAGCACGCCGGCCTTCGAGAACACCTCCGGGTGGCGTCCGGCGATCAGCTGCGATGCCAGTCCGCCCAGCGAGGAGCCCATGATCGCGGTGTTGTCCTTGCCGGGCAGGGTGCGGTAGCTGGCGTCGACCCAGGGCTTCACGGTGTCGAGCATGAAGCGCTCGTAGGCATCGAGCTTGCCGCCGCCGTATTTCGGATCGCAGCAGGGCGTGTATTCGGGAATGCGGTCCGGCGTGTTGTCGATGCCGACCACGATCACCTCGTCCATCTTCCCCATCGCGACCAGGGAGTTGATGGTCTCGTCGATGCGCCACTCGGCGCCATACGCGGCGGTCTTGGCATCGAACAGGTTCTGGCCGTCGTGCATGTAGAGCACCGGGTAGCGCTTGGCCGGGTTCTCGCCATAGCTGGGCGGCAGGTAGATGCGCAGCGCGCGCTTGTTGTTCAGCTGTGGCGAGGCGATCTCCTTCACGATCGTCACCTTGCCGAACGGCGCGCCGAAGAAGGGGTAGATGTCGAGGGTGGCGCCGGCCGCGATCTTGTAGACGCCGCCGATCGAGACCTTGTCCTGGCCCAGCGTCGGCTTCATCTGGACGTCGCCCAGCGCGTCGGGCCAGGTGTAGGTCCAGACCTGGACCGGGCCGTCGGGCTTGGTGGCCGGCACGCCTTTGGCCCAGGTGGCGTCGCCCTTGTCGGCGCGGACGTAGATGCCTTCCCTGGTGACCGGGTAGTGCACGCGCACGGTGGTGGCGCCGGCGTCCAGCGCCGCCAGGCAGGCCAGCGCAGACGCCATGTATTTAACGAACTTCATGCATGCTCCTGCAATCAGCGCACGCGCAGCAGGCGCACGCCGTAGATGTCGAATCGGTTGGATGGCCCGTCGACGCCGCCGGCCGCGCTGAAGCTGGCATTGCTTTGCAGGTAGCTCATGTTGTAGAAGTCGCTCATCTCGACGCGGTACCTGCCGCGCGCATCCAGGCGCGCCGCCAGCGGCGTGGAATACACGGTTGGCGTGTTCGCCTTGTCGATGCGCGCATGCGGCAGCTGCACCACGCCCTGGGCCACGATGGCGCCGGACTCATCCTTGATAGCCAGCCATTTTACGCCACCGCTGACGCCCAGGTTCACCTGGTTGGCGCCGTTGTGGTAACGCACCTGCAGCGCGTACTGGCCCGCTTGCGGCACGCTCACGTCGCGCACGGCGAAGCGGTCGTCCGGCTTGCCCCAGTTGGCCAGGTGCGCTTCGGCGAAGCGCGCATTCGGCGCGGCAAGCGCGGCGCTGGACGAGACGCGTGGATCGGTGGCGGGGATGTCCACGTGGACGCCCTCGCAATGCGGCCGGCTGTGGTGGCTGCGGTTGCCGGAGGCGATGAACTGCGCTTCCACCGTATAGCAGGCGGAATCGACCACCCCGGGAGCGCGCCAGGTAGTGTCCTTGAGGCCCGTGGCCACCGGGATGCCGTCACGGTAGATGTTGTACACCACGGGCGCCGGCTCGGCCGGGCTGCCCGCCGGCGTACCGACGACCAGGCTGAGCGCGCGGCCCTGGTCGTCGCGGCCGACCGCGAGGACGTCGGGCTCGCGCGGGCCGAAGACGGCCGGGTCTTCCTGGTAGGGATTGGCCTGGACGCGGCGGATCGCCTGCTCGCCCGCGACCGGCTTGCCCAGCACGACCTCGATGCGGTTGTCCGGGCCCAGCTGGTCCCAGCGGATGTCCGCCGCGGCCGGCTTCCCGTTCAGCAGGATACGTTCGACCGGGTAGTAGCCGGTGCCGGCGGCGGCCGGCGGCAGGCGCAGCGTCACGTCGATGCCGCGGCCCTGCAGGCGCAGGCCCTGCAGCGTCGCCACGCCGTCGGCGCCGACCATCGCGGCGCGCAGCCTGGCGGTGACGAAGGGCTGCACGCGGATGCCGGTAGCGGTGCTGGACACGCCGAACATGTCGCGCACCACCATGCCGACGTAGCCGCCCACCGACCACAACTGGCGGCGCGAAGAGATCACGGGACCGATCAGCTCCGGGTGCGCATCAATCAGCAGCACCGGCTGGCCGGACAGCCACTCCAGGTTTTCCATGTTCGACAGGTTCAGCGCCGCGCCGCGGATCAGCGTATCGTAGGCGGCGTCGGCCACGGCCGCGTTGCCCTCTTGCGCCGCCGCGCGCAGGCCGTAGGCCGTGACGAAAGGCCACAGGGCGCGGTTGTGGTAGACCGGCATACCCTGCTGTTGCGGCCAGATCACCGGCGCGCCCATCGGGCCGTGCGGGTAATGGGCGAGGATGCTGCGCGCCTGTTTGCCGTCGGCGACGCCGGTGACGATGGCCAGCGCCTGGCCCAGCCAGTCGAACTTGTGCAGCGGGGCGCCGTCGAGGTGGGCGGCGGTGAGGCTGCTGTACATGCCTTCATCCGCCATCCAGAAGCGCTGGTTGATGGCGCGCTTCAGGTCCTTGGCCCAGCCGTCGTAACGCGCCGCACGCGCCTTGTCGCCCTGTTCGCGCGCCAGCCGCGCCGCCAGCGTCAATGCCTGGTAGTGGCCGACGTTGGTCGACAGGGCTTTGCTGCTGGCCATCGAGGCCAGGTCGGCCGGGATCCAGGATGCGTAGCTCTGGTCGCGCCAGTCGAGGAAGGATTCCTCGCCGGTGTACAGGCCGCTGGCCTGGTCGAAGGCGGCGATGCGGTCGTTGTCGATCGTGTTCGACAGCGCCTGCAGGGCCCTGGCCGCGAAGGGCTTGCGCTCGGATTCGGGCAGGGACTTGAGCACTTCGTCGGCGGCGAAGGCCCAGGTGATGCGGTCGGTGCTGACCGGCCAACTGCCGCCGCTGCCGGTGTCCTGCACGATCTGCAGGCCATCCTTCGTGCCCGCCACCTGGGGCGCCTTCGACACCCCGTCGCGCCAGCCGGACAGCTTGAACTCGAGCGAGTTGCGCACGCGCTGCGGGTCCAGCATGGCCAGGCCCAGGTCGGCGGCATACGACAGGTCGCGCGTCCACACGTAATGCCACTTTTCGCCGGTCTCGAAGCAGTCGCAGGGCACGGGCGCGTTGCCGTTGTAGTTACCGTCACGGATCTCCTTGACCGAGTCCTGCTGCATCTCGTGCAGGGCCAGCGCGAACAGCGCGTCGAAGGCGAGCTTCCCGCTGCGCACGCGCGGCAGCGCCGGGTCTTCCTTATATGTCACATACTGCGGACCGGGGTCGCGCAGCTGCATGGTGGTCGATTGCGCGTAGGTGCGGAGCGCCGCCTGCGGATCCGGGCTGGAAAAGCGCGCGCTTTCCTGCTTGCCGTCCCAGGTCGGGAAGTCCAGCGTGCTGACCTGCGCCGCGCCCGCGTGCGGATCGACGGCCGGGCCCTGCGCCGGCGTCTCGACGCGCGTGACGCTCAGCAGCGGGCGCGCCGGATCGCTGGCGTCGACGCGGAAGCGGAAGGTCGCGGTCTGCCTGGTGAACAGGGTGTCCTCGGGACCGGCCTGGGTCGCGAGCGGATAGCTCTTGTCCAGCTCGACCCGCACGGTGGCCGCGGGATCGGCGACCCACTCCGCGTTCCAGTCCTTGCTGCCGATCTTGAAGGCATGGTTGCCCGGACTGACCAGGATGTCCGTCTCGTACACGCCCTTGCCTTTATAGCGCAGGGCATCGTCCGTGCCCCAGCCGTTGAAGGCGCCGCGCACGTAGATGTCGTACTTGAGCGGCGAGGCATCAAAGGCGAGGACGATGGAAGGGAGCAGGGCGGCGGCAAGCGCGATGACGGTAGGTTTCATGATGGCGTAGGGTGGACGGCTCGACCTGCGGAGCATGAATGGGCACGACCTTGTCGCCGTCCACGCGTTCATGCACCGCACGCAAATCCGAAAATCAAATCTCCAGGATCAGCACGCCCTTGGCCGGCAGCTTGATCTCATCCTTCAAGGCATAGGTCTTCCCGCTCAACACGTCGCGGCCCGACTCGACACCCTGCAGCATCTCATGGAAGCGCCCGGCCGGCAGCACCATCTCCTTGGCATTCGCATTGAAGGCGACCATCACCTTTTTCGAACCGTCATAGCGGAAGTAGACCCAGGTATTGTTCTCCGGCCCGTACTGCATCAGCTTGCCGTCGTGAATGACCGGGTTGTGCTTGCGCCAGTTGACCAGCTTGCGCACGAAGTCCTGCGCATCGCGCACGCGCGGGGCCAGGCCGGCGCCGGTGAAGGCGTTGACCTTGTCGCCGGCCCAGCCGCCCGGGAAGTCGGTGCGGTAGCTGTTGTCGTTGCGGACCTTGACGTCGCTGGTCATCAGGAGTTCGTCGCCGCTGTAGAAGTGCGGGATGCGCGGCATGGTCATGATGAAGGCGATGTCCATCTTGTAGCGGTCGACGTCCTCGTTCACCACGCTGAAGATGCGCGCCATGTCGTGGTTACCCTCGAACAGCACCAGGCGCTTCGGGTCCGGGTACAGGTAGTCCTGGGACAGGGTCTCGTAGACGTCGCGGAAGATGTCGCCGCCATCCTTTTTCGCCAGCGCGTCGCGCATCGCTTCGGTCAGCGGGAAGTCCATCAGGCTCGGCATGCTGCTGACGTAGCCGTTGAAATTGACCTTGCCGCGCTGCCAGTGCGAGACCAGGGAAGGCAGCTTGCTCCATTCCTCGCCCACCAGGTTGATGTTCGGGTACTCGGCCGTCAGGCGCCGGGTGTACTCGGAAAGGAACTTGCCGTCCGAGTAGCCGAAGGTGTCGATGCGCAAACCGGACAGGCCCGCGTACTCGATCCACCAGATGTTGTTCTGGATGAGGTAGTTGGCGACGAAGGGATTGGTCTGGTTCATGTCCGGCATGCCGGGGCTGAACCAGCCGGTGGTGAAGTTCTCGGCGTCTTCCTTGGCCGCGTACGGGTCGTGCACGGCGGTGTGGAAGTGCTTGGTGGCGACGAACTTGCCCTTGCCGCCCGCGTGGTTGATCCAGTCCGGCGTCGGCAGGTCCTTCATCCACCAGTGGTTCAGGCCGATGTGCGACAGCACCACGTCCTGCATCAGGCCGATGCCGTGCTTCTTGGCCTCGCGCGACAGGCGCAGGTAATCCTCGTTGCTGCCGTAGCGCGGGTCGATCTTGTAGTGGTCGGTGGCGGCGTAGCCGTGGTAGGACGCGGCCGGCATGTCGTTCTCGACCAGCGGCGTCGGCCACAGCTGGGTGAAGCCCAGGCCTTCGATGTAATCGAGGTGGTCGATCATGCCCTGGATGTCGCCGCCGTGGCGGCCGTGGCCCAGCTTGCGATCGAGCTTGTCGGGCAGGGCGGCGACGCTGTCGTTTTTCGTGTCGCCGTTGGCGAAACGGTCCGGCATCAGCATGTAGATCGCATCTTCCTTATCGAAGCCCTTGCGCTGGCTTGATCCGGCTTCGCGCGCCAGCAGGCGATAGGTGTAGGAGGCGCTGCGGCCGTCCTTACCGCCGTCTTTGCTGCGGAAGACGATCTCGAAGCTGCCCGGCTTGGCGCCCTCGTCGATGGTCAGGTCGATGAACAGGTAGTTCTTGCTGGCCACGCGGCTGACGGAGGCGATACGCACGCCGGCATAGTCGATCGACGGTTCCAGCTCGGCGATGGCGGGGCCGTGGACCATCAGTTGCAGCCCCTTGTGCTGCATGCCGGCCCACCAGAACGGCGGCTCCATGTGGTCGATGGCGGGTGCCTGGGCCTGGGCGTTCACGGCGCCGGCGGCAAGGAAGGCGGCACCAATGAGGAGGTGGACGAGGGTTTTCTGCATGAGGTCTCCAGCTGTCGAAGTAGTGCAACTACATGGTGATGCACCTGTTTTGCCGCGAAAAAAGATGCTCTTGTTCTATTGTTGGCCGGAGAATACTACAGCGGATGTTGTGCGACAACGAGCGCATGCATTTGTGTCTCTAGTTTTGCTACAAGCAACTTGGGAGCAAAACCAAACGGATATTGATCAATTGTGTGAGCGGACGGTAAATCTACTACGTAAATTTGCACCTCTATGGTGCAAAACACCCCTAAATTGGTGCATCGCAAGGCGTTTGTAGTACGACTACAAGCTATACATAGGTCGTTTGTAGCTCGAATACAACGTTATTCGTGGCCATTTCGCCAAATTTAGGTAAAAACCCTACATTCACGTAGTCGGAAGCAAGTCTCGTTGACAGTGCATCTAGTTTTAGTACAGAATCGTTGACAGAACGTCTAAGAAACGTTTACTTCTGGCTCCCGTGTTGTTGGCTCTCCGGCCGGTGTTTGCGGGAAAAAATTCTGATCGTATTTGAGGGGACACATGAACCTGTTCGCAAACAAGCGCTCGGCGCGCACCGTGCCGGGCAATGCTGCATTCCAACTCCGCCCGGTCGCTGCCGGCTGCGCCGTCTTCATGGCACTGGCGGCCCACACCGCCTTCGCACAAGAACAACAAACCACCAGCCAGGCAGTTGCCCAGAGCAGCGGCGACGCCGCCGCCAACAACGGCAATGTCGGCGTCCAGACCGTCAAGGTGACCGGTATCCGCCGCGGCATCGAAGCCGCGATCTCGGTCAAGAAGAACAACGACTCCATCGTCGAAGCCATTTCGGCCGAAGACATCGGCAAGCTGCCGGACCAGTCGATCGCCGAATCGATCTCGCGCCTGCCGGGCCTGACCGCCCAGCGCGACGAGCACGGCAACGCATCGGTCATCTCGATCCGCGGCCTGTCCCCGGCCTTCTCGACCGGCCTGCTGAACGGCCGCGAGCAGGTGTCGACCGGCGACAACCGCAACGTCGAATTCGACCAGTATCCGGGCGAGATGCTGTCCGGCGTGACCGTCTACAAAACCCCGGACGCGGCCCTGATGGGCCAGGGCCTGTCGGGCACCATCGACATGCAGACCGTGCGTCCGCTGGACTTCAAGGAACGCACGATGGCGGTCAACTACCGCCGCGAGAAGACCGGCCTGGGCATGGATACGCACGGCTACAGCAACCGCTCGACCTTCTCGTACATCGACCAGTTCCAGAACCGCACCGTCGGTATCGCCTTCGGCTTCACCCGCCTGCAGGGCAAGACCGGCGACCAGACCCGCTTCGGCTCCTGGGGCAGCGGCACCACGACCTACAACGGCCAGACCGTCAACATCCCGTACACCGGCATGGAAGCGTTCACCGAGGTCTACACGCAGGAACGCAACGGCCTGATGGGCGTGCTGCAGTTCCGTCCGAGCCGTGACTTCTCGAGCACCATCGACCTGTTCTACTCGCGCTATGACCGCGACACCGCAACCCACGGCATCCAGCTGCCGCTGTCGGACACCCCGGCCACCACGCTGTACGACCGTCCGGGCCAGTTGATCAACCCTACGCTGTCGGGCAACACCGTCACCGCGGGCTCGTTCAACAACGTGCGCGCCGTGCTGCGCAACGATAACGAAGCGTACAGCGACACCAGCAAGTCGATCGGCTGGAACAACAAGCTGAAGCTGAACCGCGACTGGAGCGCCAACCTCGACCTGTCGTGGAACTCGGCCGAGCGCACCGGCGCCAACATCGAGACCTACGGCACCTCGAACACCTTCGACACCGTCGGCTTCACCGCCGGCAGCCAGGTCTTCACCACCGGCGTCAACTACGCCGATCCGAACAGCGTGCGCCTGACCGACGCGCAAGGCTGGGGCGGCGCGCAAACCCAGGCCGGCTACGTCAAGTTCCCGCACGTGTACGACAAGCTGGGCGCGATCCGCTTCGACCTGACGCGTGACCTGGACAACGCCTGGGTCTTCAACAAGGCCAACTTCGGCGTCAACGTCACCAACCGTTCGAAGACCCGCGACTACACCGAGAACCTGCTGTCGATCGCCGGCAGCAGCGATCCGTTCGCCTCGGCGCCGTATCCGAGCGGCTCGGGCAGCGCCCTGGCCGGTGCCAGCGGGATCAACATGATCACCTTCAACCCGCTGCAGAACCTGAACATCTACTCGATCAACCAGAAGCTGCATCCGGAGATCTACAACAAGGACTGGACCGTCCGCGAGAAGATCTCGACCGCGTTCGCCAAGCTGGGCATCGACACCCAGGTCGGCCGCATCCCGGTGCGCGGCTCGCTGGGCCTGCAAGTGATCCACACCGAGCAGGAATCGACCGCGTTCTCGGTGGATAACTCGGTCCCGGGCACCACCGACGCCAACCGTCCGACCGGCACCTACGTCGACGGCACCAGCTACAACGACGTGCTGCCGACCCTGAACCTGATCGGCGACCTGGGCAACCAGCAGACCCTGCGCTTCTCGGCCGAGAAGATCATGGCCCGTCCGACCCTGAACGACATGCGCGCATCGAGGACCTTCGGCCTCGACACGACCAGGAACGAATATTCCGGCAGTGGCGGCAATCCGCAACTGAAGCCGTTCCGCGCCAAGGGCGTCGACCTGTCCTACGAAAAATACTGGGACAACAAGGCCTACGTCAGCGCGGCCGCGTTCTACCGCAAGCTCGATACCTACATCGTGACCGGCGGCCAGAGCACCGACTTCACGCCTTACCTGCTGCCGACCACGGTGCGCGCACCGAGCAACATCGGTATCTACACCGCGCCGGTCAACGGTTCGGGCGGCAACATGAAGGGTGTGGAACTGGCCGCATCGCTGCCGTTCAGCCTGGTCACCTCCTACCTGGACGGCTTCGGCGTGGTCGCCAACGTGGCCCAGAACAGCAGCGCGGTCACCCTGCCGGACACCACCAACGGCGGTTCGGGTTCGATGGCCCTGCCTGGCCTGTCCAAGCGCGCCGCCAGCCTGACCCTGTACTACGAGAAGGCCGGTTTCTCGGCCCGCGTGGCGGAGCGCTACCGCTCGGACTTCATCGGCGAAGTCTCGGACTACTCGGGTGCGCGTGAATTGACCTACTTCCAGGGCGAGAAAGTGGTCGACCTGCAGCTGGGCTACGAGTTCCAGACCGGCCGCATGAAGGGTCTGTCCCTGCTGGTCCAGATGACCAACGTCAACGATGCGCCGTACATGCGCTATCGTAAGACCAAGGACAACGTCATCGAAGACAAGCGCTTCGGCCGCAACGTGATGGTTGGCCTGAACTACAAGCTGTAATCCACGACTGAATCGATAAAAAAGTTCAGAGACCTCCTGCCCGGTTTACCGCGCAGGAGGTTTTTTTGTATGCTGGAACCCATGAACCAGACACCCATCAAGAACATCGTCATCGTCGGCGGCGGCACCGCCGGCTGGATGGCCGCCGCCGCGCTGTCGAAAATCCTGCGCAACAAGGTCGCGATCCGCCTCGTCGAATCGGACGAGATCTCCACCGTCGGCGTCGGCGAATCGACGATCCCGATGATCCGTCTCTTCAATAATGTCCTCGGCATCAACGAGGACGAATTCATGCGCGAGACGAAGGCCACCTTCAAGCTCGGCATCGAGTTCGAGGACTGGGGCAGGGTGGGCGAACGCTACATGCACGGCTTCGGCAAGTTCGGCCAGGACCTGTGGACGGTCGACTTCTTCCAGTACTGGTTGAAAGCCCACCAGGCCGGCATGGCGCCGGACCTGGAGCGCTATTCGATCAACCGCATGGCCGCGAATGCCGGCAAGTTCATCCGGCCGTCGCCGGAGATGGCGAATTCGCCGCTGGCCGACATCGTCTACGCCTTCCACCTCGACGCCGGCCTGTACGCGCGCTACCTGCGCACTTACGCGGAAAAGCATGGCGTGGTGCGCACCGAGGGCAAGATCGTGCAGGTGCGCCAGCGCGCGCAGGATGGCTTCATCGAGTCGGTGGCGCTGGAAAACGGGGAGGTCATCGCGGGCGACCTGTTCCTCGACTGCTCGGGCTTCCGAGGCCTCCTGATCGAGCAGGCCCTGAACACCGGCTTCGAGGACTGGAGCCACTGGCTGCCCTGCGACCGCGCCTGGGCCGTGCCGTGCGAACTGAGTGGGGACCTGCCGCCCTACACCCGCGCCACGGCGCGCCCGGCCGGCTGGCAATGGCGCATCGGCCTGCAGCACCGCACCGGCAACGGCCACGTGTTCAGCAGCCGCTTCATGAGCGACGACGAAGCCGCTTCCATCCTGATGCAGAACCTGGACGGCAAGCCGCTGGCCGATCCGAAGCTGCTGCGCTTCACCGCCGGCAAGCGCAACAAGACCTGGCACAAGAACGTGGTCGCGGTCGGGCTGTCCTCGGGCTTCCTGGAGCCGCTCGAATCGACCTCGATCTTCCTGGTCCAGTCGACCATCTCGCGCCTGGTCAACTTCTTCCCGGACTCCGGCTTCCACCAGGCCGACATCGACGAGTTCAACCGCCAGTGCGACTTCGAGATCGAGCGCATCCGCGACTTCATCATCCTGCACTACCACGCGACCACACGCGACGACACGCCGTTCTGGGACCACGTGCGCACCATGGACGTACCCGATACGCTGCGGCGCAAGCTGAATCTATATAAGGGGCATGGCCGGGTCGTGCGCGAGAACGAAGAGCTGTTCACGCCGATCGGCTGGCAGCAGGTCCTGCACGGGCAGGGCGTGCGGGCGGGCGGCTACAACCCGCTGGTCGACTTGCTGGATGAAAAGGAACTTGGCGAATTCCTCGGTAATATCGAGCGCGTGGTCGGCAAATGCGTGAACGTGATGCCATCGCACAACGATTTCATTGCGGCGATCGTGGCGGGAAAGCGCTAATTCCAGGCATTTATCTCAAATAATCACGGCTTCCCCTCTGCAAAAGAGTAAACTAGAGAGTTTAGTCAGTCGGGGTCAGAGCCCACCCGTGAAAACCGGGCTCTGACCCCGAATGTTTTTGCTTTTTACGAGATTCTCTTTCATGCTTGAAACCCCGCTCCAGACGTTTGCCGACCTGAATATCCCCGCGCCCATCCTCAAGGCGCTGAAGGACGTCGGCTACGAAACGCCCTCGCCGATCCAGGCCGCCACCATTCCGCTGTTGATGGAAGGCCGCGACGTGCTGGGGCAGGCGCAGACCGGTACCGGCAAGACCGCGGCGTTCGCGCTGCCGGTGCTGGCCCAGATCGACACCAAGCTGACCGCGCCGCAGGCGCTGGTGCTGGCGCCCACGCGCGAGCTGGCGATCCAGGTGGCCGAGGCCTTCCAGAGCTACGCCGCCCACATCAAGGGCTTCCACGTGCTGCCGATCTACGGCGGCCAGGCCTACGGCCCGCAACTGTCGGCGCTGCGCCGCGGCGTGCACGTGGTGGTGGGTACCCCCGGCCGCGTGATCGACCACATCGAAAAGGGTTCGCTCGACCTGTCGCAGCTGAAGACCCTGATCCTCGACGAAGCCGACGAGATGCTGCGCATGGGCTTCATCGACGACGTCGAGCAGATCCTGAAGCAGACCCCGGCCACGCGCCAGACCACGCTGTTCTCGGCCACCATGCCGCCGGTGATCAAGCGCATCGCCAAGACCTACCTGCGCGACCCGCAGGAAGTGACGGTGGCCGCCAAGACCGGCACCGCCGAAAACATCACCCAGCGCTACTGGCTGGTGGCCGGCCTGCAGAAGCTCGAGGCGCTGACGCGCATCCTGGAGGCGGAACCGTTCGACGGCATGATCATCTTCGCGCGCACCAAGCTGGGCACCGAGGAACTGGCGTCCAAGCTGCAGGCGCGCGGCTTCCTGGCCGCCGCCATCAACGGCGACCTGGCGCAGCAGCAGCGCGAGCGCACCATCGACCAGCTCAAGAACGGCAAGATCGACATCCTGGTCGCCACCGACGTCGCCGCGCGCGGCCTGGACGTGGAGCGCATCAGCCACGTGATCAACTACGACGTGCCGTCGGACCCGGAAAGCTATACCCACCGCATCGGCCGCACCGGCCGCGCCGGCCGCAGCGGCCAGGCGATCCTGTTCATCACGCCGCGCGAGCGCGGCCTGCTGAAGTCGATCGAGCGCGCCACGCGCCAGCCGGTGGCCGAGCTCAAGCTGCCGACCGTCAAGGCCGTCAATGACGTGCGCATCGCCCGCTTCAAGGACCAGATCGGCGCGACCCTGGCCGCCGGCGGCCTGGACGTCTTCCGTTCGCTCATCGAAGAATACGAGCGCGACCAGAACGTGCCGGCGATCGACATCGCCGCCGCCCTGGCCAAGCTGTACCGCGGCGACGAACCGCTCTTGATCGAAAAGCCGGACCGCGAAGCGAAGCCGGTGCCGGAATGGCGCGACCGTGAAGACCGCGATGCGCGCCCGGCCCGTGCCGGCCGTGAAGGCTTCGGCGGCGAGGAGCGCGCGCCGCGTCCGACGCGCGAAGGCTTCGCCCAGGTGCGCGAAGGATTCCGCAAGGAGCGCGTGGTGCGTCCGTCGGAGCCGGGCATGGCCACCTACCGCATCGAAGTCGGCCACGCCCACGGCGTCAAGCCGGGCAACATCGTCGGCGCCATCGCCAACGAAGGCGGCGTGCCGTCCAAGGAAATCGGCCGCATCGAGATCTACGACGATTTCAGCACGCTGGACATGCCGGCCGACCTGCCGCAGGACCTGCTCGACCAGCTGAAGAAGGTGTGGGTGGCCGGCCAGCAGATGGGCATCACGCGCGACGGCGAGCAGCCGCCGGAAAAGAAACCGGCCAAGCGCAAGTTCGCGGACAAGAAGCCGCATCGCAAGGGCTGATCCTGCTAGGCGCCTGGTGGGCACGGGGTGCCCACCATTCTTGTTGTTTGACTACATAAACCCCGCGTTCCTCTGGTATTGTCCGATTGACACTCATCAATCCCCCATGTTACTTTGCTACATGAAGGCAGTCCGGCGCGAGTCCGGGCACCGTTAGGGGACAAAGATGGACATGCAAACTCAATCACTCAAGCCGCGCCTGTCGTTCTGGCAGCTGTGGAACATGAGCTTCGGCTTCTTCGGCATCCAGTTCGGCTTCGCGCTGCAGAATGCGAACACCAGCCGGATCTTCGCCACCCTCGGCGCCCAGCCCGACGACCTGGCCCTGTTCTGGCTCGCCGCCCCCGTCACCGGCCTGCTGGTGCAGCCCGTGATCGGCTACCTCAGCGACAACACCTGGCACCCGACCTGGGGCCGCCGCCGTCCCTTCTTCTTCCTGGGTGCGATCTTCGCCGCCCTGGCCCTGTTCCTGATGCCGAATTCCGCCGCGATCTGGATGGCGGTGGCCGTGCTGTGGATGATGGATGCCGCGATCAACGTCTCGATGGAGCCCTTCCGCGCCTTCGTCGGCGACAAGCTCGATGCCTCGCAGCAGACCGCCGGCTTTGCGATGCAGACCTTCTTCATCGGTTGCGGCGCCGTCATCGCCTCGCTGCTGCCGACCTTCTTCTCGGAAGTCATGCAGGTCTCGAACGTGCCGGTGAACGGCGCCATTCCGGACAGCGTGCGCTATGCCTTCTACACCGGCGGCCTGGTGTTCCTGCTGGCCGTGAGCTGGACCGTGTTCACCGCCACCGAGCTGCCGCCGCCCGACATGGACCGCTTCCAGGCCCAGCGCAAGCATGCGCGCAGCTTCGACGTGGCGCTGCGCGAGATCCTGGGCGGCTTTTCGCAGATGCCCAAGACCATGGTGCAGCTGGCCTTCGTCCAGTTCTTCACCTGGATCGCCCTGTTCGCGCTGTGGATCTATACCGGCACCGCGATCGCCGACAGCGTCTACGGCACGGTCGACCCGCAATCGCCGGCCTACCAGGAAGCCGGCAACTACGTCGGCGTGATGTTCGCCGTGTACAACGGCGTCTCGGCGCTGGCCGCCTTCCTGCTGCCGATGCTGGCGCGCGCCACCAGCCGCAAGGCCTGCCACACGATCTGCCTGGCCATCGGCGGCGCCAGCCTGGCCAGCCTGTTCTTCATCCACGACAGGCAGGTGCTGTTCCAGCTGTTCGGCATCGACGTCACCCTCTTGATGCTGCCGATGATCGGCGTCGGCCTGGCCTGGGCCAGCATCCTCACCATGCCGTACGCGATCCTGGCCGGCGCGCTGCCGGCCAACCGCATGGGCTACTACATGGGCCTGTTCAACTTCTTCGTCGTGATCCCGCAGATCGTCAGCGGCGTGGTGCTGGGCTACTTCACCAAGCACGTGTTCGGCGGCCATGCGGTGAACACGCTGGTGCTGGGCGGCGCCTGCATGCTGCTGGCGGCCGTGCTGACCCTGTTCGTGACCGACCGCGCCAAGGCGGCCGACTGAGCGGCCGCCAAATTTTGCGACATAAAACGCGCAGCTCGCGTATCGTAATGGTTTGTCAACAAACCCGAACAGATACACAGGAGCGCAACACATGACGATTCAAACCATCGCGACCACGCCGTTTGCCGGGCAACGCCCCGGCACCTCGGGCCTGCGCAAGAAGGTGACCGAGTTCCAGAAACCCGGCTACCTCGAGAACTTCGTCGAGGCGATCTTCCTGACCCTGGGCGATTGCAGCGGCCAGACCCTGGTGCTCGGCGGCGACGGCCGCTTCTTCAACCGCACTGCAATCCAGACCATCCTGCGCATGGCGGCCGCGCACAAGGTCGGCAAGGTCCTGGTCGGCCGCGGCGGCATCCTGTCCACGCCGGCCGTGAGCTGCGTGATCCGCAAGCACGGCGCCCACGGCGGCATCGTGCTCTCCGCCAGCCACAACCCGGGCGGCCCGGACGGCGACTTCGGCATCAAGTACAACATCGCCAACGGCGGCCCGGCGCCGGAAAAGATCACCGAAGCGATCTTCGCCCACACCACCACGCTGGGCGAATACCGCATCAGCGACGCCGGCCCGGTCGACCTCGACCGGATCGGCACCGTGCAGATCGAGGAGATGCAGGTCGAAGTCATCGATTCGGTGGCCGACTACGCGGAACTGATGGGCAGCCTGTTCGACTTCGACGCCATCCGCGCCCTGTTCGCGCGCGGCTTCACGATGCGCTTCGACGGCATGAGCGCGGTCTCCGGCCCGTACGCCAAGGCCATCATCGAAGGCATGCTGGGCGCACCGGCGGGCACCGTCATCAATGACCAGCCGCTGGAAGACTTCGGCGGCCACCACCCGGACCCGAACCCGGTCAACGCCGCTGAACTGGTGGCGCTGATGAACGGCGCGGACGCGCCCGAATTCGGCGCGGCCTCGGACGGCGACGGCGACCGCAACATGATCGTCGGCCGCAACCTGGCGGTCTCGCCCTCGGACAGCCTGGCCATCATCGCCGCCAACGCCACGCTGGCGCCGGGCTACCGCGCCGGCTTGAAAGGCATCGCGCGCTCGATGCCGACATCAACGGCGGCCGACCGCGTCGCCGAAGCGCTCGGCATCTCCTGCTTCGAGACCCCGACCGGCTGGAAGTACTTCGGCAACCTGCTGGACGCGGGCCTGGCCACGCTGTGCGGCGAGGAGAGCTACGGCACCGGCTCCGACCACATCCGCGAAAAGGATGGCCTGTGGGCCGTGCTGTTCTGGCTGAACCTGGTCGCCGCGACTGGCAAGCCGGTCAACCAGCTGGTGCACGAGCACTGGGCCCGCTTCGGCCGCAATTACTATTCGCGCCACGACTACGAGGCGGTCGACAGCGACGCCGCCGACCAGATGATGCAGGCGCTGCGCGGCAAGCTGGAAGGCCTGGCCGGCCAGACCCTGGGCGCTTTCCGCGTGCAGCAGGCCGACGATTTCGTCTACAGCGACCCGGTCGACGGTTCCGTCGCCACCCGCCAGGGCGTGCGCATCATCATGACCGATGGTTCGCGCATCGTGTTCCGCCTGTCCGGCACCGGCACCGAGGGCGCCACCGTGCGCCTTTACCTGGAACGCTACGAAGCCGACCCGGCGCGCCTCGACCTGGACACCCAGGAAGCGCTGGCGCCGCTGATCGCGATCGCCGAGCAGGTGTCGGGGCTGAAGCAGCGTACCGGGCGTGAGCAGCCGAGTGTCGTGACGTGATCCACCACGTCGCCCCTGCGGAGGCAGGGGCCCAAGTCGCCAGCGTACCGTTAACGCTCGCAAAACTTGGGTCCCTGCCTTCGCAGGGACGACGGTTTTTCGTCTACCTATTACAGGACCCTGAATGAAACTCCCCGCCCTTGCCGTTGCCCTGATGCTCGCCTTCGGATCCGCCGCGGCCGCCACGCCGGCACCGACGCCCCAAGGCAAGCCCTTCACCTGGGAAAACGCGACCGTCTACTTCCTGCTGACGGACCGCTTCAACAACGGCAACCCGGCCAACGACCTCGCCTACGGCCGCAAGGCCGATGCAGCGACCGCGCGCGGCTACATGGGCGGCGACCTGGCCGGCATCACGGCGAAGATCAAGGAAGGCTATTTCACGGACCTGGGCGTGGATGCGATCTGGATCACCCCGCCGGTGGAGCAGATCCACGGTTCCACCGACGAGGGCACCGGCAAGTCCTACGGCTTCCACGGCTACTGGGCCAGCGATTTCACGGCCGTCGACGCCAACCTCGGCACCGAGCGGGACCTGCACGAGATGGTCGACGCGGCCCATGCGCGCGGCATCCGCGTGCTGCTGGACGTGGTGATGAACCACACCGGCCCGGTCACCGCGCAGGACCCGGCGTGGCCGGCCGAGTGGGTGCGCACGGACCCGGTATGCGGCTTCAAGACCATGAAAACGACGGTCGAGTGCACGCTGGTGAAGAACCTGCCCGACATCCGCACCGACAGCAATGCCAATGTCGCACTGCCCCCGATGCTGGTGGCGAAGTGGAAGAAGGAAGGGCGCTACGAGCGCGAGGTCAAGGAGCTGGACGACTTCTTCAAGCGCACCGGCTACCCGCGCGCGCCGCGCTACTACCTGATGAAGTGGCATGCCGACTGGGTGCGCAAGTACGGCTTCGACGGCTTCCGCGCCGACACCGTCAAGCACACCGAGCCGGGCATCTGGAAGGAACTCAGGACGGTGGCCGCTGCCGCCTACGAGGACTGGAAGCGCGCCAATCCGAATAAAAAGGTCGCGGGCGCGCATGCCGGCGACCTGCCGTTCTTCATGACCTCGGAAGTCTACGGCTATTCCATCAAGTCGGGCCGCCAGTACGCCTACGACGACGGCAACAAGGTCGACTACTTCGCCAACGGCTTCGACAGCATGATCAACTTCAGCATGGCGGGCGATGCGCGCCAGGGCTACGAGCAGCTGTTCTCGGATTACTCGAATGCGCTGAACGGCCCCCTGAAAGGCGTCTCGGTGCTGAACTACCTCGACTCGCACGACGACGGCAACCCGTTCGACGCCCTGCGCCAGTACCCGCTGGAGGCCGCCAACAAGCTGCTGCTGGCGCCGGGCGCGGCGCAGATCTACTACGGCGACGAAACCGCGCGCGTGCTGAAGATCGAGGGCGCCGAGGGCGACGCCAACCTGCGGTCCTTCATGAACTGGGACCAGCTGAAATCGAATGCGCGCGTCGGCCTGCATGGCGTGGCCGACGTCCACGACTACTGGTCGCGCCTGGGCCGTTTCCGCCACGCCCACCCGGCGGTCGGCGCGGGCGTGCACCAGATGCTCGCCTCGATCCCGTACACCTTCAAGCGCACCTGGGAGAAGGATGGCGTGACGGACCGCGTTGTGATCGCGCTGAACCTGCCGCTCGACCGCGCGGTGCCGATCCCGGTGGCCGGCGTGTTCATGGACGGCCAGACCGTGCGTGACGCCTACTCGGGCCAAACCGCGGTTGTCAACGGGGGCAAGGTGCAGTTCGATTCGCGCGCGCCGATCGCCCTGATCTCACAAGACTAGTAAGCGACTGCGACAGACAAATGCACCCTGGGTTGGGCATGGCATGCCAACCCGGCGTGAAGTCGAAAGTGTTATATAACAGATACCAAATAATTGAAAACGCTGAAATAAGCTTCAAAAAAGGCAATAAAAATACATTTGACCAGTTTCATCTGCGTAAATTACTATGGTCCAGCCGCTTGAATTGGCTGGACCGATATTTATATTGGCCCAGCCAATCTACAAGTCCCGGCCGACGTCCGGGTGCCGCGTCGCCGCTGTCACCGGCCCCGTGAAGCATGAGCAGCTCTTCTCATAAAAACGAACGGAGACAATACGATGAGACATTTGTTCACTGGCCTGGCCGGTGCGCTGATGCTGTCCGCGGGCTTGATGGCCTGCGGCGGCGGAACCGGAAGCGGTTCCACGTCGGACACCCCCAAATTCCTGTCGACCGTGGCCACGGTCACAGAGGCATCCCCCGCCAAACCGGTCATCCACATGCTGGGTGACTCCACCATGACGATGTACACGGCCGACCGCCGTCCACAGATGGGCTGGGGCGAGGCGATGCCGCAGTTCTTCGACGCGACGGTCACGGTCAACAACTGGGCCCTCGGCGGACGCAGTTCGCGGAGCTTCTATTACGAGGCAACACGTTGGCCGGCCATCAGGCCGCGCATCGGCGCGGGCGACTACGTCATCATCCAGTTCGCTCACAACGACCAGAAGTCGGGCGGCGACTATGCCGAATTCGGGACCTACGCCTTCTGCAGCGACGGCAGCACCGATGGCGAAGCCTGCACCGGCCGTCCGGACAAGGTCGATCCCACGGTGGACATCTCGGAACACTCGTACTACCAATGGCTGAAGAAATACGTGCTGGAAGTGCGCGCCCGCGGCGGCAACCCGGTACTGATGTCACCTATCGTGCGCAAGTACTTCAGCGGCAATACGATCACCGCCGCCGGCCAGCACAACGTGGGCATCACCGGAGGCGAAGCCTATGCGCGCGGCGATTACGTCGCCGCCATGAAGGCGGTGGCGGCCAGGTACGCGGTGCCTTTCGTCGACCTGACCGCCGAGACCAGAAAGATCGTCGAAAGCTACGGCGACGCGGCAGCCAAGGCCAACCTGTACATCGCGGCCGACAGCACCCACCCGCAAGTCCTGTTCGCCAACTTGATCGCCAAGCGCGCGGTGGAGGGCATGAAGGGGCTGGGCATCCTGGCCGGGCACATGGTGCCGGTCACCTCCCTGATCGCCAGTCCGGGCACGCTGGACTATGCCACACGCTATGTCGGCATGCCGACGGTGAAGAGCGTGACCCTGTCGGCTTTCGACCTGGCGCCGGCATCGGGCACGGCCACCGTGACGGCGCCGCCGAATTTCGAGGTCTCGCTCGATGAGAGGAACTGGTCGCAAAGCCTCAGCATCACCTACGCCAACGGCGCGTTTATCCAGCCGATGTCGGTCCGTTTCACGCCAACCGAGGAGCGCGACTACAAGGGCGCCATTGGCTTCGTCGTCGGCAACCATGCGCTCGACACGACCCTGGCGGTCCAGGGCACCGGTATTTCTTCCGCCGGCGGCGTCGCATCGTATGCCAGCTGGTTCACAGCCGGCACGGCGCTGGGACCGCTCACCGATGGACTGGTGACAGCCACGAACGCCAGCATCAACGGCCTGGTGGCGTCGACCACCAAGGTGATTGCGGTGGACGGACAGGATACGACGGTCGCGCGCTATGTCGCTGACTCGCCGCTGCGCAACAATAACCAGTACCTGCAGTTCGTCGTCTCGCCGGTGAACGGCAAGTTTTCGGTCGACACGATTTCCGCCTACCTGACCAGCAGCGGTGGATCGACCGTCGTCGCCGACATCGAATACTCGTTGAATGCTGATTTTTCCAGTGCCACCAAGCTGAACGCCGCGCCGCTGACTTTCGTGAAGGACACCTTCACGGCCAAGCTCAGTTACCCGGTAGTCGTCCAGGTGCCGGCCGGCGGCAGCCTGTACCTGCGCATCTTCCCGTGGAATTCGGCAGGCGCCATCGGCAAGACCCTGGCCGTGTACGGCGTGAAGGTCGCGGGCACGGCGGTCAATGCACCGACCTTCACCGACGCCACTGCCAGCTTCTCGCTGCTGCGTTCGGGCCTGTCCTGGAACCGGATCACCAACAAGTACACCGGCACGATCACGCTCACCAATACGAGCGGGCGGACGCTGACCGGGCCCTTCCAGGTGGCCTTCGACAACTTGAGCGCCGGCGTCACGGTCGACAATGCCAGCGGCACCCACGCCGGGGCGGCCTACATCAGCGCCGCCACCACGCTGGCGCCGGGCGCCACGCTCACGGTGCCGGTCACCTTCAACAATCCGGGCAGGGCGGCCATCGGCTACACCAATACCATCTATATCGGTACCTTCTGAATCAGGATATCCACCATGCGCCTATCTACCTTTCTTCCACAGTGCCTGTTTGCAATCGTGCTGTTCGTCCACGGCGCCGCTCAGGCGCTGCCCACCTACCACGTGAGTGTGGACACCACGCCCTATGCGGGCCAGGGCCTGCTGGACTTCAACTTCATGGCGGCCACGGCCGGGGCCACGCCGACCAGTGCAGTCCTGAGCAACTTCAGCGGCACCTTCGGTGCCGTCTTCGATAGCTCGCCCGGTGTATCCGGCACGATGCCGGGGGAGGTCGTGCTGGTCAACGTGGCTTTCGATTACCTGACCCAGGCCGTCAATCTGGGCGGCAAGTTCGGGTTCGATATCCGTTTCGATGGCGATTTCGCGACCACCGCCAGCCAGGATGGATCGACTTTCAATCTGACCCTGTACAACGCCGACTTCAGCGACTACATCGGCACGGCCGGTCCCCTTGTCACGTTTGAATTGCTGCCACCAGTGAATGGCGCGGCAGGCGGCGTGACGGCATCGTCCAGTCCGATGGCGACGGTCGCGCAGGTGCCGGAGCCTTCGACGCTGCTGCTGGCGTTGATCGCCCTGCCGTTCTGCGCCCTGGCGCGCCGATCCCGCGGCATGCTGCCGGCTGGCTGAGTCCGTGAAACGCGGCTGCGGGCGCGCGCCGCAAGTGCGCGCCCGCAGCCGTGCCGGACGCAATCCCCGGGCGGATCGGCTAGACTCGCATGCATCGCACACTGCAGAGGAAGCAAGATGCCCGTCCATTCCCGTCACCGAGCCGCCGCACTCGTGTTGAGTCTCGGCCTGAGCGCCGCCCACGCCGCCGAACCCGCCTACGGCCCCGAGCTGGAGGGCTTCGATTATCCCTACCCGGTGCAGCAGTACCGCTTCACGTCCCAGGGCGTGGAGCTGCACATGGCCTACATGGACGTCAAGCCGGCCAAGCCCAATGGCCGCACCGTGGTCCTCCTGCACGGCAAGAACTTTTGCGCGGCCACCTGGAAGGCTTCGATCGACGCGCTGGCCAAGGCCGGCTACCGCGTGGTAGCCCCGGACCAGGTCGGCTTCTGCAAGTCGAGCAAGCCGGCGCACTATCAATATACCTTCCAGCAGCTGGCCGCCAACACGCACGCGCTGCTGGCGTCGATCGGCGTGAAGGGGGCGACCATCATGGGCCACTCCACCGGCGGCATGCTGGCGGTGCGCTATGGCTTGCTGTACCCGTCCCAGACCGAGCAGCTGGTGCTGGCCAACCCGATCGGCCTGGAAGACTGGAAGGCGCTGGGCGTGCCTTCGCTGGGCGTGGACAAGTGGTACGAGCGCGAGCTGGGCCAGAGCGCCGACAAGATCCGCAACTATGAAAAGTCCACCTACTACGTCAACCAGTGGAAGCCCGAGTACGAGCCCTGGGTGCAGATGCTCGCGGGGATGTATCGCGGGCCGGGCAAGCAGATCGTCGCCTGGAACTCGGCCCTGCTGTACGACATGATCTACACCCAGCCGGTGGTCTACGAATTCCCGTTGCTGCGGATGCCGGTGCTGCTGCTGATCGGCACCAGGGACAATACGGCGATCGGCAAGGATGCCGCGCCCGAAGCCTTGCGGCCGAAGCTGGGCAATTATGCGGAACTGGGCAAGCGCGCCGCCAAGGCGATCCCGCATGCAACGCTGGTCGAATTCGACAACATGGGACACGCGCCGCAGATGCAGGATCCGCAGGCCTTTCATGCGGCCTTGCTGAAGGGGCTGGCGGCGAAGTAAGCGTTAAGGTGCAATTCATTCAATGGTATCCTTGTTGCAATAAAGGAGACTTCACAAGAAGAACATTGCAATGACCACCGCGCCCGCCACCGAACCCAAAAACACCCGCGCCGCCTACAGCGACGGCCCGCGCCTGCTGGCCGACATCGGCGCCACCCATGCGCGCTTCGCGCTGGAGAGCGCGCCGGGCGTGCTGCGCGACGTCGCCGTGCTGCTGTGCGACGACTACGCCGGCATCGTCCCGCTGCTGCAAGCCTACCTGGCGCAGGCCAATCCGGGCCGCATCAGCCACGCCGCGTTCGCGCTGGCGAACCCGATCAGCGGCGACTTCATCCGCATGACCAACCGCGACTGGCAGTTCTCGACCGACGAGGTGCGCCGCACCCTCGGCCTGAACACGCTCCTGATCGTGAACGACTTCACCGCGCTGGCGATGGCGCTGCCGGGCTTCCGGCCGGACCAGCTGATGCAGGTCGGCGGCGGCAAGCCGCAGCCGAACGCGGTGGCCGGCGTGCTGGGGCCGGGCACGG